>Ga0082212_10005709_pt1 | contig 16879 bp, 13 predicted proteins | sample TergutNt197P3_FD_71548 | JGI IMG/M metagenome (GOLD analysis project Ga0082212, IMG submission 71548) | Neocapritermes taracua P3 segment gut microbial communities from Petit-Saut dam, French Guiana - Nt197 P3 | ecosystem: Host-associated > Arthropoda: Insects > Digestive system > Gut ... | reverse complement strand
TGACCAGCTACGGCCTGCCGGATTTGCTGCGCGTCAGCGTGGGGACGGAAGAGGAAAACCTGCGCTTTTTGGATGCCCTGAGCGCGCTTGCGCGCGGGCAGGCGGGCTCATGTACACTGTAACCCTGGACGGCCCCGCAGGCGCGGGGAAAAGCACGCTTGCCCGCAAGCTTGCCGCTGCATTGGGCATCCCCTATCTTGACACAGGGGCCATGTTTCGCCGCTTTGCCCTTGAATTGCGCGGAGACACGGATATCGGCGAGCACAAGCTGCGCGAAGCCTTTGCCGGGCTGCATTTTGCCCTGGACAATGTGAACGGGGAATCCCGCCTGCTGTGCAACGGCGCGCCCATTGGGAATGAAATCCGGACAGAGGAAGCGGGCCAGTGGGCTTCACGCATCGCCGGCCATCCTGTTGTCCGCGAAGTCATGAGGGAAGCCCAGCGCGCTGTGGGCGCGCGTTCGTCCCTAGTCGCCGAGGGGCGCGACATGGGAACAGTGGTTTTTCCTGACGCCTGCTGCAAGTTTTTTCTGGACGCCAGCCCGGAAGTGCGTGCCCAACGCCGTCTGAAAGAACTGGAAGCGCGGGGGGAGAAACACCGGCTTGCCGATCTTGCCGCCGGCATCCGCGAACGGGACGCCAGGGATCGCGAACGGGCATTCGCCCCGTTGCGCCCGGCTGATGACGCCGTTCTCGTGGACACGTCAGATCTGGATGCGGCGGGCGTGTTTGCCGTATTAATGGCGCATGTTGAGCGGAAAATCGCCGCACATTACGCGTCCGGCACGCCGGGGAGCGCATCGCCGCGAAAATAGGCCGTTGCGCGGCATGCCGCCATCAGCGCATCGTTGCCGTCAAAGACAAGCACCTCGTAATGGCCGAGCTTGCGGGAGCGATGCAGTTCCCTGGCCTCGGCCGTCAGCGGTCCTGTCGTGCCCGCCGACAGGTAATTGATGGAGGACACGATGCCCAGGGCCACCTTGCCGCTTGCATTGCTGGCGCCGCCAAAGGCCACGTCGGCCAGGCCGAAAATGGCGCCGCCGTGGGCCAGCCCCACCCCGTTTTTCTGCGGCGTTTCAAGCGGCATGACAGCCCTGGCGTAGCCGGGCTTCACTTCAAGCAGTTCAATGCCCATATGGCGGGCAAAGGTGTCGTGCTCGCTGAAATGGCGGCGCACGATTTCGCAGGTATCCGTCATTGTTTCATTCCCGCTTCCTCCACGATACGCAGGCAGGTGGAGGCCCTGTTCAGGGTACAGAGGTGGATGCCCGGCGCGCCGAATTCCAGCAGACGCCTGATCTGGCGCACGGCAAAGGCGATGCCCGCCTCCTTCACTGCTTGCGCGCCGCCGCGTTCGTTCGCGGCTTCCAACTCCAGGTAGAGTTTGCCGGGAATATTCGCGCCGCACAAGGCAAGGATGCGCCGTATCGATTCGAGGCTCTGGATGGGCAGCACGCCGGGGATGACCGGGACCGTTATGCCCTTTGCCCGCAAATAACGGACAAAATCCTCGTATTCGCGCACGTCAAAGAAAAGCTGCGTGATGACGAAGTCGGCCCCGGCCCGGATTTTCTCGCAGGTGTGCTCCCTGTCCGCGCTGAAGGTGGCGGATTCCGGATGCGCGGACGGGTAGCCTGCCACCGCGAGGCCTATCAGGGGATCCTGTTCGCGCACAAAGCGCACCAGGTCAGCGGCATAGCGGAAAGCGGCCGTATTCCAGTCCACGCTGCGCCCCTGTGGCGGATCGCCCCGCAGGGCCAGCACGTTCTCCACTCCGGCAGCGCGCAGTTCGCGCAGGAAGGCGATGACCTTCGCCCTGTCGGCGTCCACGCAGGTCAGGTGGACCATGGTTTCCAGGTTCATTTCCCTGAGCTTGCCGGCAAGCGTGAGGGTCGCATCCTGGGTGGAGCCGCCGGCGCCGTAGGTCACGGAGACGAACAGCGGATGGATGCTTCGCAGTTGTTCCACGGTCGCAAAAAACGCGGGCCAGTCCTTTTCGTCCCTTGGCGGAAAAAATTCAAGGGAATAAAAGGGTTTTCCGGCGGCCGCCACCTGTCGCGCGATATTCATGTGTGCTCCTCAAGATATATTCCACATATATATCAATATAACTTGATATGTCAATATGCATGATGCTTGCAGAGCGCGCAAGAGTGCCGTATCGTATCTGCATGGGCATGGTGCTCTTTCGTTTTTTCAGGGTTTTTGCCTGCGCGATCCTGTGCTGCCTGCCTGCCTTGCGCGGCGATGCCGCTGCGCTTTGGCAGGAACTGGAAACCGGCCTGCACTTTGCCGGTTTTGCCGCCTCGCAGTCGGAGGGCGCTACCAGCATTGACGTTCTGCGCATTGATCCCGCCGTGTTCAGCTTCAGCCTGCACAGCGCCGGCGCGGAAGGGGCGACGGCGCATTCGCTGCCGGCCTGGGCGGAGCGGGAAGACCTGGTGCTGGCTATCAACGCCAGCATGTACCTGCCGGATTACGTGACGAGCACCGGCTACCTGCGCTATGGCGCGCAGGTGAACAATCCCAAAATACACGGCAGGTTCGGGGCTTTTTTCGTGGCGGAGCCCGATACGCCGGATCTGCCCCCGGCCGCCATTCTGGACCGGGATCGCGATCCGTGGGAGGCGCGTTTGCCGCTCTACAGGCTCGTTGCGCAAAACTACCGGATGATAGACACGGAGGGCAAGACGCTCTGGCTGCCCGGCGGCCCGGAACATTCCATTGCCGCTGTCGGCCAGGACAGGCAGGGACAGATACTCTTTATCCATTGCCGCCAGCCCATGACCGGCGAGGCCTTTGCCGCCGCCTTGCTGCGCTTGCCGCTCGAGCTGCGTTCCCTTATGTATGTGGAGGGCGGTTCCCAGGCCGCCATGCTGGTGCGCTGTCCCAAGCTCCGCCGCCTGTGGAACGGACAGAGCAGCATGACCTTTTTGCATCCGCCGGAAAGCGGGAGCGCCCTGCCCAACGTGCTTGGCGCGCGGCGACGGGGAAAGCAATAGATCTGCCGTCCGGGGCTAGCTTTTTTCGCGCAGGCTATATATTGTTCCGCGTAACGCATGCGAGTGCGCTGCGCGATGCGGCAGGAGACAACCATGATTCATGTGCGGCTGCGCCTGCAAGGGCAAGGTCATAGTGCGTGAATACTGCAATTTGCATGGTCATGGGTGAAACGGAAAACGCTATACAAGGAGCATCCGAATGCAAAAGCACGTCTGTGAAGTGTGTGGCTACGAATACGACCCGGCGCAGGGTGAAGGCGACATCCCCGCCGGCACTCCCTTTGAAAAACTGCCCGGCGACTGGACTTGCCCGGTCTGCGGCGCTCCCAGGTCGGAGTTTTCCGCCGCCTGAGCCGAAGCGGCGGCCCAAGGCGCAGGACCGCCATTGTCAACTGTGGCGTCCCTCCGTTGCGCCGGAGGGTTGCGCGGGCTTGCGCCATGTAAACGTCCGATCCGAGGAGCTATATGCAAGCTGTTGAAATCAAAAAAGACATTTGGTGGGTGGGGGCTGTGGATTACGACACCCGCGACTTCCACGGCTATTCCCAGTCGCCGGAAGGCACCACCTACAACGCCTACCTGGTCAAAGACGCAAAAAACGTGCTCTTTGATACCGTGAGCGCGTCCTTTACCGGCCACATGCTGTGCCGCCTGGCCAAGGCGCTTCCCCTGGAGCAGGTGGACTATATCGTTTGCAACCACCTGGAGCTCGACCATGCCGGGGCTCTGGCCGAACTGGTCGCCCGCTGCAAACCCGAAAAAATCTTCTGCTCGCAGATGGGCGTAAAGTCCATGCAGGGGCATTTCGACTGTGCGGACTGGCCCGTGCAGGCCGTAAAAACCGGGGAAAGCCTCAACATCGGATCGCGCAACATCCAGTTTTTTGAGACGCGGATGCTCCATTGGCCGGACAGCATGGTTTCCTACCTGCCGGAGGACAAGCTCCTGATCAGCAATGACGCGTTCGGGCAAAACATTGCCTCCAGCGTCCGCTATGCCGACGAAGTGAGCGAAGAGTTCCTGCTCAATGCTGTCGAGGCCTATTATTACAACATCGTGCTGCCCTTCTCGCCGCAGGTTATCGGCGCCTTGCAGGCGCTCGGCGGTCTTGACATCGAAATGCTCGCCCCGGATCACGGCCTGATCTACCGCGACAAGCGAAGCGTGGATTTCATCCTGAACGCCTACGCCCGCCTGGCCGAGCAAAAACCCCAGCGGCGCGCGTTGATTATCTATGACAGCATGTGGCATTCCACGGAAAAAATGGCCTACGCCGCAGCGAGCGGCCTGGAAGCCGTGGGCGTGCCGTCGCGCGTCATGTCGCTGAAACGCAACCACCACAGCCATGTGATGACCGAATTGGCGCGTTGCGGCGCCGTGCTTGCCGGTTCCCCCACGCACAACAACGGGGTTTTGCCCGCCATGGCCGCCACGCTTACCTATATGAAGGGGCTGCGCCCGAAAAATCGCGTCGGCGGAGCCTTCGGCTCCTACGGCTGGTCCGGGGAAGGCCCGAAAATGCTTCACGAATGGCTGGAATCCATGGGCATGGAAATGCCCGTGCCCTTTGTAAAAACGCAGTGGACTCCCGGCCACGAGAGTCTCGGCCAGTGTCATGAACTTGGCAAAGCCGTCGGCCAGGCGCTTGCCGCCCGGTGCGACGGCTAAACGTCAGACCACTCTAACAAGGACACAGCTATGGACGATGTTGTATTGCTTTCCCGCCTGCAATTCGCAGTAGCGGTATTCTTCCATTTCATCTTCGTCCCCCTGACGCTCGGGCTTTCCGTGCTCCTGGTGTGGATGGAGACGCGCTATGTCGTGACCGGAGACGAAGTCTACAAACGCATGGCGAAGTTCTGGGGCAAACTGTTCATTATCAACTTCACGCTGGGCGTTGTAACCGGCATAACCCTTGAGTTCCAGTTCGGAACCAACTGGTCGCGCTATTCCATGTACGTGGGCGACATTTTCGGTTCCTTGCTTGCGATCGAGGCTACCCTGGCCTTCTTTTTGGAATCCACCTTCCTGGCGGTCTGGGCCTTCGGATGGGAACGCGTGGGCAAGAAAACCCACTGTTTCGCCATCTGGATGGTGGCGCTGGCCTCCAACTGTTCCGCCTTGTGGATCATTCTGGCCAACGGCTGGATGCAGCATCCCGTCGGCTATGCGATCCGCAACGGCAGGGCCGAGCTGGACAATTTCTTCGCCATTCTCGCCAACCCCTACGCCTGGGGCCAGTACATGCACACCATCGTCTCCTCGTGGATGCTCGCGGGCTTCTTTGTGCTCGGCGTTTCCGCCTGGCACCTGGCGCGCAAGAGCAACAGCGACTTCTTCCGCCGCTGTTTCCGCATGGCCGCGCCCTTTGCGCTGGCTTGCGCGCTGCTGACCGCCGTGACCGGCCACCACCAGGGCACCGTCGTGGCCAAGCACCAGCCCGTCAAGCTGGCGGCCATGGAAGCCCTTTGGGACTCGCAGAAAAATGCTCCCATGTTTCTGCTGCAATTCCCTGACCGGAGCAACAAGATGAACAGCCTGGAATGGCTGGGCGTTCCCGGCGTCATGAGCTGGATGGCCTATGGCGATGTCAACGCCGAGGTGAAGGGCCTCAAGGCCTTCCCGGAACAGGACTGGCCGCCGATCAGTTCCACCTTCTGGTCCTTCCGCTTCATGGTGGGCCTTGGGGGACTGTTCATCCTGCTGGCCGCCGCCGCCTTTTTGCAACGCAACAAGGAGGAGATGGATCCGTGCTTTGCGCGCGCCTTGGTCTGGGCCATCCCCCTGCCGTACCTGGGGCTGGCCTTTGGCTGGACCGTGGCGGAAGTGGGCAGGCAGCCCTGGATAGTTTACGGCCTCATGCGAACGGCGGACGCGGTCTCGCCCGTGCCCGCCGGCAGCGTCGCCGTGTCGCTTGTGGCGTTCATCGTGGTCTACAGCCTGCTGGGCTTTATTGACATATACCTTTTGCGCAAATACGCCTGCCAGGGACCGGGGAGGTAAGCATGGAAACCTATCAGATTCTTCAAATCGCCTGGTTCTGCCTCTGGGGCTTGTTGTGGGCCGTGTACTTTCTGCTTGACGGCTTCGACTTCGGCCTGGGCACGCTTTTGCCCTTCCTCGGCAAGACCGAGGAGGAGAAGCGCATCATCTACAATGCCGCCGGACCCTATTGGGACGGCAACGAAGTATGGCTCATCTCCGCCGGGGGCGTGACCTTCGCGGCCTTTCCCAAGGCCTATGCCGTGATGTTCAGCGCGCTGTACGCGCCGCTGCTCATCCTGCTTTTCGCCCTCATATTCCGGGCTGTGTCCTACGAGTTCCGCAGCAAGGAAACCCTGCCCGGCTGGACGCAGTTCTGGGATGTTATGCAGTTTCTCGGCAACTTCTTGCCCGCGCTGCTGTTCGGCGTGGCGTTTGCCAACCTGTTCATGGGCATTCCCATTGATCAGCACGGCGTGTACCACGGCAGCCTGATCGGCCTGCTCAGCCCCTACGGGCTGGCCGGCGGCGTGTTCTTCGTGTTGATGTTCGCCATGCACGGCGCGTTGTGGCTTACCCTCAAGTCCGAAGGCGAACTGCAAACCAAGGCCGTCGCCGCCGCCCTGTGCCTGTGGCCGGTCGTGTTGGCCGTGACCTTGGTCTTTTTGGGGCTTACAGCCATATTTACCAAGCTGTACGCCAACTATTTCACGTACCCCTTCCTGGCCGTGGCGCCGCTTCTGGCCGTGGCCGGCCTGCTCGCCACGCGCTACTTCCTGCAAGCCGGCAAGCTGCTGCTCGCCTGGGTGAGCAGCGGGGCGTTCATTATCGGCGTGACCTTCTTCGGCGTGCTGGGCATGTTCCCCGGCATGCTCATCTCAAACATGGACCCGGCCGCAACAATCACGGCCTTCAACGGATCTTCCAGCCAGCTCACCCTAAGCATCATGCTTGGGGTTGCGCTTGTCTTCGTGCCCATTGTCATCTGCTACCAGTTCTGGATGTACAGAACCTTTGCCGGACCTGTGACGAAGGAGCATTTGAAGGACGAGCATTCTTACTAGAAGCAGTTTCATAGTCGCGTACTATACACCCCCGGCATGTCGCCCGTGCGGCATGCCGGGGGTTGCCGTATTACGCGGCATTGCCGCCGACCTTGATGATTTCTGTCAGCAGCGCCTGCGCGGCTGCGACATCATCGCCGGGATTCAACTGCTGTATTTGCCCGGCGAAGTCGTAATTCTCCATCACGATGGTTTTGTCGAAGCTCTTGTCGTCCGCCAAGATGTTCAAGATGGCCTGGTTATAAACGTCGTCAATGGACAGGGTAAGCGAGACGCCGCTGCCATTGGCCGTGAAAACATGGCCGCCGCCGATTACGCTGCTTAACAACGCTGTCAGCGCGTTTGGATCGCCGCCAAGCAGGTCCTCAAATTGCAGCCTGTCCCCATCGTTCCAGTCCATGATGCGGTCCGTGCCGAACAGGCTGAGCAGCGTGTACGCGAAGGTGTCTTCGCCGTCGCCGCCATAGATGGTGTTGTTGCCCCCACCGCCGTAGATGATGTCGTTGCCCGCGCCGCCGTAGATGATGTCGTCGCCCGCGCCGCCGTGGATCTCGTTGCTGCCGTTGGCGGCGTAGAAAGCCTCGGGATCCACGGATCCGTACAGCACATTGCCATTTTCGTCGACGCCGAGCACCTCAGCGTGGAGATGCAGGCTGGACGAAGCGTATTCATGTCCGTCACCAGCCGCCCCAGCGTCATAGCTCTGGATTGTGTAGTCGATATGCAGACCGGTGATGGAAGGAGGTATTGCGCCGGCGCCTGTCAGGCTGAACTCGTAGGAACCGTCGGAGTGCATGGTGAACGTGGCGTGATAGTCATTGATGTCCCACTCCACCGTATGCTCGCCTCCCTCGGGAACAAGGCAGGTTGCGCCATTAAGGGTAAAGCTGTAGAGCAAAATGGTTTCCGTCAGGCCGGGCTTGGCATGGTGGTCTGCGGAATCCGTGTCTCCAGGGTATTGCGGGTCGCCGATGACGTTGCCCGTGCTGGTCATGGCGAAGGAGGCCGGAACATCCAGCTCGTCTACGAAATGGCCCGGCACGTCGACCACGTCAATGTGATGGCCCGGCACGTCCACTACTTTAATGTAATGGCCCGGCACGTCGACCACGTCAATGTAATGGCCCGGCACGTCCACTACTGTCTTATAGCTGTCCTCGACCCATTCCTGCTTGAAGGTATCATCGACCCATTCCTGCTTGAAGGTATCATCGACCCAGACCTGCTTGAAGGTATCATCGACCCAGACCTGCTTGTAGGTGGGCTCAACCCATTCCTGCTTGAAGGTATCATCGACCCAGACCTGCTTGTAGGTGTCCTCAACCCATTCCTGCTTGTAGGTATCATCGACCCATACCTGTTTGTAGGTGGGCTCGACCCATTCCTGTTTGTAGGTGTCCTCGACCCATTCCTGCTTGTAGGTGGGCTCAATCCATTTATCTACATATTCCGGCAGATGGTCGATGTATTGCGTATCGTATACCATGTCTGTGGTAAACGATACTATGCCAGTGTCGCTGTCCTTGCCGGTGACAACAATATTTTTGATATAATAGCCCTCTGGCGCTTCCAGCAAAACATTGCCCTTGTCTGTAAAGCCGGTTGCCGGGATCTCAATATACCCGCTTCCATTCAGCTCGTAGCAATACGCAACGACCGTTGCATAGCCGCCAAGATCGCCATTGTTTTTCGTCAGGGTAATGAGCATCTGGGAGGAATAACTGATGGGCTCGTGAGTATCCTTAGCAAATTCGGTGCTCGGCGTAAGAATCAGTTGATTCCCCGTCCCGATTTTTCCACCGCCGGCAACACCCATGGAATTGTTGTTGCCGTTGACAGTGGCAGCAGCGCCGTCGGCATTCTTGGCCTCTACGAGAACGCTATAGCCGGACGCGGGTGAGTTCTCTGTGATGATCGCGCCATTCGGCATGATAGAGTAAAACAACTTGTTGCCGCCTTGCGACAAGGCATCATGAGTTGCCTCAACCGGAAACTTGACCAGCTCGGTCCAGCCTTCTTGGCTCAGGACCTTTTCCCAATGGCCCGGCGTATCGATTACTGTAATCTCATGGCCCGGCACGTCGACCACGTCAATGTTATGGCCCGGCACGTCCACTACTTTCATGTAATGGCCCGGCACGTCCACTACTTCAATGTAATGGCCCGGCACGTCGACCACATCAATGTGATGACCCGGCACGTCCACTACTGTCTTATAGGTGTTCTCGACCCATTCCTTCTTGAAGGTGTCATCAACCCATTCCTGTTTGTAGGTGGGCTCGACCCATTCCTTCTTGAAGGTATCATCGACCCAGACCTGCTTGTATATATCATTTTTCGCACTGCCGTCCCAATTGTCCGCCAAGTTGGGGAAGGCAAAAAGCGCGTAGTTTGGAGGCGTGATGTCGGGTTCCGGCTCAGGTCCGGACTCAGATCCGATGCCGCCGACAGCACCGTCCACGCCGGCAAGGCTGATTACGGCAGCGATCACGTCCGTGCCGCTGGCCCAGCCGTCGAAGTCAAGCTTATCCAGGGCATCCACGCCATCAACGCCGGACAGGCTGGCGTCCTCGTAGTGGCCCCCGCCCAGCGGCGCCCCGGCCGCCGGCCCGGCGGCGGGCATGAGGTCGGGATTGTTCAGCGCGGCCAAAAAAGCTTCGCCCGGCAGTTCGCTGCCTTCCACCACCAGCGTGGGGGGCTGGGCGCCGTCGCCGAAGTTGTCGTAAAAACCCTCCAATGTCAGCGTGGCGCCGTCATCGAAGGAAAACACAAGGTTCTGGCCGTCCTTGCTCAAGCTGGCGTCGCCCTGGTCAAAGGCGAACTCCAGTTTGGCGTCGGGGCCGATGGGAATGATGCTGCTCTGCCCGGTGGATGGGCGAATCAAGGGGATGTGCTCAGCCATGATGGACCTCCTCACACTGGCCTGCTGGCAGGCTCGACTGATTTGTTATAAAGTTGAGCTGCTTAAACACACTATGGAACATAGTGCCTGCAATATGACGCCTGCTCATCCTGATGCAATTTTTGTGCACCAGGGCGAACAGTATTTTGCCTCGTGAAACGCAAGGTATGTATGGAAATAAGGCCGCAACGCCGCGAGCGGGCCGGAGCGGATTCACATGTGCAAGGCTACTTTGCTCTAGTCATCGGTCTTGATGATGTCTTGCAGCAATTCCGCCGCGTTTTCGCGGCTTTGCGCCCGCCGGGTGAAGTCATAATCTTTGAGCATGACGGTCTGGCTGTGGGCGACGTCGCCGGTCTTGTTGCGGGCCGTGACTTTCAACGCGGAGCCGACATCCCTGAGAAATTGGAGGTCCAGGCTGACGGCCTTGTTTTCATACCCGGCCTCGGCAAAGACCCTGGTTGCGCCGTCCCAGGTCGCCATGTCCAGCAGCAGTTCCAGTTCGTCCTTGGTTTCGAACAGGTCGTCAAAACGCAGCGCGACATGCCCGTGTTGCGGGCCGACATCGGCGTCATGCGCCTTGCCGGCGTCGGCAATCGTGGTTGTGCCGCCCCGCATGTCGGCAAGCCGCCAGGCAAGGGTGTCGTTGCCGCCTTCGGTCAAAATGGTGTTGTCCCCCCCGCCCGGGTAGATGACATTGTCGCCCTCGCCTCCCGCGATGCTGTCGCCTGCGTCGCTGCGGCCGTGAATGACAAGGCCGGCATGGCCGGGCAGGAGGTCGCCGGTATACAGGTGTTTGAGGTCTTGAGGGTCTATCGCCAGTCCTACCTGTCCGCTGGCCTGGCCGCCTTCGCCGTCCGTGGCCGTGAAGGCGAAGCGCAAATCCGGAATGCGGTAGTCCGGGCAGCCCGGGTCGGCGCGGAAACAGGTGATGCCCGCCAGGTTTATTTCGCAGGCCCTGTAGTATTTGATGGCGTCGTTGAAGGCCACGCTGGCGATGAAACAGCCGTCAGGCACGGGAACATCGTAATACTGGGGCGTGGCCCTGTTCGCGTTTACGCCCTTGATTTCCTGCCTGGACAGGCTGCGCCCGGCCAGGACGTTCCCGGCGGCATCGCAATAGTGTATCGTGCAATAGAGGTACTCCGCCGGAGTGCCGGCGTGCGCCCTGAACAGGCCGGAGAACGAGAAGCGCATGGCGGAAACGAGGCAGGGGCGTGCGCCCGTGGTATTGACGGTGAAGTTCAGGGAATTTTGGAAATCGAGGAGGCCGTTTGCCACACCGAAGCCGTGGCCGGCTCGCGTCACGTCCGCGCCGGGGCCGCCGGCTCTGGCCGCCGTGACCTCAACGAGCCGGCTTTCATCCTTGGACGGATCTCCTGTGAAATCCCACGTGCCGTTTTCGGTGAGATAAAAGGCAGCGGCCTTGCCGCCTGCCTCATAGCCCGCGCCGGCAAGGCATCCGCCCGCGTCGCTGCCGAGGTGGAGGACCTGCGCCAGCCTGATCGGATCAAAACTTGCGAACTGCTCAAAGGCGTAGCTGCCGTCCGCGCTTGCGGTGATGACAAAGGCGCTCTCGTCCGTATCGCCTATCCTGCCGTAGAGGACGGCCGGATCATCGGGGTCGCGGGCGAAGCGCAGTTCCACGCCCCTGTGATAGATGCCGGTCGGGGTTTGGTCGGAATGCAGCGTGATGCGGCCGGATCCGGCCGCGCCGAAATGAACCAGCCTGCCCGCAAAGGCTGTGCCGGCGGCATTGAAGAAGACGCCGTCCATGATATGCAGGGCGGGGCCGTCCGGCGTGGCGGACGCCGGGGCATCGGCTGCGGCAGGCGCTAGGGCGTCCGCAAGCGCGGGCGCTTTGGCCTTTTTAGCCTTCTTTGGCGCGTCCGGCTTTTTGGCCTTCTCAGTTGCTTTCGGCGCTTTTGCTTTTTTGGCGGCGCCAGGCGCTTTGCCCTTTTTCGTCTTCTTTGGCGCGTCCGGCGTTATCGCGCCGTCCGCAAGGTCCGGCGCGGCAGCGCCGACGGGAGCCGCGGCTTTTTTGGAGGGCTGGCGCTTTTTGGCACGTTTTTTTGCCATTTGCCGATTTTAGCGAGCGTGCCTCGCAATGTAAACCCCGACCATATGCCTGCGAGGTAAGGCGTACTCATAAAGCGGCCGGCTTCCCCGTCAGGGCAAGCCGGCCGTTATGCTTGCCTCCGGCGTCCGCCTGTCGGCGGAGCGCCGGAGGGTTTTGGTTGAGTGGTCAGCCGTTTAGGTGGTGACGATGATTTGATTCAGGAGCGCCTGTGCGGCTGTGTCATCGCTCACGCTGCTGAAATCGTAGCCCTCCATCACAATGGTCTTGCTGTTGCCAGCCTCCGACACAGTCAGGGTGGCATGGTCAACGCCAATAGCCAGGGTGATCGATGTGTCGCCGGATGTGCCCGAGTAAGTGTCCGGGCCAATCGACTGTACATTGCTAAGCAGATCAGACAGTGTGCCGCCGCCCTGAAACAGGTCATCGAATTGCAGCTTGTCCCCCTCGTTCCAATCCTTGATATGATCCGTGCTCGGGCCGAACGAACTGAGTAGCGCATAGACAAAGGTGTCCTCGCCGCCGCCGCCGTAAATGGTGTGATTGCCCGAGCCAACGTTGAAGGTCTCGTTGCCGTCGGTGCGGATAAACAGATCGGAGGTGGCTTCCAGTCCGTCCGTGGACTTGATCGTGTAGCTAATGTTCAGATCGTCTATGGAGGGCGGCATCTCTCCGGGGACTTTTAGCGTGAACGTGTACTCACCGTCCGCGTGCATTGTGAAACTGGCCTCGTTGCCTTGATAGAAGAATGGAGGAACTACTTCCCCAACAGCATAGGTTACGCCTTCGAGGACAAAGCTGACGACCGACATGGCCAAGCCTTCGCTATGGGAATCTGCAAGACCATCCGCGGGGTTACGGTCAAAGATGACGTTGCCCATGCAGGTAAGCGCAAAAGAGTCCTCGTACACGTGATCAACCCATTTCGGTTCATCGTAGATATAGAACAATTCATTGACGCTGAGATTGCTCTTCTGTCCGTTGCCGTCCGCAACAAGCGCAATCTTGACGACATACTCCTCGTTAGGGTCCACGAGCCAATTGACGTCCCCACTGATTGGTTCCGGACTTCCTTTCCCTACCTGTTTGCCGGTGGCGGGGTCCGCCTCTGCGTACATCAGCAGGCGCGCACTGCCATCAACCAGTTCCAGTATGGGCTTCCCTCCCGTATCCATGCCCATTACTTTGAAAAGCATGGCCACAGAAATGTCCAGTACGTTACCTTGCTGGTTACCGCTGTTGTTGGGCTCCATGGACCAGGACACGTTGATCGTGCCGCTGTCGCCGCCGTCAATGACCGGGGACTCGTAGACAGCGGCGGAGGCTTTACCACCGGATCCCCACTTATCGAAACCCGAAGGGACTTGATCTCCCTCCACGAAATCCTTGAAGCCCGCGTAAACGGAATCTGCAATGGACGCGACGTCAACGTTGCTGACGATTATGCCGCCTGCACCAGGAAATTCCTCTTGTGTTTTCCAAAAGCCCTCTTCTATCACTGCTCGGTCGCCTATTTTCCAGTCCTGCGTCACATTTGGATACGCAGCCAGGGTTGTGCCTTCCCCGCCACCGCCGCCCGCGCCGTCAGTGGCAACACCAGCAACAGCCGCGCCGCCGCCTGCGGCAGCGATCACGCCCGCGCCGGTGGTCCAGCCGTCAAAATCCAGCGCGCCCAAGGCGTCACCCAGGCCGTCAACACCCGACAGGACGGCGTCCTCGTAGTGGCCCCCGCCCAGCACCGCCCCGGGACCGGCGGCGGGCATGAGGTCGGGATTATTCAGCGCGGCCAAAAAGGCTTCGCCCGGCAGTTCGTTGCCCTGCACAATCAGCGTGGGGGGCTTCGCGCCCTCGCCGAAGTTGTCGTAAAAGCCCTCCAAGGTCAGTTTGGCGCCGTCATTGAAGGTGAAGACGAGATGCTGGCCTTCCTTGCTCAAGTTGGCCTCGCCCTGGTTAAAGGCGAACTCGAGCCTGGCGTCGGGGCCGACGGGAACGATGCTGCTCTGCCCGGCGGACGGGCGAAGTACTTGGGTGTTCTCAGCCATGACAGGTCTCCTCGTTGTGGCCCGCGGTTCGACGCGGTCTATGACGTTATAAAAAATTTAACATTTTCAATATTTTAATAAATGCGACGCCTATCATAAAACATTCCAGCAAATTTAAGCCTGAGTATGCCACAATACAAGGCATCCGTCAACCAGTTTTTGTATATGTGTTCATTTTTTTCCAAACCTTCGTCCATCTTTTGCCTTTTTGTCCAATATCCCGTATCTTCCCCCCCGCCATGAAATGTAAAGTTTGCAAAGAACTCGCGGTCGTAGCGCTGCCCAGCCACCATGCGGGCTTTTGCGCCGCCTGCTACCTTGAGTTTTTCGCGCGGCAGGTGGAGCGGGGCATCCGCGGGCCCAGGCTGTTCACCCGCGAGGACCGTGTGCTCATCGCGCTTTCGGGCGGCAAGGACTCCCTCGCCCTCGCCCTGGAACTCACACGCCAAAAGTATGACATAACGGGCCTGTTCATTGACCTGGCCATTCCGGGTTCCTCGGACGCGGCCAGACGCCTTGTGGAGCGTTTTTGCGCGCGCCACGGCATCGAGTTGCTGGTAAAGGACATGGCGCGGGAAGGCCTTGCCGTCCCGCTGGTCCGGGAACGCCTGCGGCGTCCCGTCTGCTCGGTCTGCGGCAAAATCAAGCGCTATTGGTTCAACCGCGCGGCGCTGGAGGGCGGGTACGCGGCGCTTGCCACCGGGCACAACCTGGATGACGAGGTCGCGCGCCTGACCAGCAATACGCTGCGCTGGGACCAGGCCTACCTGTCGGACCAGGGACCGCTGCTGGAAGCAGAGGACGGCTTCGCGCGCAAGGTAAAACCCCTGTGGCGGCTCAGCGAGTTCGAAACGGCCAACTACGCCTTTTTGACGGGCATAGAGCACCACGTTGCTCCCTGCCCATACAGCAAGGGCGCGAGCTTCACCCAATACAAGCGCCTGTGGCAGCAGCTTGAGGAAGCCATGCCGGGCCGCAAGCTGGATTTTTACAAGGGCTTTCTGGAGCGGGGCAGACCGGCCTTCGCCCGGCGGGAGACGGAGGCGGAACTTGCGCCTTGCCGCCGCTGCGGCTATCCTAGTTCACTGGAAATTTGCGGCGTATGCCGGATACGGGAAATGGTGCATGGGCACGGAAATTGAGCGGAAGTTTCTGCTGCGCAATGACGGCTGGCGCGGCCTTGCGCCCGGCAAGCCCTATGTGCAGGGCTACCTGGCGGGCGGCGCGCAGTGCTCCGTGCGTGTGCGCATCGCGGACAACAAGGCGACGCTGACCATCAAGGGCGCGACAATCGGCGCTACGCGCAGCGAATTCGAATACCCCCTGCCCCTGGAGGACGCGCGGCACATGCTGGATGCGTTCGCCAAAGAAGCGCTGATCGAAAAGACGCGCTATACAGTTGAATGCAAAGGGTTTTTTTGGGAAATTGACGAATTCCACGGCGCGAACCAGGGGCTTATCGTGGCGGAAATCGAGCTTGAGCGCGAAGACCAGGCCTTTGATACACCCGCCTGGATCGGTGAGGAAGTCACCAACGACCCCCGGTATTACAACGCCAACCTGGCGCGCGTGCCGTACAGCCGATGGTAGCGCGCTGGTTTCCCTTTGTGCCGGACTTGCGCGCCTACGGGCGCAAGGACGCCAGGGCGGATTTTGCCGCGGCCCTGACCGTGGCGGCGGTGAGCATACCGCAGGCCATGGCCTATGCCACGGTAGCCGGGGTTCACCCGAAGTACGGCATCTATGCGGCCACCGTGCCGGTGATCGTGGCCGCCCTGTGGGGCTCTTCGCGCTATGTGCAGGCCGGCCCCACGAACACCGTCTCCATGCTGCTGTTTTCCATCTGCGCCCAGGTAAGCGTGGCGGGCGTTCCGCTCGCCGCCATGCCCGAAGATGCCCGCATGCCCTATATCTTCGGCATCGCCATCTTTGTCGGGGTCATCCAGGCGCTCATGGGACTTGCGCGCTTCGGCGAACTGGCCGGCTATATTTCGCACGCGGTTATGACCGGTTTCATCACCGGGGCCGCGCTGCTCATCGCCGGCGGGCAGGTCAAGCACCTGCTCGGCCTGCATTTTGTCTCTCCCGGCGGTTTTTTCCCGCATCTCCTGGAAGTCGGACGGCACATCGCGCAGATCCATCCCTGGAGCCTGGCCTTCGGGCTCGGCGCGATGGGCCTGCTTGTCGCCTTCAGGCATTTTCTGCCGCGCTGGCCGGGGCTGCTGCTGACCCTGGCGATCAGCACCCTCGCCGCCGCCCTGGCGGATGCGCGGAGCCTCGGCGTGGCGATGGCCGGCGCCGTTCCCACGGCTTTGCCGCCCCTGTCCCTGCCGCCGACGCCCGATCTCGAACTGATGCGGGCCCTGTTCCTGCCCGCCCTGGCCATCGCCATCGTCGGGGCCGTGGAGTCGATCGCCATCGCCAAGAACATGGCTGCCGCGCAAAGCCAGGACTTCGACCCCAGCCGGGAACTCGTGGCGCAGGGGCTCGGCAATATGAGCGCCGGCCTGTGTTCCGGCCTTCCGGGCTGCGGATCCTTTGTCAGGAGCGCCGTGGTTTTTTCATCCGGCGCGCGCAGCCGCTTTGCCGGGGTCTTTGCGGGGCTGTTCACGCTCATCGCCCTGCTGTTGTTCGCCCCGCTCATGGAAAACGTGCCCCTTCCGGCGCTGGCGGGCATGCTCTTGGTTGTGGCCCGGGGCATGATCAGGGGCGAGGAAATCCGCTTCTGCCTCAAGGCTACGCGGGCGGACCGGCTGGTGCTGCTTGCCAGCCTGGGCGCGGCGCTCTTTTTTGACCTGGAAAAAGCCATCT
>Ga0082212_10005708_pt1 | contig 16883 bp, 12 predicted proteins | sample TergutNt197P3_FD_71548 | JGI IMG/M metagenome (GOLD analysis project Ga0082212, IMG submission 71548) | Neocapritermes taracua P3 segment gut microbial communities from Petit-Saut dam, French Guiana - Nt197 P3 | ecosystem: Host-associated > Arthropoda: Insects > Digestive system > Gut ... | reverse complement strand
CAGGAACACGGCATACCTGTTCTAATAAAAAAATATCTTCAGTTTAACAGTCGGGCGCTTGCTTTTAATGTTGATCACGATTTTTGCGACACTCTCGACGCCTTAATGTTTCTTAAAATAAAAGATATATCGGAAGATATGATAAGAATGATTTGCCGATAAACTTAGCCCACCTTTCTATCTTTTATTATATAATTCATCTCTTTATAATATTCCAAATTTATGGACTGACTCATGTTAAGTTTATGTTAAATTTAGCAACACTATTTTAACAATTTCTTAATAAATCCCCTAAATTATTAACCAAAACTTAAACGAACCATAATAATTAAGTAACAACTGACTAACATTTTTGTCCTACAATTTTAATTATCAATAATAAAATTAAAGATGAAAAAAGAGATCAATTGCGTTATTATGGACTGGGCTGGAACTACCGTCGATTTTGGCTGTTTTGCCCCCGTCAATGCTTTTGTAAAAGCATTTGAAGAAATAGACATCCGTATCACGACAGAGGAAGTACGCATACCGATGGGAATGGCTAAAATAGAGCACATACGCCAGCTACTCGGAATGGAACGGATTAATCATTCGTTCAAAGATATTTACCATAGAGACTGGAATGAGGAAGATGTGGTAACGCTGAACCAATCTTTTGAAAAATACCTGTTTTCAACTTTGACAGACTATGCAAATCCTATTCCTCATGTAATTGATACGGTTTCTGTGCTTCGTCAGAGAGGTATCAAAATAGGATCAACAACCGGTTATACGCGAGCCATGATGGATATTGTGGAACCCTCTGCCCGCGCAAAAGGATATTTCCCTGATAATTGCGTAACCCCCGACGACTTACCCAAAGGACGTCCTGCGCCGTTCATGATTTTCAGAAACATGATTGATTTGAACGTTCAAGATACAGATTGCGTAGTCAAAATAGGCGATACTATGGAAGATATCCGCGAAGGATTGAACGCAAAGGTGTGGACAATAGGCGTTGTGGTTGGCAGCAGCGAACTTGGGTTGTCGCAAACGGAAGTAAATGAGATGCCTGAATGGGAATTAAATGAAAAAATAGATTTAGTCAAACATAAGATGATAGATGCAGGATCACATTTTGTAATTGATTCAATGGCTAAACTTCCGGAAATTATCGAACAACTTAATCTTAATTTCCAACAGGCGTGAAAAATTTTTTAGCGCCGCCTCCACACAGGGAGCAGTTACCGGAAGAACAGATTGACGGTACTTATAAACGCTTGCGTTTACAGGTATTTGCGGGTATATTTATGGGGTATGCTGCTTATTACCTTGTTCGAAAAAACTTTTCTTTGGTAATGCCCTACCTTCTGACTTTGGGTTTCGATAAATCGGAATTGGGATTAGCTTTTTCATTCAATGCCACAGCTTATGGCTTTTCGAAGTTTATCATGGGCGGCATTTCCGACCGTAGTGATGCACGTAAGTTTATGGCGTTGGGATTAGTTTTGGCTTCGCTGTCGATAATGCTTGCAGGAACAGCTTTGGGAATGTCGAATATTGTTTGGATGTCGCTTTTTCAGTTCCTCATCGGTTGGTTCGGCGGCATGGGCTGGCCCCCGGGTGGTCGGGTAATGACCCACTGGTTCTCGACCAGAGAGCGTGGTGTTAAAACATCGTTTTGGAATACATCGCATAATGTGGGTGGTGGATTGCTCGGTGTTATTACCGGCTGGGGCGTTACTTTTGCCTTGTCGCTGGGACTTTCGGCGGGGCTTTCGCAGGCTGTGGGGATTTTCTGGCTGCCTGCAGGTATTGCCATTATGGTAGCTTTTATTGTTTATTTACTGGTCAGGGATACCCCGCAATCGTGCGGTTTGCCAAGCATCGAAGTTTACAAGAACGATTATCCGCCCAATTACAGTAAAAAATCGGAAACGGTACTGAAAACAAAAGAAATATTCTTCAAATACGTGTTTCATAACAAAATATTGTGGATTGTAGCCATCGCTAATGCGTTTGTTTATTTTGTCCGCTATGGTGTTTTGGACTGGGCACCCACTTACCTGATGGAAGCGAAACATTACAGCATCAAAGAGATGGGGCTTGCTTATTCTTTGTATGAATGGGCAGCCATTCCGGGTACTATCCTTTGCGGGTATCTCAGCGACACACTTTTCAAAAGGAAACGGGCATTAACCACTATGTTCTACATGGCATTGGTAATGGCTGCGTTATTTGTCTATTGGACAAACGCCGACAATAAACTGATAGACAGCATTGCGTTAGTCGGCATCGGCTTTTTGATATACGGACCTGTTTTACTAATTGAAGTTCATGCCATGGATATTTCGCCGAAAAACGCGGCGGGGGCATCGGTTGGACTGGCAGGATTTTTTGGATACGTTTTGGGAACTTCCATACTGGCTAACATCGTGATGGGAAGGGTGGTACAATCCTTTGGTTGGGACTCGGGCTTCAAAATGCTGATAGCGGCATGTTTTATTACCATCTTATTGATGGCATTAACTCACAGGCAGGAACAACGGATAAACAGGACTTCAATTAAGGATTAACAAACAAAAACAAAGAGGCGATACCATGCAGCAAACTTTTAATGATTTTAAAGCATTTGAAATATTGAAAGATAAAAATGTGCTTTTGGTATGCGATAAATCTTTTGATTTATTTGACATTACTCTTCCTTTTAAATTTGTAAGGTTCAGCGATTTAAAATCCAATCCGAGTTACGAAGACGCTAAAATCGGAGCAGAAATTTTGAAGATAAACAACTGTGATTTTATTGTGGCAATAGGAGGCGGAAGCAGTATTGATATTGCAAAATGTATCAAACACGATAGCCTTCTTGACATTCCTATAATGGCAATTCCGACAACATCAGGATCGGGCAGCGAGGCAACAAAATTCGCTGTTATCTATATAAACGACGAAAAGCAATCTATTGCCGATGATAATCTTTTACCCGAGTATGTTGTTTTACAGCCCGATTTGCTTAAAACACTTCCTGTTTATCAAAAAAAATGTACTATGCTCGACACTCTTTGTCATGCAATAGAATCGTGGTGGTCAAAAAAAGCATCGCCGGAGAGTATAGAATACTCCCGAAAAGCTATAAGGTTGATACTTGACAACATGGACAGTTATTTAAAAAACGAAGATGAAGGCAATAGAAATATGCTTATCGCTTCAAATTTTGCGGGCAAGGCTATAAACATAACAACCACTACCGCACCTCACGCAATGAGTTATAAACTGACATCGCTCTATGGGCTGCCTCATGGACACGCTGTTGCAATTTGTCTGCCAAAGGTATGGCGATATATGAAAAATCATAACGACATAGCAAAGGCGCTCGGTAAACAAAACTGCGAAGAAGCCGTTTTGTTCTTTGAACAGTTGCTTGAAATGCTTAACATATTGCCGCCTGAAAACGTTACTCCTGATGATTTGGATATTCTGACAAACTCGGTTAATGTCCAAAGACTTGAAAACAATCCTGTTGTGCTTGAAAAAAATACGATCGAGGCTTTGTATAAAGAGATTTTACAAAATCAACATTTCAAAAACGCTATATAAATTAAATAAAAATTGATGTTATGAGACCATATATTTTATTAACACCAGGACCATTAACTACATCTCAAACGGTTAAGGAAAAAATGCTTGCCGACTGGTGCACTTGGGACGACGATTACAATGTAGAAATTGTACAAAACATCAGGCAGCGGTTAGTTGCTCTGGCTGCAAAAGACACATGTAAATACACATCCGTATTAATGCAAGGCAGTGGAACATATTCTGTTGAAGCCGCTATAATATGCTCGGTTTCCGAAACAGGTAAACTGCTTATCCTTTCCAATGGCGTGTATGGCGACCGCATGGCAGACATTGCCTGGTATGCAGGATTAGACCATATAGTTCTTACCTTTGAACAAACGGAAGCACTTTCGGCTTCGCAATTAGACTCTTTTTTATATAACCATGAGGTTATTACCCATGTGGCTTTTGTGCACTGCGAAACCACTTCAGGAATGTTAAATCCTTTGGCTGAACTGTGTGCAGTGGTAAAAAAATATGACAAAACGCTTATAGTAGATGCTATGAGCAGTTTTGGAGGAATTCCTTTCGACATGGACGAACTTGGCATTGATTTCATGATAAGCAGCGCCAATAAATGTATTGAGGGCGTTCCGGGTTTTGGTTTTATCATAGCTCGGCGCGACCAAATGGAGTTGTGCAAAGGAAATTCGCCAAGTCTGTCGCTCGATATTTACGACCAGTGGGACACTATGGAAAAACAATCGGGCAAATGGAGATATACTTCGCCCACCCATACAGTCAGGGCATTTAAGCAGGCGCTGGATGAATTAGACGCAGAAGGAGGTATTTGCGCCAGAAATAAACGTTACAGCGAAAATCATAAAACATTGAGCGAAGGGATGAAGGCTCTCGGTTACAAAGCTCTTTTGCCCGAAGATGTGCAATCGCCTATTATATCATCGTTTGAATATCCTTCCAAAAGTTTCTCTTTCAAAGATTTTTATTCCCAACTGAAAAAATCGGGATTTGTGATTTATCCCGGAAAAATATCGAAAAGAGAAACCTTTAGAATAGGTACGATTGGTCAGGTATTTCCCGACGACATCAGAAAATTAATAGAAACAATCGCTTCAATAAAAATTTAGGGATGTTTTTAAAATGCAACAATAATTTAACGCAACCTTAAAATTAGCTTAATAATTTAGTAACAAATCAAACCCATTTTTGTGCAGTTAATTCTAATTCTAAACTAACATTATGACAAAAAGAAAATTTCAACAAACCATAATATTTTGCTTAGCTTTGCTCTGGGCGAATATTATAACAAATGATGCAATTGCGAAAAATTCCGGATCGGACAACGCCGGATTGTCGCAACAACAAACAAGCGTATCAGGAAGGGTAACAGACTCAAACAGAGAAGCCCTGATTGGCGTAACTGTCGTTGTAAAGGGTACTACCATCGGAACTGTTACCGGCACCGACGGAAGATATTCCATAAGTGTTCCCGATGAAAACACTGTTCTTTCATTTTCGTTTATAGGTTTTAAATCATACGAAATTACGGTGGGAAACAGGCGTTCTATTGATGTTACGCTCAATGATGATTTTCAACAACTTGGCGAAGTGATTGTTACCGGCTTCGGTAATTTAAAGAAATCAAGCTACGACGGTTCAGCTTCAGTGATTAAAACCGATAATCTGGCAGGTATTCCCAATCAATCTGTGGCTTCGATGATTCAGGTTAATGCGCCGGGGGTGTCCGTAAACAGCAACTCCAGCCAGCCCGGCGGCGTTGCCAGTTTAAGTATCAGAGGATTCGGATCATTCAGCGCATCCAACGCACCGTTGTTTGTAATAGACGGAATTCCTGTAATGTCGGGCGACATCAATAATACGGGACGATCCAGTTCGGGAGGAACGGATATTATGTCAACGCTCAACCCGAACGACATCAGCAACATCACTGTTATTAAAGATGCCGCTGCCGCATCGCTGTGGGGTTCAAGAGCAGCCAACGGCGTAATTCTGATTACCACCCGTCAGGGCGATAAAAGTAAGTCGCAGATAAGTTTTTCATCCGATTTTGGAATATCCGATTTGGCTTACAGTTACCGTCCTACGATGGGAGGTGAAGAGAGACGTCAATTCATATACGATGCTTATGTGCGCGATGGTATGTACAGGCGCAATTTATCGGAGGCAGATGCAATAGCGTATGCCGATCAAATGAAGGAAGCAGATGCAAACAGAGCTATTCCATACTGGTCTGTAGAGCCGTGGTCGGGATGGACAGACTGGAAGAAAGAGGCTCTCAGAAAAGGTTCGCATAATAATCAGGAAATATCCATAACGGGTGGTTCCGACAGGATGACCTATTACTCTTCGTTCAGTAACAGTAATTCAAAAGGGCTGCAGAAAAATCAGGAACTCAACCGCCTTACTGGTAGAATGAACGTTACCTACAATGCATACAACTGGCTCAAGTTAGGAGGCAATCTGCTGTTCTCGGATATGAAACAATCCTTAGGATACGATTCAAACTGGTACACTTCACCAATGTACGCCGCTTTTGTAAAAAACACTCCTTCAGACCCTGTTTACAAACCTGATGGAACGTTCAATACATCTCTTATCGGCAGTACATCCCGCAATATTGTTCCATTTTATAAGTACAACAAAAACGAACAGCATGTTACAAGGGCGTTCAATACTGTATTCTTAGAAGTGAGTCCGCTTACCGACCTTACATTTAAAACAACGCTGAGCTACGATTATACTATTTCCAGAGCCGACACATGGGACCATCCGATAAATGCCGACTCGCCTACGCTTAACGGAACGACCGGTAAAACATATGATGAATATCGTAATATGGTTTGGTCGTCGAATGTAGGTTATGTAAAGACATTAGGCAACGACCACAATATTGACGCTTTGATTGCATACGAGATTCTGGATAACTATTCTAATTATCTCAGCGGCTCGGCGACAGGTTTCATGAATTACGACTATACCGAAATAAGCAACGGTTCGGTACCGGCGGGCATTGGCGGATATTATTCGCAGGACAGAATGGTATCTTACGTTTCTCGGGCAAATTATAACTGGAAATACAAATATTATATAGGAGGTAGTTTGCGCCGCGACGGCACTTCGCGACTGCACGCCGATAGCCGGTGGGGTAACCTTTGGTCGCTGTCAGGCGGATGGAAGTTTACCGAAGAGAATTTCATGGCAGGACTTAAGGGTTTTATCACAAACGGTAAGCTGCGCGTTTCCTACGGTGTAAACGGCAACAGACCTTCGGGACGGTATTCTTATTTAAGCATCGCCTCTATTTCAAGTTCATATAACGGCTTAACGGCGTTAAGAGAAGGCAATATTGCCAATAATGATTTGGTGTGGGAACGCAACTATACGCTGAATATGGGGCTTGATATGACGATAAAAAACAGAGTTGACATATCTCTTGAAGTTTACGACAGAATCACAAAAGACTTGTTTGTGAACCTTCCTATTTCGTTGACAACAGGTTTCTCTTCATTCACAACAAATATCGGCAGTATGAAGAACAGAGGCGTTGAACTTACGATAAACACGAATAATATCCAAACGAATGATTGGTTATGGAACACCCAGTTCAACATCTCGCACAATAAAAATGAGATTTTGGAACTCGACGGCGCTACCAACGCCGATATAGTAGGCACCTACACTATCCAAAGAATAGGACTTCCATTCTACCAATATTATGTGATTGAGTATTCGCATGTGAACCCCGAAACCGGTCGCGCAATGTTTTTCTTAAACAATGAGCTTCCGGACGGTACTATTAACCGCGAACTGACGGATGACGGCACTAAAGCAACCCGCGTTCCTTACAAATCGCCGCTCCCAAAAGTTACGATGGGATTGACTAACAATATCAGGTGGAAATTAATAGACGTAAGTTTTACTCTTTCGTCAACACTGGGCGGATATTCGTATGACCGCGCCGGCGACAAAACAGAGAACAGCGGAGCTGCCGACGCGCTAATCAACCAACTCCCAAAATTTTACCACGACAGTTGGAAACAACCCGGCGACAATGCCAAATATGAGGCTTGGATACCCGGAACCTCAACAACTTACTCAATGGGAGCATATCATAATTCACGCAGAATACACTCCACAGATCATATCAGGCTAAAAAATATCAACGCAGGCATCAGCCTGCCGCGCGAATGGGCTAATGCAATAAATGTAAGCATGGTGCGCGTATATTTTACAGGACACAACCTTCTAACTCTCGCCGCACACAAAGAATACGACCCCGAGACGCCTACCAATGGAGAAATGTGGTATAACACTCCGGCTTTAAAATCTTATTCTTTTGGCATCAATATTAATTTTTAAAAATATAAACAGATGAAAGCAATTCACAATACATTATTTTTCGCAGCGATGATAATTATTCTATCATCCTGCAGCGACGAGTGGCTCGATTTGCGCCCCAGCAACAATATGGTGCTAAGCGATGCCATAACCACCGTTTCCGACGCCAGGTCTGCAATCAACGGCGTATATTATGAGATGCAGCGCAACAGTTATTACGGTGGAAGAATGAGCTGGTATGCCGACATTCGCGGCGACGATATGCGGACATGGGGCAACAGTAGCACCCGCAGCGGTGAGATGTATCGTTATGATGAGCATCCGCTAAGTGTTTCCTCAGCGCTATGGCAAGGACCGTACTCGGTAATACGCCAAGCTAACAATATCCTTTCGCTGATAGATAAAATTGAAATTTTGCCGGCGCAAGAGACAGAGCGGGATTATATTAAGGGCGAAGCGCTTATGGCACGAGCACTGGCGTATTTCGATATTTGCAGGGTTTATGGGTATCCTTATTTGAAAGACAACGGAGCGTCGCTGGGCGCTTGCATCGTAAAAGAGCCTATACCCGCTGACGCAAAACCAGCAAGGAGTACAGTCGCCGAGTGTTACGAACAGTTGATCATTCCCGATTTGCTGGCAGCAATACCAATGTTGTCGGATAATAAAACCATTTCCCAAGCACGTTTCAACAGATGGGCGGCTAAATTATTGCTCAGCAGGGTGTTCCTCTACAAGGGCGACAACGCAAACGCCCTGCGCGAAGCTGAAGAATGTATAACGGGAGCTGAAGCAGCAGGTTATGCTCTTTATACATATGACAATTATCTGGCGCAATGGCAAACCAAATTCTCAACCGAAAGCCTTTTCGAAATAGTAAACATAACAGGACAAAATACCGGCTCTGATGGTATGCCTAACTGGTGTGCAGCAAATTCATCGAACGCATATCACGAATTGGGGCTGACAAAGTCGTTATACGACCTGTTGAACTCCGACCCGGACGATGTTAGACTCAGAGTATTGCGTACAGGTGTTATTAATGATTATCCCTCTTTATTCCCCGGTTTTATACTTAAATATACCAACGGCGGCAGCAATGCACAAGAATCAAACGTAACGCTTTATCGTCTTTCGGAAGCGTACCTCAATGCCGCCGAAGCGGCTACGAAACTCAGTCAGAACGATAAAGCCGTAACATATCTTGACGCTATAGTTAGCAGAGCTAATCCTGCCAACAATGTTACAGGCACAGTTACGCTTGAAATGGTTCTGGACGAGAGGCGAAAAGAACTTTTCGGTGAGGGACACCGCTCTTTCGACCTGCTGAGAAACGGTATGACCATTTACAGATCAGACGATGAAGCAAGTAGAATGTTTTTGCCTGAGCATGCAAAAGTAATTGACTGGAATAACATCAGATGCGTTCTGCCGATCCCTACACAGGAAATAGAGACGAATCCTAATGTCAAACCAAATCCATGGAATTAATTAACAATAAATTTAATAGACAAATGAAACGATTAAACGTATTCTTATTATCAGCGCTGACAGTATTACTGTTCAGTTGCAATTCAGGGCAACAAGCCATTGCCGTTACAGGAACCGATGATGCCATTTACATTAATGGGACAGTGATCACTGTGGATCCAGCTCGTCCATACGCCGAAGCCTTCGCCGTTGTTAACGGTCGCTTCGCCGCAGTTGGAACAAACGACGAAATCCGCCGTTTAGCCACATCATCTACGAAGATTATCGATCTTAAAGGCATGACGGTAACACCGGGATTCAACGATGTTCATTTACATCCGGGTCCAATTTACGACGAAAATTCGCCTTACTACACTCCTTGGCTCGGTCCTGAAAAAGTTACGACCATGGACGATCTCATTGCTGCTCTGAAAGCTAAAGCAGACAAAACACCTCGGGGACATTTGGTACGTGGTGTGCGTTATCAGGACACCAAGTTAGGTCGTCATCCAAACCGCTACGATCTCGATAAGGTCTCGACTGTGCATCCTGTCAGAATCAGTCATTCGTCAGGTCATGTTACCGTAGTCAATTCTTATGTTTTAGAGGCTTCGGGCATCACTAAAAACACCCCTGATCCTCCAGGCGGCTCTTTTGGTCGCGACGCCGACGGAACACCGAACGGCATTGTCAACGAATCTGCTACCAGACTGTTGCGCATAGATAATGCGAACGAAGAGCGCATTCCATACGAAGCCCAAATGCAGGGCTATGTTGATTGTTTCCTCGAATATGCCAAACGGGGGCTCACAAGTGTTGGAATAGCCGGCGGAAGCGCTTCATCATTCCGAACCTATGAAACCGTGCGCAGTGCCGGAAGTCCTGTTCGTATGTCTTTCATGTATTCCGAAGCGAGTATTCCTTCGGTTCAGGCTGTCGGTATCAAGACCGGCTTTGGAGACGACCGTTTGCGCATAACATCGGCAAAAGTTTTTCACGGCAATTCGTTCAGCGGTCGCACGTGCTGGTTATCAGAGCCTTATTCCGACCGCCCCGACTACTACGGTATTCCGCCTGCACGCTCACAGGAAGACCTTGATAAAGCATTTCAAACAATGCATGATGCAGGATTTCAGATAACCACACACTCAAACGGCGACCGCGAAATTGATATGACCCTCACAGCAATTGAGCGCGCACAGGCAAATAACCCGCGTCCCGATGCAAGACATCGTATTGAACATGCGAGCATTATGACCATGCCACTGCTCGAACGTGCCAAAAAAGCAGGCGTAATCTTAGTATTCCACTCTTATATGTGGGAGCACGGCGACAAGTTGGAGGCTTATGGCGAAAAACGGCTTGCAATGGTTCACCCTTACCGCACAGCAATTGATATGGGCGTTCTTGTAGCCTGCCATTCCGATGCTACCGTTTCAGCCGCCGATGCTATGCTTCGCCTTCAGGATATGGTTACCCGCAAAGCTGAAAACGGCAAAGTTTACGGTGGCAATCAGCGAGTTTCAGTAGAAGAAGCAATTAAAGTATGGACACTTGACGGTGCTTATACTTCTTTTGAAGAAAACGAAAAAGGTTCCATAACTCCCGGCAAATTAGCCGACTTTTTGGTTCTGCGCCAAGACCCGCGAAAAGTAAATCCCGATACTATTAAGGATATTATTATTGACGGCACTTATATTGGAGGAGTCAATGTGTGGCAAGCGCCGAAAGATTTTACTGCTATTAATCGCTCGATACCCGGAATTGATTTCAGTTACGACATGAATTTTGGCGATGGCGAAGAAGAAGATAATTTAAGTTTCATATATTAAATAGTTTAGTGAAGTAAAAATAGAGACGTGGTACTCCGCGTCTCTATTTGCGTTGAAAAAAAATAAAAATTTAAAATTATTAATTCAAAAACTACATAAATGAACCCATTGAAAAAAACAATTACTCTATTGGCGTTTATCGCCATTTCAGTCTTGCTTCTTGTACAGTGCGGCAACAAACCTTCGCAGTTTGACACTGACGATGCCATATATATTAACGGAACAATAATTACTGTTGACCCCGTTAATCCTTATGCTGAAGCCTTTGCAGTTGTAAACGGACGCTTTGCGGCAGTTGGAACAAATGACGAAATTCGCCGTCTGGCTAATTCATCTACGAAGATTGTCGACCTCAAAGGTATGACGGTTACACCAGGATTCAACGACGTACATTTACATCCTTCCCCTGTTTACACCGAAGACACACCTTACTATACACCCAATCTCAGTCCCGAAAAAGTCAAGACTATGGACGACCTTATTGCCGAGTTGAAAAAGAAAGCAGACAAGACGCCTCAGGGACAATTGGTAAGCGGCTCTCGGTATCAGGATAGCAAGTTAGGGCGCCATCCAACCCGATATGATCTTGACAAAGTATCGACTGTGCATCCTATCAGAATCGGACACTCATCGGGGCATGTTGCTGTTGTTAATTCATATATTTTAGAAGCTTCAGGCATTACCAAAGAAACTAAGGATCCTCCCGGCGGAGCCTTCGACCGCGACGCTGACGGAACACCTAACGGCGTAGTCCGCGAAGCAGCAAGGAATATGTTGCGCACAAACAACACCAATGGAGAGCGTGTTCCTTATGAAGCGCAACTTGAAGGCTATCTTGAATGTTTCCGCGAATATGCCCGACGGGGTATTACCAGTGTCGGAATTGCCCATGGTAGTCCTTCAACATTTCCGTTGTATGAAAACTTGCGCGATGCCGGAAGCCCTGTCCGTATGTCTTTTATGTATGACGAACCGTACATTCATTTGCTTCAGGCTGCCGGTATAAAATCAGGTTTTGGTGACGAACGTCTGCGTATAACATCGGCAAAAGTTAATCACGGCTATTCGTTCAGCGGCAATACTTGCTGGGTTTCCGAACCTTATGAAGGTCGCCCCAACTATTATGGTATTCCTCCGGCACGCTCGCAGGAAGAACTAAATAAGATGTTTCAAACCATGCACGATGCAGGATTTCAGATCGCCACACACTCAAACGGCGACCGCGAAATTGATATGACGCTTACCGCTATTGAGCTTGCACAAGCAAAAAATCCGCGTCCCGATGCGCGACATCGTATTGAGCATGCAAGTGTTATGACAATACCGCTACTTGAGCGAGCAAAAAAAGCAGGCGTTATTTTGGTTTTTCACTCTTACATGTGGGAACATGGCGATAAGTTGGAGGTTTACGGCGAAAAACGATTAGAACTGATTCATGCATACCGTACGGCTATCGACATGGGCATTCATGTAGCTTGTCATTCCGATCATGGCGTTTCAGCTTCCGATGCTATGCTACGTCTTCAGGACATGGTTACCCGCAAAGGCGAAAACGGAAAGATTTACGGTGGTAATCAGCGAGTTTCTGTCGAAGAAGCAATCAAAGTCTGGACACTTGACGGAGCTTATACTTCTTTCGAAGAGAGTATAAAAGGCTCAATTACTCCCGGTAAATTAGCAGATTTTTTAGTGCTGCGCCAAGACCCAAGAAAAGTGAATCCAGATACAATTAAGGACATTGTAATTGACGGCGTTTATATCGGAGGAACTAACGTGTTTCAAGAATAGTAGCCATTATCGCTCATTAATAAAATTATTAAACGAAAAACTAATAATAAAAATTAAACAGATGAAACTGTTGAATAAAATGATTTTTCTATTGGCGTATATCGCCATTTCGGGTTTGCTTGTGCAGTGTGGTAATAAACAATCTCAGATGGCTTCTGATGTTGCCATATACATCAACGGCAGGGTAATTACTGTTGATTCCGATTATCCTTACGCCGAAGCCTTTGCAGTTGTAAACGAACGCTTTGTAGCAGTTGGAACAAACGCTGAAATCAACCGTTTGGCTACTCCATCTACGAAGATTATTGACCTCAAAGGGATGACGGTAACACCCGGATTTTATGACACGCACATTCACCCATCGCCGCTTTATAAGGAAGGTTCGCCCTATTACGTTCCCAATCTTGGTCCCGAAAATGTCCAAACGATAGACGACCTGATTGCCGAGTTGAAAAAGAAGGCTGCCGTTACGCCTGCCGGTCAGTTGATTAGCGGCAGAGGATACGACAGCAAAGTGTTGGGTCGCCACCCAAACCGTTACGACCTCGATAAAGTATCGACCACGCACCCAATAAGAATTAATGAGTCGTCTTCATCTTATGTCGTTAACTCGTATGTTATTGAGGCTTCGGGCATTACCAAAAATACTCCTGACCCTATCAACGCTATCTTTCGAGATGCTGACGGCACTCCTAACGGTATGTTCAGTTGGTCGTTCAGAGGAATAAACACAGGCGCTACCGTTCGCGAAGCAAGAATCCCATACGAAGCGCAGGTAGAAGGCTTTGTTAATCTTTTCAAAGATTATTCAAGCCGAGGTATTACCAGCATCACAGCAACCAGAGGAAGCGCTCAAACGTTTCAAATGCTGCAAGATGCACGCGATGCAGGAAACCGTGTCCGCGTAGCCTTTGTTCACAGCGAAGCGGGTATGCCTTCGGTTGTGGCTGCCGGCATCAAGTCGGGCTTTGGCGACAGTTATATGCGCATAATGGGTATTGGGTTCAGTCATGGAGGTTCGTTTAGCGGTCATACCTGTTGGGTATCTGTACCATACGAAGGTCGCCCCGACTACTACGGAGTTCCGCCCGCTCGCTCGCAGGAAGAACTCGACAGGCTGGTTCAAAGTGTACATGACGCAGGACTTCAATTTGTTACCGACTCAAATGGCGACCGAGAATTAGATATGGTGATTACCGCCATTGATCGAGCCCAAGCCAAGAACCCTCGTCTCGACCCACGCCATCGCATCGACCACGCAAGCCTTATGACTGTTCCGCTGTTAGAGCGAGCCAAAAAAGCAGGAATCGTTATTGCCTTCCACAGTTACATATACGAACAGTGCGAAAATTTAGACGCTTACGGCAACAGAATGATTCACCCATATCGCACAGCGCTTGACATTGGAGTTAACATTGGCTCTCATTCCGATGGCGACTTTTCGAAAGTATGCGCTATGACACGCCTTCAAAGCGTGGTTACCCGCAAGGGCAAAAACGGTAAAGTATATGGTCCCGAGCAACGCATCTCTGTGGAAGAGGCAATCAAAGTATGGACACTCGGCGGAGCTTACACTTCTCATGAAGAGAACGATAAAGGCTCCATCACTCCAGGCAAATTAGCTGACTTTATAGTTCTGCGAAAAGATCCGCGCGAAGTTGCCCCCGATACAATTAAAGATATTGTAGTTGATGCCACCTACATTGGAGGAATTAATGTGTGGCAGGCTCCGTAACAATCATCATTAATCCCAAAACTGGATTTGAAAAGGGATATTTCATATACAAAAAGTGTCTTTTTTTATTTTCTGCCTCACAAAAAATGCCACTTACATGGTTTTTTAAAGAATTAAATGGATAAAAAATGGGGATATAAAGCGCACCGTTATTATTTTCTATTGTTATCGTTCTTTTTGCTATCATTTCAGCACTTTTCTTAATGGATTCAAATTGAGTACAAATGATGCAGTTATTTTTATATATGTTAAGGATATTTTTTCCGAAAAAATCTAAAAAACACAAGCGGCGTTATTAATCATCAAACTGAAATTTCAAAGTGATTGAATGTTAAGTATTTTGTTTATCGAGTCAGCCAATTCAAGACAAAAACGACAACGTAAAAAAGGCGTTTCCAGCCAAGTTGTTCAAAAAAGTTTAAGTTTTTTAAGTTGACACTTAAAACGCAGTTTATTAAAATGTTAAACCTTAAACTTTGCTTAAAGATCGGCTAAAAAAAGTTTAAGGTAAAGCGAAAAAGTTTAAGGCGAACCGGTAAGATTGAAAATGATGAGATTTATCTGGCGCAAATAAAGAAAATTTATATTTATATGTCAAGTATATTTTTTTAAAAAAATTGAAAAAACTTGTAAAAAAAATACATCATGGTAAATTTATGCACCAGCCGTTTTTGTCGATATTGGAACAGGCGGCAACACAAACAGGCAATTATACGGGTTACGAAGACTTATTGCAGGAGCAGCAAAGCGCATTTATGAAGTATATACAAAGATGTTTCAATTCGGATTTATCAGCTCCTAAACGTTTTCAGTTTTTGAGAACAGCCGATTTTAAGTTAGACGAATTACATTTGAAATATGCAAAAATCGTTCAGGAAAAAAGCGCACATTTTTACCGTTTTTGGTCAATGTTGATTGTCAATACTCGGCGGTTTATAGCCATAGATGTTGAAACGCTTGAATTTCAGAGAAAATGTCCAGCACACATGTTGGTTGAGCCTGACAATGCACATACCTTTCCGCCTTGCAACTGGGCAGCCCAGCGAACCGATTTGCTGGAAGCCATCTTTGGTATTTTTCAGGCAGATGTTATTCGTCTTAAAGACGGCAGCCGCTCCTCTTTTACGCTTTTTGCACAGGAAATCGGTAATATCTTCGGGATTACAATAAATCATCCACATGACGAAATGCGTAAGGTATTGAGCCAGAAAAAATCTGACACCGTTTTTCAACCGTGTAATTTCAGTCATGAAGGAGAAAAATGATAATGAAGACTTGTAAATAACTGATTATATGGAATCAGCTTTAATAATCATCGAAAAAATGATTAAATATTTGAATTACTGTAATTTATCTGTTTTTGTTGTTTTTTTGACAATAAAAAAGTAATTCATTCATATATAAAACATTAACGATTTTTCAATCGAGCGGCATTTTACAAAAAGTCAAAAAAATATTGTGTTGATTTATTAGAGCAATTAGTCAAATACAATGAAAATAAGTCTGCATTAGTGGAAAACATTAGAAAAACGCAATATCAAATAGCGCATTTCCGCGAACAAAAGTTAAAAACCATAATTCCCAACAAATTAAATAAATCGTTATGAATAAGCAAGTTGTAAAATTTTAAAAATTTAAATGTACAAACATCGTTTACCTGTCATCAAACGGCACATATTGGATAGCCGTAAAGCCTGTGCGTGAGGCTCTTAATGTTGATTTTATACCTCAATACAAGAAGATGAAATTTTAAGACCAAGATTGTCTAAACAGACAATCTTGGTACGACCATCGTTGTCAAATTTGACAATGATTTTTTATCAGGTTACGAGATAAAAACACTCTATCCTGCACAGCACGAAGAAACAAAACTTGACTTTTCAGAGAAAGAACAAACCGAAGAAACGCCTTTTTGAACGATACAAAGACAATTAAAAATCAAATATAAACGTAAAGCCTTCAAAATGAAGGCTTTTTTAATTTTTGAATACCACCTTAAACTTTTTCGTTATATCTTAAACTTTTTTTAGCCGATATTTAAGCAGTTTTTAAGGTCTAATACATTAAATTACAATACAATAAATACCAACTTAAAAAACTTAAACTTTTTTTTACAACTTTGTCGGAAAAACCAAAAAAAA
>Ga0082212_10005707_pt1 | contig 16884 bp, 16 predicted proteins | sample TergutNt197P3_FD_71548 | JGI IMG/M metagenome (GOLD analysis project Ga0082212, IMG submission 71548) | Neocapritermes taracua P3 segment gut microbial communities from Petit-Saut dam, French Guiana - Nt197 P3 | ecosystem: Host-associated > Arthropoda: Insects > Digestive system > Gut ... | reverse complement strand
TTTTTCGTTACCGGTCCCATAAGTCTGCCAACGTTTGACGAATTTGCTTATTCGTGACTCTATCTCGTCCCAATTCAATAAGTGATTTGGCATCCCGGCGATTCCCCTTTGTTATGATTTTATTATAAGAGTCATTTTCAAAACCCGTTAGGGTTTTGAAACAACGAACTTGGCTCAACAATGCCCTATAGCCTTTCCCTAATAATAATTCCCGGCCTTGGAGCTGGACAGCCAAATTCGCACAAGCCACAGCCGGTACACGCGCTTTCGATAACTTCAGGTTTTGGAATTGGGTCGTAGTCTTCAGTTCTAAGCCTTATTGCTTCCCCCGGGAAAGGACATCTGTCAATACAGGCACGACATGATTCGGCAGGACGATTGAGGGTCTCAAAGGCTTGACAACGTGAGGGCTTTACGTGAGCTATTCCTATTCGCACCGCTTCCGGCCCTTGAATTTTGGCTCCGCTGTCGGTTGTAATTGTTGGCCAAACTAATGCTTTTTCTTCGCATACGCTTATGCAGGGAAGGGATTCACAAAGGAAGCAGGGCAACTCCCTCGGTACTAGGTGGGGAGTCCCCATTGCTAAACCTGTACTTGGAGGAGCGCGGCGAAGCGACCCTTGAGGACATGCTTCTATACACTTGTCGCAACGGGTACACGCAGTTAAAAAGGCTAACTCATTCAGTGCTCCTGGTGGGCGCAGTAGCTTTGGACTCAATCCTTCTAATGTCTCTTCTAATTTTTCTGCCATAAATCCAGCAAACAGTGTTCCCATAGTCTTAAAAAAAGACCCGCGACCTTGTGGCTGTTCGAGTTTTGAAGACATGGTTCTCAAAATGGGTAGAATGTCCTATTTACGTCTCAAAGTTCCAGAATGCGAAGAACTGGTTGCAGAACGCCCCACAGTATTGGGTCGAAGCCTAATATCAGTGTTGCACTCACATCGGTTGCACTTGTGTAATGAGCCAGTAGCTTGTTAGTTACTGCCACTTCACGACTGGTAGGCGGAGTGTTCACCAACGTAACGTGGTCGGGAGTATCCAATACCTTTAGATTTCCCTTGAGATTGAGGATGATGAGGTCGCCATGAAAAGTAGGGATGCGAACTTCTACTAGGTTTCCTTTAGGCTTTTGGGGTATGGCCTCAAAAGCGGCTCGATACCCTAGAATGGACTCATCCGGTTTTTGACCCTCCAGAATTGCTTGACTCTGGTTAGCAAGGCCATGCACGCCCCTATCCCCTAAACGGGCAACCGAAGATAGATGGACTCCGCTCAGGTCAGTAATTCCTTCCACTAGTTTAGGAACCATCGCTAACACTTGTTCGAGGGCAGGGCGACCCTTCAAACGCGTAACTCCCTTTGGCCAGGAGCCTGTTAGTGGTAGGGATTCACCTATGGCAACATCGCCTTCCCTCAAGTCGAGGATACGCCCAGCAAATCCGTCCAGGATTTCATTATTTAGTGGCGTATCAGCCAATATTACCAAGTCGAGGTTTTCCAAGAGTGACGGATCAGGAGCAAAAACAACTTGGTCGCCTTCTTCTTCCTCCTGCTTTCCTATGTGGCCACTTGCTAGGGGTAGCACTGAGCATTCATGCGCCTCTAGCACCTCAACCAGTTCACGCCCCAAGAGGGCCTGAGCACCAATTACTGCGAGCTTTAACATCTTTTATCCTTCGCGTCCAAAAATTTTTTCTTTCAAAATATCCTCTGATTGCCAGTTGCCATCCATTTTCAACTACTTACCCATGCACTACGCAATTGGCCAACCATGTCGCTTGGGTCATCCGAATCCCATATCCCTCGTATTAAGGCTACACCATCCAGTCTATGGTGTTGTAATTCTGCAACATTTTTATAGTTGATACCCCCCAAAGCCAATAATTTCCCCCGCCAGGGAGGCATATTGTTAATTATTTCATGTAGCCCAGCAATTCCAAGGGGTTTGCTTTTTCCAGGAACTTTAAATACAGGCGATATTAGTAATTGATCCGCATTAGTGCGCCCCTGCAATTGTTCGACTCTGTGTAGCGGTCGCGAAATGGGGCAGAGGGGGGGTAAGTCAGGGTAGTCTTCGCCACCATGAAATCCGACACCAAGTGCAAGAGCTATATCCAGGCGACCATTGATCCAAAGAGGTAGTTCCGGAGCCAAATTCATTATCCACCGCCCCAATTCCAACAGTGGCCTTGCCTCCATTTGCTTTTCTCTAATCATTAGTGCATCTATGCCGGACTTTGCCAATGCCTCCCATTTTTGGGTCTGGATGTCTCTGCCAGATGAGATAGCAAGTATGTGCATTTGAGTATTTTATACCACATACTAAGTTGCCTGCATTCAGGGAACTTTCATCTGGGTAAACCGCATCAATATAGAGTTGCATCCAAAGGGCTTTGAATGCGAAACACCATTCAACTCAATTTAGTTGAACTGCTATATAATGTAGGAACTGGAAACGGATTTTTTTATGACGAAACACAAATTGATCGGATGTTTAAGCTCTCTGATGGTTGCCATCGGATTGTCCCTTGGGTGTGTTGACCCAGATGATGCGGAAGGAGGTTCAAATACAGGGGGTACTTCCCTCTATGTCTTCGATGCCAGTGATGGTACTACAAGCAGAGTCCTGGTTTATTCGGACATTGCAACCCTGTTCAATAATCCTGAAACTGAGCCATCGAGGCGGATTAGGGGTACCAAAATTGAAAAGGTAAAAAACCTTGCATGGGGAGGCATGTGTTTTGACACCAACGGCAATAGGTTATATTTGGTTTCTGAGGCAGGTGACGTTGTTCGTATAGACCGCGCAAGGTCTCAAAATGGAGATATTTCAAGCCCTATCGACATTGTTTCCTTTATGCTTGGATCGTCCGATAACGAGAGGCTGGCAAATGGCAAGTTCGGCCAGGCAACCGTTGATCCAAGAACTTCTGCCCTATACGTCACTGAATCAAATTCTTCTAATTCAAGAATTTGGGTAGTTTCAAACCCTGGCAATCTCTACGATGGCGAAAGCGTGAGCAGTAGTAGCACCATTACGTCAATAGGCGATAAAGGGGGTACAGGGGTTGCGTTGGGTACTGATGGTTCTGTCTATGCGTATATGGACGATGGGATATATATCAACAACCCGCTTTCAGGAGTTTCATATTCGGGCCCCCGACTCCGAAAGGGAACTTCGTCTGGATTTTCGGCCATCACATCTTTAATCATCGGAGACTCCAGCTACTCTGTGAACAGGACAAAATTGGCCAAATACGGATGTTTGGCTGTCGACAGCGACGGGTATGTCTACTTGGCTAGACATATGATCGAATCTGGGCTGGATAAATGGGAGGATGAGGATGCGATTTTGGTCTTTAGCCCTGGGCAGTTTAACCCCGGCATGGATCAGCCCCCAGATAGGACATTTGCGACAATGAACAATCTTCGAGTCATAAGTCATGCTGTAACAAAGGACTGGATGGTAGGTGCGCAATCTCATGGCGATTTTGGCTTTGGAAATATTCGGATATGGAGGGCACCCTCCTCCCAGAACGGAATGACCTCGATAGAATTTAGTATTGGCTCATCTTCGGCAGTCCGTGGCTTGGCACTAGACGGCAATAACTGATGCCACTGATTCGCCAGGCTATTTTGGCCATGAGGGACATTTGGAGAGACTTCTCAAGGCATAGATCTCATTTTTTGCTTGCCATTCTCTCATTGGCGACTGGCCTATTTGTAGCTGGCGGTGGGCTTTTAGGCATAGATACACTTGATAGGTGGGTTGGCAAGATGGAGGCAATGGCTCGAATTACAGTCTTTGCCTCGGATGGAGCAAACATAAAAAATTTGGAACAACGATTAATTGACGACCCCAGGTTTACCTCCGTAAGGATCATTTCGAGTGAAGAAGCTACAAAACAATTTGTAGACTCAGTAAAAGATGCAGGTCTTATGCTGGATACGCTGGGGAATGACGCAATTCCAGACAATCTAGAGCTGAAACTGCGCTCGGATTTACTAGAGCGCAAAAAGGCTATCGAAGTCGGCGAGAGCCTCAGAAAAATTTCAGGAGTTGGCGACGTGGTTGTTGATCATGAGCGCTTGGATACCTTACTCAAGGGTGCCCGTGCAGTAAGAAGCGTGTTAGCAGGATTCGGATTGATATTACTGGTGGTTGCGGCTTTTTCTACAGGAACTGTTGTTCGCATGAGCATTATGGCTAGGGAAGAAGAAATCAATATCATGAGATTGGTAGGAGCTACCGAGGTTTTTATTCTTGCACCATTATTGATTGAGGGAGCAATGCTCGGACTATTCGGGGCGGCGGTTGCCACAGGTGGGCTTTGGCTATTATGGCTACCACTGAGCCTCGGTAAATTTAACGTCTCACCATTCATTACTGAATTGGCTAAGCTTGTCTTCTTTTCTCCAAAAAGTATTGGAATATTGGCGGGTTCAGGATTAGCCACCGGAGCCATTGGTGCACTCTGGGGCTTTAGAAACTCAAGGCACAACAAACGGCTAGATGGCAAGATTCCAGATGGCGACTAGTGCAATGTAACACTTAAATGTTACGTTGCACTAGGGTCGGGATTTGCCTAAATTACGACCGCTAGATGCTTGCAAGGCGGACTTGCTACGCCGTTAAGCAAGCATCTAAAGCGTTACATGGTACTAGGAGCCGATCAATTTCCGCCATATTCGGTGCAACCTAGTATTACTCCTCGTATTCCCCGCAAACATAACCCTTTCCCCAAACAGTCTTTATTATTTTTGGGTTGTGGGATTCTTCCTCGACCTTTTCGCGGAGCCTCTTAACATAAACATCAATAACTTTTTGGGTGCCAAAGTGGTTATCTCCGTAGATGCTCTTATATAGGTCTTCCCTTGTAAGTAGCTTGCCCTGATTTTGCAAGAAGACGCTCAGGAGGGTGATCTCACGCTTGGTAAGGTCTATTTCCTTGCGATCTCTATATGCCAATAGATGTTTGTAGTCTATGCGGACACCTTTGTACTCTATCACACCTTCAGAGCGGTGGGACGGGAGCCATCGCCTCAAAATGGCCTTGATCCTTGCGATCAGCTCATCAGGATTATATGGCTTTACCATATAGTCATCAGCACCAATTTCTAGCCCATGGATTTTGTCAATGTCTTCAGTCCGGGCGGTAAGCATTATTACTATCGAATCAATTTCTTCATCATGTAGCCGTGAGCATGTTTCAAATCCATCAATTCCAGGTAGGATGATGTCTAAAACAATAACGTCTGGCCTATTTTTTTTTGCTTCAGCCAGCCCCTCCTCGCCCGTCGTCACCCCACTAACTTCAAACCCTACCTTCTCTAAACAATTGACCACGTAGTGGCGAGTCGTGTTGTCGTCTTCAACAACTAACACAGAGATACCGCTAATATCATTCATAATTTTGTCCCCACAAATCTATAATATCACTGAATTAGTAACAAAATTGAAATTTTTTCCAGCTTGGAATTTCAACTGAATCGCTGTGCTGTATAAAAAATATAGCTAAACACGACACTTTGGTTGCAGTATTGAAAGGGAGGGTTCCTATATTCAGGCTTTGGAAATAGCTTTCATTGAAAGACTATTGGAGTATCCTGTTGCCAAGTTCCGCCAATCAATGTTGTCGTGACAGGCACATCTTGGGTTTTTACACCCCTATGAGCAATACATGAATGCTCGGCAACGATCTTTACCCCCCATGCCGATGGTTGCAAGTATGTTTCTAAAGCACCGAATATCTGCGCTGTCAGGTTCTCCTGCACCTGTAGCCTGTTAGCAAAGGCGTGAACCAATTTTATCAACTTTGATAAGCCTACGACCCCCCAGTTTCCGGGCACGTATCCTAGGGTAGCATGTCCTGAAAAAGGGGCTAAGTGATGTTCGCAGGTGCTTGTAAACGGTATACGCTCCAGGATTATGGGGCATGCTGGAACCTGACCAGCAAGAGGTACAAGTTCAATAGCGAAATCAAAGTTATAACCTTCTAATCTTTCTGCCCAAAAGGAAGCAACCCTATCTGGAGTGCCTTCTAACTCAGGCGAGCTTGTATCTATGCCGAAACTTTTCAACAACTCGGCAACAGCATACCTAGCCCTAACAAAGTCCAATTCCATAGATTTACACTATAGCAGGATATGTCAAATCAGCAATAATCCAGTTTGCCGATATTTTTTTCGGAAGTCATAGCAAACCCACTTCTGCCAACACCCTAATAACCCCAAAGATTGTGAGCAATAGGGCCAGGGTTGCTCCGATGATAAGTATTACCTTATCTGAAAGTGTGTTGATGAATGTTGGATAGATTAGGCATAGGAGCGTCAAGGGATAAAAAAAATATGCAAAGGGGTTAAAATTCCAGGCATCTGCAAATTGTCCATGGGAAATGGCGCAAAAAGCTCTGGTCATGCCACATCCCGGACATGATAAGCCGGTGGTGGCATGGAAGATACATAATTTCAGTTTGGATAGTGCATCAGCCCGAAAAATAAAACTAAGGCCGATGGTCAATGCCGCAAATAGCTGTATGAGCCTCGTGGGTAAGGCGTGTGATATGAGTTTCTTTCCCTTGGCTTGCAACAAATCGACCATCGATCCTATCGCTTGGAACGGATAGAAGTAGCACTTCCTTAGTCCTGTCTTGTGGTACGCGAGCAAGTCGCCGACCTATCAATGACTTTAGCAATTTGGTACAGTAACCCAAGCGAATATTCGTTTTCGGGAATTGTCTCGCCTGAACGCAGTCGTTCTGCGGTCTGATAAGAATCAATGATATTCAATACCCAAATGAACAGGCCCGGAAGGATACAAAGGAAATATCCTACTGTTTCTATTAGCATAGTAACAGTCCACTTGCTAGCCTGATTGTTATATAGATGCCCATTATGAAAGAATATGGCCAATATCAGTGCCAGAATTGGGCTGGCTCCTGGCTTTCTGATGGTGTTTGGGGTCATGTCAGGTTGGTTCATTTTTTTCTCCGAAAAAAACAGGGTGAATGGGATTAGTAAATGATACTGAAAGGTTATTAGGAATCTCGAAAAGTTATTTCTACCTGACCCAGCACAAATTTATCTCCATCCTCCAGAATGGCCTCCTTAACTTTTGTGCCATTGAGCTTAATCCCGTTAAGGCTCGGTTGATCTTGGATTTGATAGCCCTCTTGCGTACGGCGCAATGTTGCATGATACCGGCTTACACTGGGGTCAGAAATTCTTAGGTTATTGTCTAGCTCCCTGCCAATTCGGATTTCTTCATCTACAATCTCAAATTCGCGGGTTCCAGAATTTTCATGTATTAGCAGTTTGGCCATGGTGACCTCTAGAATGAAATACAATTATAGCAACATGAATCATCATTTGGTATATACTTTATGGTGTTGGAGTACGCCAATGGTTCTATTTAATGCCGCCACAAAAGAATTGACCGCAAAGATCGTCTACTACGGGCCTGGCCTCTGCGGTAAAACTACAAACCTCACCCATGTTTATGGCAATTTACCCGACAACGAGCGAGGCAAAATGCTCTCACTCAACACCGAGACAGACCGAACCCTCTTTTTTGATTTTTTGCCGATCAACCTTGGAACTATCAAAGGGATCAAGACCCGCATCCAGTTATATACTGTCCCTGGCCAGGTCTTTTATGACACAACACGTAAGCTGGTATTAAGAGGAGCGGATGCCGCTGTTTTTGTGGCAGATTCGCAAGCCCCCATGCTGGATAGCAATAAGGAAAGTTTTCAAAATCTAGTTGATAATCTGGCTGAACAGGGTGTTGATTTGGCTAAATTCCCCCATGTCATCCAATGGAACAAGAGGGATACTCCAAACGCACTGCCGGTTGATACGCTGAACAAAGAAATAAACAGGTTTGGCGTGCCCACCTTTGAAGCATGCGCCACTAACGGCGAAGGGGTGCATGAAACCCTTGAAGGCATATCAAAAATTGTCCTAAATACCCTTTCCGACAAATATGGCGGCTCGCCATTTGATAGTGGCGGGGGTGGCGAAAGCATCAAGCCCCAGGTAGCCGAACCCCAAATACCTACAGACATTCCAGGAGCGGTACCCGCAGTGGCCACCCCTACGCCAACTTCCATCGAAATCCCAATAGTACTAGAGCGAAAGCTGTTCCAAGGCGCAGGCCCCTTTGAAGTAAAGATTAAACTTTACCTGAAGTAACAGGAACGATTAGTGCATACAATGGGAGGCATATCTATTGTAGTAGTTACTAGATACTAGTTACTAGTGAAAACCGAACTGCTACAATTAGTGTTGAGAGGTAACTATGCCCCGTCAGGTAGTAACACGCTTTGCACCATCGCCTACGGGGATGCTACACATCGGCGGAGTTCGCACCGCGCTCTTTTGCTGGCTCTTTGCCAGAAAGCATGGCGGACGTTTTATCCTGCGTATTGAAGACACTGACACAGACCGAAGCACCGATGACAACATACGCATCATTGAAGAGGGCATGGCCTGGTGTGGCCTGGACTGGGATGAAGGACCAGTAGTAGGCGAACCTTCTAAGTGGGTCGGGCCAAACGGCCCTTATCGGCAGATGCAACGGATGGAATCTCATTACAAGCTAGCAGTAGAAAAGTTACTTGAAAACGGCATGGCTTATCGCTGTCGATGTTCAAAAGAAGACTTGGATGCAAGGCGCAAGCTATCCGATACATCTGATGCCCCTTTCCAATACAATCGGGGTTTAGACTTAGGCAAGGGATGTTGCGATAAAAACTACGATGCTAGCCAACCGTTTTCGGTGCGTCTCAAAATGCCCGAAGGTAATGAGCCTTGGCTAGAAAATGGAAATATAGTACTTCATGACTGCATTAAGGGACAAATTAATTTCCCTGCCGGAAGCATGGACGACTGGATCATTGCCCGAACAGGCGAAACGGGGCAAATAGGAGTACCCACCTATAACTTTTGCGTGGTTGTAGATGACACAAGCATGGAAGTTACCCATGTAATACGCGGGGATGACCACGTGACCAACACTCCTAAACAAATCGCCCTATACCATGCCCTTGGCTTTGAACCCCCTGTTTTTGCACATGTGCCAATGATACTTGGGATGGATGGAGCAAAACTCAGCAAGAGGCACGGGGCAACAAGCATCACTGAATATCAGGAATTGGGGTTTTTGCCCAGCGCAGTAAGATTAGCTCTGGCGCGCCTGTCGTGGACTCCGATGGTTGATGGAAAGGCACTGGAGAGCGCGGAAGAAATGATCATGACAGATACACAGATGATTGAACTCTTCGACTTAGATAAAATCCATCAAAGTCCTGCCAAATTTGATATGGACAAGCTCAACTGGATCAACCATAAACTGATCCAGCAGTCCAGTTGGCAGGAACTGGAACCCCACCTGCGCCCCTTTTTGCCTACTGCCTGGGGCTTAAAATCTGACGAATGGAAAAAAGTGGCTATTACTGCAACACAAAAGGGCAAGTCGCTTGCTGAAATGGCTGTTTTTTTGGAGTTCTGTTGGTCTGCCCCAACAGTGTTTGAGGGGGCGGACAAGCATATCACTCAGAGGGTCATCCCCGCACTCCGAGAAGTAGCAAGCCTTTCAGACTATGAGCATGACAAATTACATGCTTCCTTCAATGAAATCTTAGAGCGCAATGGCCTCAAAACCAAAGACCTAGCCCAGGCCCTCCGCGTTGCACTCTGTGGCAAAACCATAAGCCCAGGCATCTTCGATACACTATATTTGCTTGGGGTTGATGAAGTGAAGGCGAGACTGCAAAGATGGATATGATAGTCCTCGCAAATATCGCTGATGAGTGCTGGGGAGAGCACTTATGGCGCAGGCGGGGGGCTTTTGGAGCCAAGCAACTCCTCCCCCCACAATAACATTCGGAAGTTTTTTGCCATATTGCACACATTGCCATGCCGACTACGAGAGTAACTATGACAACGGAACTAACAAAAGAACAATTTATTGAAATACTTCTCGACCGTGAAGTCACGAAAAAAGAAAATATTGCCTTGCTCCAAGCAATTTATTCAAGACCGGGTCACCGGGCCGCCGCAAGTCAAGTATGCAAGGAACTGGGATACACGGCGGCAGGCCCCTGTAATTCGTTAGTTGGGTGGCATGCAAAACGGATTAAAACCAAATTCGGTTTTATTGAATTTTCTGTTCGCGATAATGGAAAAAACAGGTACTGGGATTTGTTCTTTGATTATGAGGGCAAGAACTATGACACACCTGACGAAGATGGACTTTTCCCATGGATTCTAAAGCCCAATCTAGTTATGGCTCTCCAAGAAACAGGCATGACGGGTGAATTTGATGTAACCAGGGAAGGTCAAATCGGAGAAATGGCTGTAAATGAACATTCCGCTTGGATATTTCAGGGCAACCCGCTGAAATATAAAATTGATGATTATATCAACGACTTCGCCAGAGAAAATGAAGCCATTATTTGGATTGTCAAACAGCATAAAAAGAAAATAAAAAAAGGCGATAGAGCATATATATGGAGATCAGGAACTGAAAGTGGGATCATCGCTTCAGGAATTATTACATGTAACCCAGAATTGCGTGTACGAGATTCATCGGATCGAAACTATTGGATTGAAGAACCAAGAGACAAATCCCGTCTGGCGGTTGAAATAAAAATCGAAAAATGCCAAACTCGTCCACCTTTAGTTTTGAAGTCAGAACTCAAAGAAAATAATCAGGCAAAGGAATTATCAATATTATCATCCCCCCAGGGGACAAATTTTGAAGTTCCTAAATCTATAGAAACCGTTATTAATGAAATGATTAGAATTGCTTCCGGCTTTGTCGCGGATTCAGTTTTTGAGGGATATGATAAACAATCTTTTCAAAACACAAACATGGCTGGAGGCCTAGAAGACCCAAATGAATTATCAGCGGCTGAAGCAGAAATGCTCCCTGAAGGAGCAAAACGGACAATCATTGTAAACGTTTATGAACGCAACCCCCAAGCAAGAGAGCAGTGCATTAACGAACATGGGCATATATGTGTGGTATGTGGTTTTGACTTTGGCATGGAATATGGAGACATAGGAAAGGACTATATACATGTTCACCACAAGAAGCCACTCCACGAAATTAAAGAAGGTTACAATGTCGACCCAATCAATGACTTGGTGCCTATTTGTCCAAACTGCCATTCGATGACACACAAAGTGATTAAAATTAATAACGGAAATTGGGAGACAGCCATTGACGAACTGAAGCGACGTTACAAGGATGCCCAATCCAAAAAATGACATAAAATGTACGATATGCACTATCAATGTATCAATAAAAAGGAATGTAAAGTGACCCAAGACCGCCCCCTATCAGAATCAAAACCCCTCAACTTTCTAGAAGAAATCATTGAGGCCGACCTGGCATCAAACAAGCACCAGGGGCGGGTGATGACTCGCTTTCCGCCGGAGCCTAATGGCTACCTGCACATCGGCCATGCTAAAAGCATTTGCATCAATTTTGGCTTGGCCCAAAAATACGGCGGTAAAACAAATCTGCGCTTCGATGATACAAACCCGGTCAAAGAAGACGTTGAATATGTAGATTCCATACGCGAGGACGTGCGTTGGCTCGGCTTTTCGTGGGAAAGCGAGTACTACGCCAGTGATTATTTTCAGCGACTGTACGATTATGCAGAATACCTAATTCAGAGAGGTGTGGCATACGTATGCGACTTGACAGAAACCGAAATTAGGGAATACCGGGGCAACTTCTATAACCCCGGCAGACCTAGCCCTTACAGAGATCGACATCCTGAAGAAAACCTAGAACTCTTCCGGCGAATGAGGGGCGGAGATTTCGCCGATGGTTCAAAAGTACTTAGGGCAAAGATTGACGTGCAGAATCCCAACATGAATATGCGGGATCCATTGATGTATCGCATCCGCCGCGCACACCATCATCGCACGGGGGATACATGGTGTATATATCCCATGTATGACTATGCACACGGCATCTGTGATGCTTTTGAAAATATCACACATAGCATTTGCACACTTGAATTTGAAGACCACAGGCCCCTTTACGAGTGGTTTTTAGAACAGGACGTTGAGGAAAAATTTTTCAAACGCCCCCTGCCACGCCAGATCGAATTTGCTAGGTTGAACCTGACCCACACCGTAATGTCTAAGCGTCGCCTACTTGAGCTTGTTCAGGAGGGTATTGTATCTGGCTGGGACGACCCTCGTATGCCCACCATCAGCGGTTTGCGGCGAAGGGGCTATACCCCTGAGGCCATTAAGTCATTTGTGGAGCGGGTAGGCGTGGCCAAGGCCGAAATGGTTGCCGAGATGGGTTATCTCGAATCCTGTATCAGAGAACACATGGAAACCCATGCTCCACGCAGGATGGCAGTGCTCCGCCCACTTAAACTGACAATAACCAACATGTCGCATGAACAATCATTTTCTGCTGAACTTCCTCACCATGCAGAGATGCCAGAACTGGGGATGCGTACTATTAAGTTTACACCCGAACTTTGGGTAGAGCAGGACGACTTCAGAGAAGACCCTCCCAAAAAGTGGTTCCGCCTTGCGCCCGGAGCCGAAGTTAGATTGCGGGGCGCGGCCATAATCCGATGTAATGAGGTTGTTAAGGACGTAGAAGGCAAGGTAATTGAATTGAAGTGTACTAGGGATGAAAGTGCAAATAGGGGCAACCCTGCCGATGGCCGTAAAATAAAGGGTACTATTCATTGGGTAAGTGCAAACGAAGCCATTGACGCAGAAGTGAGGCTCTATGAGCAACTATTTTTGGCCAAAGACCCTATGGATACTCCCCAAGGAGAGGACTGGAGACAGGGAATAAATGCCAGCAGTCTGGAAGTAATCAATGCCAAAGTAGAGCCAACCCTTACTGATTGTCGGCCTGGGCAACACTTTCAGTTTGAAAGGATGGGCTACTTTGCAGTTGATAGCGACTCTGCACCAAAATCCCTCGTATTTAACAGAATTGTCAGCCTGAAGGATGGTTGGGCAAAAATAGAGGCAGGGCAAGCGTTGGGAAGGGAATAGGGAATAGGATATTAGCATGCCTAAATGGAAAAAATGCACTCCAACACCCATGGCTGTAATAGCAATACTATCGGTGTTTTTGGTGGCTGTGGCAGTGCCTGCGCTAGTAATTTTCTTCTCTGCTACAAAACCGCCAAAACCCTGGGGGGCAACGCCGTCGCCTGGGCAGTTGGCATATCATAGGGAAGAACTGGCGGCGTTCATCCACTTCGGAATGAACACCTTCACTGGCAGGGAGTGGGGGGATGGCAAGGAATCGCCAGCTCAATTTAAGTTAGACCCATCTAAACTCGACACAAAGCAATGGGTCGACACGATAATGGGGGCAGGCTTTAAGCGGTTAATCTTCGTGGCAAAACACCATGATGGTTTTTGCAACTGGTATTCAGACCTCACGCAACATAGCGTCAAGTATGCGATGCCGGAAAACCAGGTTGACATCCTTGAAAAACTGTCCAAATCATGTACTGACGCTGGATTAAATATGGGTATCTATCTTTCTCCCTGGGATGCTAATTCGCTCCACTATGGCAAGAATGACCCAAATACGTTAGAAATTGATCCCTGGCGATACAACAACTACTACATAGGGCAACTAAAAGAAATACTTGACCCAAAAAACAAAAAATATGGCAATGACGGCGTGTTTGTGGAAGTTTGGATGGATGGTGCCAGGGGTGCAGGTTACTACCAGCCCTATTTTTTTGACAGGAATTTTCTAAAGGAAGCGAAGGACCTCAAAACTACAAATCCAGAGGCTCTTAGTCCCAATTACAAGGAATATCCAGGCTACATTGATGCCCTCAACCTAACAGATCAACAGACTTGGTTTGGTGTGATAAAAGAATTTAATCCAGATATGGTGATATTCTCTCCTGCAGGGTCAGAATTGCGCTGGCCAGGCACGGAGTCTGGGAAAATACCCCCCCACTGGTCAAAGGTCAATCCAAAACGCCAGAGAGCCTTATATGTTGCCAATGGAGAAAAAGAGGCGGGATCAACCGTCCCTCTATTACAGTCCGGAGATTCCGATGGAACCGCATGGAGTATTGCCGAAGCTGATACTTCCATACTGGCATCGGGTTGGTTTGAAAATAATCAGATAGATCAAAGTCAAAACAAGCCAGTAAAAACTCTAAGGCAATTAGGCGACATATACTTTGAATCCGTAGGGCGAGGTGGCGTGCTACTCCTTAATTTTGCCCCAAACGTAAACGGGGTTCTGTCGGAGCACCAAACCAAAATGGCCAAAGAAATTGGAGAGGCCATCAGGGGCACATTTGCCACAAACCTAGCCACCGGAACAACTGTAACAGCTTCCACCCATAGAAAAAACAAGCAGAAATTTTCCCCTGCAAACGTGGTGGACGGCAATTATGACACCTACTGGACTATGGACGACGATATTACTACTGGCGAAATAACTATAGACTTTGGCCATGACAAAGTCTTTGACGTGGTTTCCATCCAGGAATATATACCGCTGGGTCAGAGAGTATTTGAGTACAGGGTTGAAGTTTTTTCAAGCGGGCAATGGATACAATTTGGCCGTCCAGATATGCAGACAACCATTGGCTACAAAGCATTGGTGAGGGACATGGCCGTCACCGCATCTCAGGTGCGGATAACTATTGAAGGGTCTCAGGCAGTTCCAGTCATCAATTCCATTGGGGTTTATAAAACCGCCTGCGCTGATTTGGAAATAAGATAGTGAAAAGTAAACAGCGAAGCACAATCAAATTTGGCCATTGCCGTGAAGCATGAAAAACATTATAGCTAATCCCAGAGCAGGTCTTGGTCAATTCGATTCGATGCCGGTAGGTATTGCCGTAGCCAAAAATGTAGTGCCGGCGATAGTGTCAATGCTGATGGTACTTGTCTACAATCTGGCAGACACGTTCTTTATCGGACTAACAGGCGACGACCTGTTGGTGGCCTCAGTTTCGCTTGCTCACCACGTATATATGCTGTTTTTGACATTCGGCACCCTCTTCGGTATTGGTGGCACATCTGTTATTTCCAGAGCATTTGGTGCAGGCCGCAACCGCTATGCAAAAAGGGTTTCATCTTTCTGCATGTGGTCGAGTGTCGCCATTGGCATCATCATCCCTGTGCTGTCGCACATCTTCATGGATGACTTATTGACCATTCTAGGTGCAAGCGCAGACACATGGAAACCTACAAAAGACTATTTAAGCATCATCCTACTCGGCGGGCCATTTTTGATGATGGCAAGTTGCTTCTCTGGCATTCTGCGATCTGAAGGGCAGGCAACAAGGGCGATGATGGGGATGTTGCTCGGCAACATTGTCAATGTAATTCTTGACCCCATATTGATTTTGTGGATGGGTTGGGGCATCAAGGGAGCGGCCATCGCCACAGTGATTAGCAACATTGCAGGTGCGATTTATTTCCTGACATATTTTCTGAGGGTTAATTCCAGATTGAGCATCAATCCTCGCCACTATACTATCGGTAAAAAAGTAGCAATCAGTGTGTTTGCCATAGGTATACCATCTGCCATTGGGCCACTCTTTATGAGCCTTTCGCAGATAACCATGAACAGGCTAATGGCTGGAATCGACGACTTTGCCATCGCCGCCGCAGGAGTTGCCGCCAGATCGATTATGATCATCTTTGTGGTTTCAATTGGTTTTTCGCAGGGAATAATGCCACTTTTGGGCTACTGCGTAGGTGCAGAAAACTGGAAGCGTTACAAAGAAATACTCAAGTTTTCAATCATTTCTTCAACCGCTATCTGCACAGCACTGACGGCTGTGTGCTACATTGCAAACGATCAGATTATTGGTATTTTTCTAACAGAAAAAATATCTTATGAATATGGAATCCGCTTTGCAAAAATATTTTTGTCAACAGCATTCCTATCCGGTGCTTTTTTTTCACTGATAAGTGCGATACAAGCCATAGGAGACTCAATCCCCGCCTTGATTCTTAACATTAGCAGACAGGGAATAATATATATCCCTATACTGTTTACACTTCACTCATTGTTTGGAGCCTATGGACTTATTTGGGCACAGCCTGTTTCAGATGTTTTATCTCTAACATTAGCTATTTCCTTACACGCTCATGCCCTTCAAAAACTCATTAAAATGAAAGAAAAAGCATTTTCTAATTTCGGGTAGAATAATGCCGTGGTTACTAGTGTGCCCGTGGCGAGGATACCTTTGAGATGGAACGCGGGGTATCGACAAATCCAGAAAAGTCGATGTTTACTGTCATTCCATGTTGCCTAGCTAAGACGAGCGGTTGTTGAGCTACACATTTTCGGTTACAATTGTTGCTTATGATGTAATCGTTCAAGGATAATGCCAAATATGGGCGAGCGTAAGGACGTAATACTTCCCGTAGACAATTTGGGTAACAAAGACCACATCTACCATGGTATACGCGATACCTTAGCGAATGCCAGGGCCAAGGCACATGCCGCCATCAACTTTGCCATGGTCGAAGCCTATTGGGACATAGGGAGGCAGATAGAGGAAGCTGTTGGCGAACGCGCAGAGTATGGCAAGGGGCTTTTGCAATATCTTTCCCAACATCTTACCGCAGAGTTTGGGAAAGGGTTTACAGGGCGCAATTTGCGGGCAATGCGCCAGTTTTTCAATGCCTTTCCAATTCGGCACACGCTGTGTGCCGAATTGAGTTGGTCGCACTATCGCCTACTGATGAAGATTGAAGGCGAATCGCGCCGTGAGTTCTATGGATGCGAATGCGCCGAAGCCGGATGGAGCGTTAGGCAGTTGGAACGCCAAATCAACTCCTTTTTCAACGAGCGACTGCTTGCCACGCAAAAAAGCGGACAAGATGATG
>Ga0082212_10005706_pt1 | contig 16887 bp, 13 predicted proteins | sample TergutNt197P3_FD_71548 | JGI IMG/M metagenome (GOLD analysis project Ga0082212, IMG submission 71548) | Neocapritermes taracua P3 segment gut microbial communities from Petit-Saut dam, French Guiana - Nt197 P3 | ecosystem: Host-associated > Arthropoda: Insects > Digestive system > Gut ... | reverse complement strand
GCGAAAGTACGCTGGATGGTGCAGGAAATAGATGATTTTGATATCATACTGTGCGATACCAACTTTGAGGCCCTCACGCTGGAATGCAATCTCATAAAGAAGCACAGGCCTTTTTATAACATCCTGCTTAAGGACGACAAGCACTACCCGTACCTTCGGCTGGAGCCGTCGGAAGCGTTTCCACGGCTTGCTGTGGCCCGGTCTATCGACCCCAGGGACGGGGCGAAGTATTTCGGCCCTTACTTTGGAGCTACAGGCATCCGCCAGATTCTGGATGAGGTGCGCCGTTTTTTTCCTTTGCGCTGCTGCAATCTATCGCTGCCTTTAAAAAAACCGGGCCGTCCCTGTGTTCATTACCAGATCGGCCAATGCCTCGCTCCCTGCGCGGAGAAGGTTACCCGTGATGAGTATGCTCATATTTTACGGGGAGTGGTGGCTTTTTTGGGAGGCGATACCCGCCGTCTGCTACAGGAGTTGACGGAGCAGATGGAAGGGCACTCCCTGCGGATGGAATTTGAACAGGCCGCCGTACTGAGGGATAAGATCGCCGACATCCGCAGGATGATGGAAAAACAAAGAGCCATCCAAACCCGGGACGCGGATCAGGACCTGATTGCCGCCGTGGCGGACCAAGAGGATGCCCTGGTGCAGATCACGCATATCCGACGTGGTAAAATCGAGGGCAGCCGAAGTTTTGTGATGGATCATTACGGGCAGGAGGATCTTTCCGAACTGACGGCTGGCTTTATCACCCAGTATTATGACGACGAGCATCTGATTCCTCATGAGATTCTGGTGGAATGGCTGCCGGAGGACTGGGAGGTGCTGCAGCAATGGCTGAGGTCCAAGAAAGGCGGAAACCTGGTGTTTGCAAGCCCCAAACGGGGTACTAAGCGTGATTTGATGCGGCTTTGCCATAAAAACGCCTGCGATGCCATACAAAAGCACAGTACGATCAAGCAGACGCGGTTTCGCCGCACCACCGGAGCTCTGCGGGAGTTGCAGGGGGCGCTGGGCCTTCATGGGTTACCCCTGCGCATTGAGGGCTATGATATTTCAAACACCCAGGGAGACCAGTCTGTAGCGGCTATGGTGGTATTTGAAAACGGCGAACCCGTCAAGAAAGCTTACCGGCATTTTCGGATCAAAACAGTGGTAGGAGCCAATGATTTCGCAAGCATTGGGGAGGCGGTGGGCAGGCGTTTCGCCCACGGCCTGCAGGAGAGGCGGGAGCGGGAGGAAGAAGGACTGCCTGTGGAAGAGGGCCGCTTCAGCAAGCTGCCGGATTTGGTGTTGATTGACGGCGGGCCGGAGCAGCTGGCCTATGCCCGCCGGGCCATGCTTGCCGCAGGAGCCGACGTGCCTATGTTCGGCCTGGCAAAACGCTTTGAGGAAATTTTTCTGCCTGATTTAGAAGAACCCATCCGGCTTGGCAAGCATTCGGACGGGCTCCATTTGATCCAGCATGTGCGGGACGAGGTCCACCGCTTCGGCATCACGCATCACCGGGCGCTGCGGACAAAAAGCAGCCTGAGAAGTGAACTGCAGGCCATCCCCGGCGTAGGGCCCAAGCGCCAGATAGAGTTGCTGCGCCATTTTGGGAATGTGAAGGCGATTTTTACCGCCGGGCAAGAGGAACTCGCTGCTGTGCAGGGCATGAATGCCGCGGCAGCCAGGGCGATTGTGGCATATGGGAAGGAAAAAAGAAATCATTCGGAGCGTTAGGTTTCCCGGTTTTGGAGGCGCCCGTGATACCCCTGATTCCCGTTTTTACAATCGCCGGTTCATAATGGACAGCAGAAGGTTTCCATTTTCAAAAAGCTTGGCCAGGGAACTGGCTTCAATCATTTCGCGGAATTGCGGCAGAGGAATAACGCTTTCCAAAACGGGCATGGCCACAAATACAACAAAACAGAGGGCTGCGCCCAGCAGAAAACCAAAGGCGCCGCCGGCCAGCCAGTCCAGCTGCTTTAGCACAGGGAAGCGAAACACGGCCCGCAGCATGTTCACGAGGATTGTCAGTATCAGAAAACAGATCGCGAAACAAACCAGGAACGAAAGCACGTTAATGCTGACGGATAAAATGGTTTGGTTTACATAATGGCCTACGTTGGTGGCCAGATCGCCCAGTGGGCTAAAAACCTGCTTATCCAAGTTATGGGTAAGGAGCGTGCTCACAGGAGCGGGAAGACCGGCTTTTTCCACAATGGCGGTGATTCCGGCTCCGGACAGGTTGCTGACGGCCTGGCTGCTTAGATCTAAATCACCCAAAAGGTTGGCGGAATCCGTATAGGAAGCGATTGTGCGGGTGATGTCCGTGTTGCTGCTGATTGCGTCCGCGATGGAGGGGAAGATGAAAAACGAACCGATGAGCGATATCAGGCAGCTGCCTAAGTTGAGCACGGTTTGAATGAATCCGCGGTAAAATCCAAAGAGCATGCACAGTCCAACGATGCCAATGACTATGAAATCAATGATATTCATGAGTCCTCCTAACCGAACTTCCAGCTTCCAGACGGGTGGGAGAGGGTTGAAGCATTCCCTCTAAGATGAGGGCAGGGTTACCGCATATACGTCTTCTCCGCATACCAGCAATACGTTTCCGCTGTTCAGGGTGCCGATGAAGCGGGTGACAGGCTTGTCCAAAGGCAGGCTGTACGTGATAAAGCGGCTGGCGTTTGGCCCCGCCCGGAACAACTGCGTTTTGGACACGGCGTAGAGGGTACTGTTCCAGATGGTGGCGCCCAAGCATGTATCGGGCAGGCTATAGCGCTTATCGTTCTGCCCGTTGATCAGCCGCAGTTCCCGGATGTCAAACTGATTGTCGGTCTGGGTGGTGGGCGCGAAGAGCATCCGTATATCGCCCCGGACGGAAGGTTCATAGCCAATCAGCTTCCATCCGTATACCAACACGCTTTGGGAGACATCCTCCGTGCCTCTGTAATTGAAGGAGTACATTTTACGGGTGCTGATGACGCGCAGCTTGCCGTTTTCATAGAGGATGCTGTAAACGATATTATCTCCCAGACTGACCTCGCCGGTGTTCATTTTGCCCACCTCAAACGTGTTGAGGATGGTGTTGGCAGCCGTGCCGAAAACATCGAGGGCCAGCGTCCACATGTACTCCCCGTTTTTGCCGTAGAAACCTACATCCAGAAGGATCAGATCCCGATAGGCGTCCGCCTCCTCGTCCATGTGCGCGCCCGAGAGATCCTTTACCACCAGGCGCGGGTTGGTTGTCTCACCGATGATGGCCGCCACATACTGTCTGCCGATCCGGGCAAACTGAATAACGTCGCCCAGGTTATCATTGTAGGTGGAGTTGCCGTTTTGGTTCAGGATGTAGACGGTGTTGCCTGCCCAAGCCACAATGGCCCGGTCGTCACAGTCATATCCCGCGTTGGAGCCTATCTGAAAGGACCAGCGTACCGAGCCTCTGTCGGACATGCAGTGGATGCTGGCCCCGTCATAATACAATACGTTGGGTCCAAAGGGTTTGATGAAATCATTATAAGGACAGGGCAGTTTGTTCGCGGTGATGATGGATTCCGGCGTGGGAGCCAGCAAGGTGGTTACGCCGTAAATGACGGCGCACAGCAACAATAAAATCCCGAGGAGCGTAAAGATGGCGCGGGCGCGGCGGCGTCTGGGGCGTACTCTTTGCATGGCTTCTCTCCATAAGCCGCCCTGCGCCTTCTTTTTGATGAGGAGCGAACCGGGGGCGGCCGTTCGATGGCCTCCAGGGCGTTAGCTCTGGGGTGATATAATCACAATTTCTACGGGCGGCGGCGCAGGTCCCTCTTCGCGGTAAACAGCCCCCTCCAATGATTCGAGGGCGTCCGGCTCCGGAACAAACCCGCGCTTTTTATTGAACTCATCAATCCAACCGATGCGCTTTACCGGGACGCAGAAGGGGCAAGGGCCAAGCTTTTGGTACGGCTTCTCTTCCAGCTCCCCGTATGTGAATGCAGTAAGCGGGCGATATTTTACCTTCACGCCGTTGCACTCGGCATCCGCATGGTAGTATTGGCCGCCCTGCGGGTTGTAATACAGGGGAGTGCCGCCAGCGGGATAGGGCAGCTTCCGACCGTCGTCATCCCAGATGATCACCTTGGTATTTTTCTTCAAGTTGTTCCATAGCCAGGTTTGGCAGACGTTTTCGGCATTGGGAATACGCGCCACCCGAATGCAGCCGTGGCTGGCCTTCTGGCCAAGGCGTTCTTCGAATTTGGAATAGCGCTTGGTTCCGTCCGCTAAAATCTGGTACGGGACCTCGTGCAGAAGATCCCCGTTGTTGAAGCGAAGGGCTTTTTCACAGATCAGGTCTTCATTGGTAAAGGCTCCCACCCAGCTTGAGATCAGGTATTCGCCGGAAGCGGTCTCATTATAGGGCTCGTCGTCGGTGGGAATACCGGTGGAAACACTGCACTCGCTGAACAACGTCCCATCAATGAACAGGTAAAGCCGCTGATAAAGCTTATCGATGATGATCCCATACTTTTCGTTGGGGTTGACGGTTTTGAGCAGCTTGGTTCTTACATATCCGCGAATCAGGCGGTCGTATCCATCCAGGCCTTCAATGAGCGTCCAGCCGTTTTCATCCTCCCCCAACACATGCACGGCCGCTGTGGCGCCCGCGATGCAGCCGCCCAGCTTGTCTTTGTTTACAGCCTTGCCGCCGGGCTCCTTCAGGGGATACACTACTTCCCGTTCGCCCACGTTCAGCACGGTAACGGGTCTTTGCAGCAGTTCCCAACAGGTTGGCGAATCCGTGATGTCATAAGAGAAATTCTCGCCAAACCAGTTTTCGCCGGATTGAAAACCTTCCAGCCACTTTTCCAGTTTCTTGGCGGAGGCGCTCGATGGAAAAAAGGCGGCGGTCAATGCGGCCGTCAGCAGCAATGAAAGAACGATAGATCCTTTTGTTGTTACGCGCTCTTTCTTCAATAAGCAATCCTCCCGGTTTTAACGGCCCGATTGTTCCGCCTTTTGCCGCAGTTCCACCCGGCGGATTTTACCGCTGATGGTTTTTGGCAGTTCACTGACAAACTCGATGATGCGCGGATATTTGTAAGGCGCCGTGGTTCGCTTCACATGCTCCTGCAGCTCCTTTTTCAGATCGTCGCTAGCCAGGAAGCCGGGTTTAAGCACGATGGTGGCTTTCACCACCTGGCCCCGCAGTTCGTCCGGAGCGCCCGTGATGGCGGTTTCCAGCACGGCGGGGTGCTCCAGCAGGGCGCTTTCCACCTCAAAGGGCCCTATCCTGTAGCCGCTGGATTTGATTACGTCGTCGGAACGGCCCACATACCAATAATAGCCCCATTCATCCCGCCAAGCCACATCGCCGGTGTGATATATGCCATCGCTCCAGACGGAGGCTGTGCGTGACCCGTCCTGGTAATAGCCGCTGAACATGCCAATAGGCCGGTTTTCCGGCGTGGCGCGGATAACGATCTCCCCGGTGACGCCGGTCGGGCAGCTCTTTCCATTTTCGTCCGCCAAGTCCACGTCAAATAGAGGGGAGGGTTTGCCCATACTACCGGGGCATACCTTCATAAAGGGGAATGTGGCCAGGGTCACCACCAGTTCTGTCTGTCCAAAACATTCCAGCAGGGGGACGCCTGTCCGCTTCATCCATTCGGCGGCCATATCCGGGTTGAGAGGTTCCCCGGCCACCACGCAATGGGCAAGTTTGCTCAGATCGTACCCTGCGAAATTTTCCTGCAGGATGTAGCGGTACATGGTGGGAGGCGCACAGAAGCTGGTAACGCCGTGATCCGCGATCTGCCGCAGGATATCCCGGGCCAGGAAGCGGTCAAACTCATATACGAATACCGCGCAGCCACCCAGCCATTGGCCGTAGAGCTTGCCCCAAACACTTTTAGCCCACCCGGTTTCGCTGATGGTTAAGTGCAGCCCTCCATCCTGGCATTGCTGCCAATACAGGGCAGTGACGATGTGGGCCAGGGGATAGAAGTGATTGTGAGCCACCATCTTGGGCATACCTGTAGTGCCGCTTGTAAAATACAGCAGTAAAAGGTCCTCGTTGCACGGATAAGCCTCGCCCGTTGGCTTGTCCCAAGAGAGGGAACAGCCGGGTATTTCCTGCTCGTAGCTGAAAAAACCTTCCAGGTTGCCTTTCAGCACAGCCAGGGTTTGGAGGGAGGGGCAATTTTTTTGGGCTGACTGGACGGCCTGCAGGAGAGCCTCGCTCCTGTGTGTGGCCACGATCATTTTAATTCCCGCCGCGTTCACTCGATAGACAACGTCCTTTTCCGTCAGCAGGTGGGTGGCGGGTACGGCTACCGCGCCGATTTTGTGCAGCGCCATCAGGATAGGCCAGAATTCCAGATGGCGCCGCAACACCAGCATCACCTTATCGCCCTTGGCGATGCCGTGGGACGTGAACCAATGCGCGGCCCTGTCGCTCTCCTCCTTTAAAGCTCCGAAGAGATAACGAACACAGTTCCCGTTTTCATCCGTCCACAATACCGCCAGTCGGTCGGGTTCGGTTTCTGCAATGCGGTCCGCCACGTCATAGGCGAAGTTGAAGCGGTCCGGTTTGCGGATACGGAATTTCTTGTTGAAATCATCGTATGTGGTATATTCGGTCGGGCAATCCAGGTATTCCAGAAAAAGGGGCTTCATCATGTCTTCCCACCTTCCTTCACCACCACGGCAATGAAGCGGCAGTCCGCCTCCAGAGCGTACATGGCGTGGGGAAGGGAACTGTTGTAATAGACGCTGTCGCCGGGTTTCAGATACAGCTCATTACCGGCAAGATTCATTTTAAGCGTGCCTTCCAGCACATAGTCAAACTCCTGCCCCTCATGGCTGTGGGCTTGTTTGGCGGCGCCGGGATTATCCTGGCGGACGGTGACGATAAAAGGTTCGGAAAGCTTATCCCTGAAGTTATAAGCCAAGTGATGGTATTCGTACTGCTGGCGGCGCTGAAACTGCAGCCCCTGTCCGGCCCTGGTCAGAACATAACCGTGGAGCTTCGGGCTTTCTCCGGTCAGCAGATCGCTGATATCCACGCCAAGGGCTTCTGCGATATTGAACAGGTGGGAGAAGGAAAAATCCCTGGCGCCGGTTTCGTAGGCCTCGTATTCGGCGAGGTCAATATCGGTTTTTTCCGCTACTTCTTGCGCACTCATGCCCGCGATGTCACGTAAATCCTTAATTCGCATGGCAATCAGCTTTAGCTGCTCTGTATTTCCCAACATCCGATACGACCTCCTTTATCATGGATCATATTCGCCCCACGCCGGAGAATGGCGTGCAGCTTGTAGGACAGCATAGCATTTCACTTATGGAGTGTCAAGGAAAACGGTCCTGCCGTCGCGAACCCGGTAACCCGTTTTAAATAATCAGCGAAGTTTTGCCCGGCGATCGCCCGCACCAACGCGGGGCCAAAACCCCGTTCTTCCATGCGCTGTAGCAGAGCGGGCACATCCCCCGGGTGACGAAGCCCTGCCGGATGCGTTTCAATACCGTCGAAATCCGAGCCGAAACCCACCTGGGCTTCGCCGCCCAGCGCGCAGAAATGGGCCAGGTGGTCGATTACCCGATCCCGGCCGCAGCAACCGGAGGAATCCAAGAAGGGCGGATTAAAGTTGACGCCCACAAAGCCGCCGGCTGCAAACAGAGCGCGGAGCTGATCATCCGTTACATTGCGGGGATGAGGGCAAAGGGAATGGGAACAGCTATGGGAAGCGATTGGAGGGGCTCCGCCCAGGGCCAGCACATCCGCTACTCCCGCCGGGTTTAGGTGGGAAACGTCCACCGCCATCCCCAGGGCGTGCATACGCTTTATGACGGAAACCCCGTAGGGCGTAAGGCCTCGTTGATCTCCCGCCACCGCGGGGTATGCTAGTAGGTTTTCGTGATTCCATACAATGGCGGCTATCCGGACACCCAGGCTTGCGAAATGATCCACCCGCTCCGTCCCGCCATGGAATACCTCTCCGCCTTCCACAGTGAGCAGTACATTGGGCACGCCGACCAGCGCATCATTGATTTTTGTGATTTGATGAAAGCCGTCAGCCTTGAGTTGATCCAGCACGTCCAGCTCTCGCTGAATCAAACCGGGGTCATGGGACAGGCCATGCAGGCCTGTAAACAGCGCAAACGCCTGAACCCATGGCCCAGGCGCGGTCGTCAGGCGTTTCTTGGTGATGTGAAGAGGCAGCGCACGATCCGGATTCTGCATGGCGTAGAGGGTATCCGCGTGGGTATCGCATATCAGCATCGTTCTGTCCCGCCTATTCTAAATCATTGTAATCCATGTTGGGCGTCAGGTCGTAAACGACCCGGAGGACCTCCGGTATTTGTGTGCGAATCCGGGTGGTAACCCGCTCCAGCATATCAAAGGGAAGCCTGGCTGCATACGCGTTGCCTTGGGTTGCCTGAAGAGCCCGCAGCACGACCGCGTAGCCGGGTTCCTCGGGCGCCTCCAGCAGTGTGGCATGATATTTCCAAAGGCGCTTTTCATATCCGCCAGCGTTCGCTTCCTCCACGAACAATGCGTCCGCGGCGCGAAGCAGAGCCAAACGCTGCGTAGTTACCTCGCCTACGATGCGAAGCGCCAGGCCGCTGGCCGGAAAGGGCTGCTGGTTGACCACATCGGCGGGCAGTGCCAGCGCCGTGCCCAGCCTGCGCACGTCTTCTTTGTACAGGTCGCTGATAGGTTCCAGGATTGTACAGCCGGAGTCCGCCGGTGTGTTTCCGTTGGCTTCGGATCGGAGATGGAGCTCGTGAAGGGTATCATTGAAATTGGCGCCTAATAAAAGGGTTTTCAGGTTAGAATCCTCCGCCATCTGCCGGTGAAAAATCTGCCGCAGCAGGGAGACGGTAATCCGCTCCTTGTCCGCGGGGGTTGTTACCCCTGCCATGGCGTGTAAAAATGTATCCTGTGCGTCCACCCGTACCACGGGGATATGAAGATGCTCTCCGCAAACGCTCATCACCGCCTCCGCGTCTCCCTGACGCAAAAGGCCTGTGTCCACAAAAATACAGCTGAGATTATCTCCTATGGCCATGTGTGCCAGCTTTGCGCATACAATGCTGTCTACGCCGCCGGACACAGCGCAGAGCGCTCTGCCCTCACCCACTGCAAAGCGAATTTTTTCCACGGTTTGTTGGATCACGCGATGTTCATCCCAGTCCGCCGATCCTCCGCAAATACGTGTTGCGAAGTTGAACAGAAGCCGGGCTGCGTCCAGGTCGTTGTGTTCAATGGGGTATTGCAGTCCGTAGAGCGGGAAGGACGGATGTTGAAAGCCGATGGGCCTCTCCGTGGCGGTGGCGAGAGGCATGAGCGCTTCCGGTAGGGAAAGGCAGGTTAAATCGTGCAGAATCCGTTCTCCGCCTATGATACCTGCAAATAACGGGCTTTCCGATAACCCCAGTGTGATAGCGTGAGAGGGAGGCAAGAGCTCCAGAGCCGCTCCGCCAAAGTAAACGGTCAAAGCCACGGCTAGCTTTCCAAGGGCCAGTACCGGGATCCCCGCTTCCCAAATTGAGGGATCAGGCAGCGCAATGGAGGCGTCGGACCGCTGCTCCATGGCCAGAATGATTCCGCTGGGTTTTTGGCGAAGCAATTCCTGAACGGAGACCTCTCCGGGAAGTTGGCGGGCGTAGACCTGCTGCAGCCGAAGGGAACGGGCGATGAACCCGGCGAGGGCAAAGTCATACCCAACAATCAGTATGGGATCTTGCACGGCGCTCCCCCTCTCATAGGATGCCCTTAGCACGCGCCTTTTGAATGCTGCGAAGGACGTAAAAGACCAGCGCGCAAAGGGTAAGCGCAACCGCCAGCCAGACGAGCATTAAAGCCGGGTTCATGGGCCAGTCTGGAAACGCGGCGGAGAGCATATCATGAAAAAAAGAGGCTGCCAGGGCGATGGTGAAAATAGCATGGGCTACCTTGCCGATCATACTGCTGTGAACAACGATGCCATGTTTTAGCATGACCAGGCCGCCCACCACCATCACACACTCCTTCAGCAGCAGGATGAAAACGGCCGGCCAGGGAATCACAGCGGGAATCCGGGCGTTGCCAAAAGCCAAGCTGAACATAGTGGTGAGCACCATGACCTTGTCCGCAAACGGATCAACAAGCTTTCCGAAATTTGTAATTTGATGTAGCTTACGGGCCAGGAAACCGTCCAGCATATCCGTTATACAAGCCGCCAGGAACACGGCCAGCGCGGCGTCCTTACGCCCCTTTAAAAATAAAACGACATAAACCGGTACCAGCAGGAGACGGGCGAGTGACAGCACGTTCGGGATAGTTGCGTTTTTTTTGATGTTCGCCCATGCGCTCATCGTGGACCTCCTTATCACGGTTGCGAGCCTGTATATCCATACTAGTATACCATTATTTTGCTGCCTATGCCAATACAAAAGCGAAACCGGAATAACCGCGTACAAGCCTTGATGTGTGCGCACACATTTTTTTCCTGAAACGTTGACAGGGATTTAGCGGAGTGATACTATTAGTTGATCATAAGCGGGAGAAATCCATGACTATTCGAGAGATAGCGGCTCAATGCGGCGTTTCCGCCGCTACGGTGGATCGGGTTATCAACGGCCGGGGCAAGGTGCATCCGGATACGGAAGCACGGGTGCTGGCAGCTTTGGAAAAAGCCGGCTATACAAAGAACATTGCGGCTCGGGCTTTGGCAATCCGCAAGGACGCACCGGTGGTTGGCGTAGTGCTGTCCAGCAGGGGCAATCCCTTTTTTGATGAGGTGTTGGCAGGGATTACCAGCGCGGAAGCGGAGCTGGCGGATTTCGGCATAACCTTGAAGCTGGCCCTTATGCGGGGATATAACCCGGAAAGACAGCTGGCATTGATCAACGAGCTGGAAGAAGTGATTTCAGCCCTGGTGCTGCATCCCATTGATAACCCCGCCATTCTGGAAAAAGTAGCGAAGCTGGCGGAAAGGGATATCCCCACGGTTACCGTGAATTCCGACTTGGAGGGAAGCCGTCGGCGCTGCTATGTAGGCAGCGATTATGAAGGGGGAGGCCGTGCCGCGGCGGGCCTAATGCACATGGTCATCCAGCATAAAGCGCAGCTGGGCATTCTCACGGGGGTGGAAACCGTGCAAGGGCATCGGCAGCGCCTGCATGGTTTTGAAAGCCATCTGCAAAGTGTCGCGCCCTACATCGGCATCGTAGCCCGCATAAGCGCCGAGGATGACGATGAGAGCGCCTACGCGGCCACCCGGGCCATGATCAGAGCCAACCCCCTGATCGATACCCTGATGCTAATCGCGGCGGGCTTAACAGGTGTATGTGAAGCAATCATCGACATGAAGATGGATCGGAGAATCCGCTTGTTCGCTTTTGACAACATACCCGCCACCCGCGGAATGATGCAAAAGGGATTGCTTAAGGGAGTGGTCTGCCAGCAGCCCTTCCGGCAAGGGCATTTGGCCATTCACGCGGCGAAGGATCTAATTTTGTCCGGAGCGCCAGCCAGTGAAAAAATCATTATGGAAAATCAGATCCGCATTTTAGAGAATCTGGAGGAATAGCCTTGAAACCCGGAGGAATATTTCGTGTGTGCTTTAGTGTGTCCGAGCATACGGATCAATAGTACCTGTACGCCCATTATGATAAAGGAGGAACCCGCCATGCCTGAAATTTTCGCAAAACTGCCCAAAGTAGCCTATGAGGGCCCAGCGTCCCTCAATCCCCATGCCTTTAAGTTTTACGATCCAGAGCGGAGGATCTTGGGAAAGACAATGAAGGAACACCTTCCGTTCGCCATGGCCTGGTGGCATAACCTTTGCGCCACAGGGCAGGACATGTTTGGCCCCGGTACGGCGGATAAGACTTTCGGGGAAGAGCCGGGCGTCATGGCTCACGCCAGGGCGAAGGTGGATGCGGGTTTTGAGTTTATGCAAAAGCTTGGCATCGGCTATTTCTGCTTCCACGACGCGGATCTGGCGCCTGAGGCGGATAGCTTGGCCGAAACCAACCGGCGTCTTGATGAGATTACCGATTATATCAAGATAAAAATGGCCGCCACGGGCATCCGGTGCTTATGGGGCACGGCCAACCTTTTCAGCCATCCGCGCTTTATGAACGGCGCCGGCTCCAGCAACAGCGTGGATGTGTATTGCCATGCGGCGGCTCAAATCAAAAAGGCCATCGACCTGACGGTGAAGCTGGATGGCGGTGGTTATGTGTTCTGGGGCGGTCGGGAAGGTTATGAGACGCTGCTTAACACAGATATGAAATTTGAGCAGGAAAATATTGCCGCGCTGATGAAAATGGCTGTGGTTTATGGCCGGAGCATTGGCTTTGCAGGAGATTTCTACATCGAACCCAAACCCAAGGAGCCAACGAAGCACCAGTATGATTTTGACGCGGCTACGGCGATTGGTTTTGTGCGCCAATACGGCCTGGATAAAGACTTTAAGATGAACATCGAAGCCAATCACGCCACTCTGGCGGGACATACCTTTCAGCACGACTTGCGGGTTGCCGCCATCAACGGCATGTTGGGATCGGTTGACGCCAACCAGGGCGATTACCTGTTGGGGTGGGATACGGACCAATTCCCTTCCAACGTATATGAAACCACCCTGTGTATGTACGAAGTGTTGAAGGCGGGCGGGTTTACAAAGGGCGGTCTTAACTTTGACGCCAAGACGCGCCGGCCCTCCTACACTTACGAGGATCTGTTTTTAAGCTTCATTCTGGGGATGGATTCCTTTGCACTGGGCCTGATTAAGGCGGCGGAGCTCATGGAGGACGGACGTATTGACGGCTTCGTGAAGGAACGTTACGGTAGCTTTGAGGGTGAACTGGGCAAGAAGATCCGTTCAGGCAAGACCACCCTGGAAGAGTTGGCCGATATTGCGGTGCGGAATGGCGCAGCGGCCCTGCCCGGCAGCGGTAAGCAGGAATGGCTGGAAAGCGTGCTGAATTCCGTTCTGTTTGGTTGAAAGGAGAAGCGCATGGCGTATTTACTTGGAATAGACATCGGTACTTCCGGCACAAAGACCGTGATATTCACGCCGGAAGGGGAGCCGTTGGCCGCGCACACGGTTGAATATCCGCTTTACCAGCCCCAAAACGGCTGGGCGGAGCAGGATCCGCAGGACTGGTGGAACGCGGTTTGCGAGACCTGCCAGGCGGTTATTGCGAAAAGCGGCGCAGCTCCGGCGGAGATTCGAGGTATCGGCCTCTCCGGCCAAATGCACGGACTGGTCATGCTGGATGAAAACGGCGCGCCGCTGCGCCGCTCCATCATTTGGTGCGACCAGCGCACAGGCGCGCAGTGCGAGGAAATGACCCGGGCCGTGGGCTCGAAAAAGATAATTGAGATCACCGCCAACCCCGCCTTAACGGGTTTCACGGCCTCCAAGATCCTGTGGGTGAGGGAGCATGAACCATGGATTTATGAAAAATGCCGCCATATTTTGCTGCCCAAGGACTATATCCGCTACCAGCTTACCGGGGAGCTGGCCACCGAGGTGTCGGACGCTTCCGGTATGCAGCTGCTGGATGTGAAGGGTCGCAGATGGTCGGACGAGATTCTGTCTATCCTGCAAATCGACAGGGATTTGTTGGGACGAGTGTACGAATCTCCGGAGGTCACTGGTAAGGTGCATGGTGAGGCCGCCCGCCTCACGGGACTCATGGAAGGCACCCCTGTGGCCGGAGGCGCGGGGGATAACGCCGCCGCCGCCGTGGGCACGGGTACGGTACGGGAAGGAAGGGCATTTACGACCATCGGTTCCTCCGGCGTGGTCTTCGCCCATACCAGCAACCCCGTTATCGATCCCAAGGGACGCATTCATACCTTCTGCTGCGCGGTGCCGGGCGCCTGGCATGTGATGGGGGTCACCCAAAGCGCGGGGCTTTCCCTCAAATGGTTTCGGGATACCCTCTGCGGGGCGGAGATGGAAGCTGCCCGCGGTATGGACATTGATCCCTATGAACTGATGGATAGGCAGGCGGGCCGCGTGCCCATTGGAGCGGAGCGCCTCCTGTACCTGCCCTACCTTATGGGGGAGCGCACTCCGCATCTGGACCCGGATGCCCGTGGCGTGTTCTTCGGCTTGAGTAACATCCATACCAAGGCTCATATGCTGCGGGCGGTGATGGAAGGCGTTGCCTTCTCTCTGCTGGATTGCATGGAAATTCTCCGCGGCCTGGGTATTGCGCCCCGGGAAATGCTGGTCTGCGGCGGAGGCGGAAAAAGCCCTCTCTGGAGGCAGATGCTGTCGGATCTGTACAGAATCCCCACGGCCACCGTTGCCAACCCGGAGGGTCCGGCCCTGGGCGTGGCCGTATTGGCGGGGGTTGCAACCGGTGTATATGCCTCCGTGGAGGAAGGCTGCGACGGGGTGATCCGCGCAAACGACGCTTGCCGGCCCAGCGAAAAAGCCGGCAAGGCATATGAACCCTATTACCGGCTGTATACGCAGCTGTACCCCGCCCTGAAGGATTGTTATCAAGGACTTGCGGGTCTGTAAACAGCCTTGCGAACAGGCATAGCGCGCACCTCAGTCTCCGGCGCCGCATGAACCGACGTTGACCGTTCATGATCGTTGTGATCTTACAATGCGCGCGCTATAGACGTGCGCTGCTGCTGACCGCCTGAAAGCGCGGCCGGCCTATGTTTTCGTCGTTCATAAGATCCCACGGCACGGAGCGGTTCACCGGGTTCGGGCGCGGCAACCTTGCGCTTTTTATCGCGTAAGCAGCACTTGTCGAGGACATATAAGCGATTGTTTGGGAGCGATTGTTCAAAGCCCTACAGAGCGGTTTGAATCAGAAAAAGGAAGTAATAATAAAGTGAATCACAAAGGTACAGTCACCCTTGAAACCGAGCGACTTGTTCTGCGACGGTTTAGCATTGAAGATGCAGACGCGATGTTTAGAAATTGGGCGAGCGATGATGAAGTCACAAAATACTTAACATGGCCAACGCATGCTGACATTTCTGTTTCCAAAGCGGTCATTAACGCATGGTTGGAGCGGTATCAAAAACCTGACCATTACAGTTGGACGATCGTTCTAAAGGAAATCGGCGAGCCAATTGGAAGTATTGCGGGCGTTGACGCGCGCGACGATGTTAATACCAATCACTGATTAACAAGGAGATATGATCCAAGTTCTACCGGTGATAGACATAATGGTTGAGTGAGAAAGCGAACAGATGGTATGACACAGGCGATCGATGACTTTTTCAAGCGAAGAAAAGATTTCGTTTCGGAATCCACGTTTGCGGATTTCAGACCAGATTTGCTCAATGGGATTCATTTCAGGAGTATATGGCGGAAGGAAAAACAATTCGATGTTGTGCGGGATTTGTAAACCCCTGGCTCTATGCCATGATGCGCTATCCATAGCCAGCAGAATGTCTTCATTAGGGAAGGCAGCAGATAACTCATGCAAAAAGACATTTGATCTATTGTGATAAAGAAGTAGTTCCTACTTTAATATCACGAAGACGGACAAGCCGCTTGTAGTAAAGGGTTCAAGCCATTTCGTGAGTGCGGGGGGGAGGTGTGAATTGAGTTCTACGCTCGCAAAGGCCATAACCTTGTTCGTCCCCCGAGCGAATCATGCTTGTGCGGCCAAGTGAGCCGCCCGCGAAGCGGGTTGCCTTGAGTTTGAATTCTGGGAATGGTACACTAGGTAGCGACGGGGGCGTTAAATTGTCCATAACCTCATCCCGCCCCGTCGCGCTTTGAACTTACCATTCCCAGAAGGCAAAGTCAAGGTCGGCGGCTTATGCGAATACTCATTTTTCCAACGGGCCTAAAATGGGCCTTAAAATGCATAAAACCCGGGATCGGGGGGGTAGTGGCACTATACCTCGTCTTTTTCAAAAATGGAGTTTAAAACGTTGATTCTATTGGCTTTGCGTATGGTACTTTGTCTACATTTTTCGTAGACAATTAGCACAAACTCTTATCGGTTATTCGGGTGAGTCAACTGTCCGGGTATATTCATCCATTAACCTGTCCGCCACATCCTGCTGCTCCGACAGCCAACCGGAAAATTCAGCCAGCTTCAGTTCTCCACGCTTAACCGCTCCTTTTCTTTGTACCGCTTCCTTTCGATATTCATCAAACGCTGCCTTGAAAGATGCCGCCGTGCTTGAATTGGCGGCTTTCCCTTTGCGCAATTTCCGTAGCCGGTTGTACCAATAATAGTAGGCCGCTTCGTCAAGCTGCTCCAGCCTGTCCCCCTTTGCCCTCTCGTCAAACTCACGCTTGGCGGTCACAGCCTGTTGCTTCCGGCACTCATCCGAACACAACTCAAAACGAACTACCCTAAAACGGCTTTTTGCTTTCTACCTCGCACCCCTATGCCGGATGGGTTTGCCATCCGGCACAGACACTTTAGGCACGCTGGAAAGATCGCGGAAAACAAGGGAAGGGAATAGACGAAGTTGAAGCGTCAAAGCCTTATTTCACGCGAGGTTGAAAACGTATATTTGAAGAATTGGCACATTATATCCAAAACCGCCGAAATCGAGAAAACCGCGTCTAGTTTTAATACCCCTGCACCGGATAGGTTATTCTGCTCCATACAGGGGGACTTTGTACAGGCGGGAATATACGCATAAAAAACGGTTGGATGTAGAAAAAGTGTCATCCGCAAAGCCTTATTTTATGCGGGGTTCAGGGCGGGCAATTGAAGAACTGGTACATTTCTTCATGAATCTAAGAAAACGGGGTTACTTTTTCTACATTACGTTCCCACAACACCGTTTACCAAGAGGGAATGATTTTGCCACGGGCGAACCATCTTACAGAATGTGGAAATAGACGCGGTAAATCCGATTTGGGCGGTTTAGATACCAGGGTACCGCCACTTCAAAATAGAGTGGTGAACCTGGCATGGAAT
>Ga0082212_10005705_pt1 | contig 16888 bp, 12 predicted proteins | sample TergutNt197P3_FD_71548 | JGI IMG/M metagenome (GOLD analysis project Ga0082212, IMG submission 71548) | Neocapritermes taracua P3 segment gut microbial communities from Petit-Saut dam, French Guiana - Nt197 P3 | ecosystem: Host-associated > Arthropoda: Insects > Digestive system > Gut ... | reverse complement strand
GTTTGAGGAAGGGGGTCATTTCCGGTTCGTACACAAAGTCCATAACTTTTTCACGTCCGCTGAAACGGTACATTTTTAAAATATCCATAGGGTACTTTGTATCCAGGGAATACGAAGTATCATCCGTATCGTCCGTACCGATACCGCTCATTCCTACGGGGGTGGTCTGAATAATGATGTCGTGGAAATGCTCCATCATTTCAATACCTCTTGAGCCAAGTCCGCCCCAGGCGAATTTATAGGGAATAGCCAGATCGCGGGCCTTGTGAAGGGTACGGTTCAATATCAAAACTTTCGCGCCCAGCCGGTGCAGTTCCGATGCGGCCGCTTTTGCCAGACCGCCCGCGCCGATTAATGTAACCCGCTTCCGTTTTAGGTTGGTTCTGCCGGTGAAATGCAAAACCGAATCGGAAAAACCCTGCGGATCGGTGTTTGTTCCGAACCAGCCCTGTTCGCCGCGAATCAGGGTATTGCAGGCGCCTATTTTTTTCACCGCAGGTGACTGCTTCGTCAAAAAAGGCAGAACCGTTTCTTTGTAAGGTACCGTTACAGCCAGACCCGAAATACCAAGCTCGTCGGCAAGTTCCAAAAACGATTCGATTGAATCTGCGGGAAAAGGAACAAACACGGCGTCAATATCTTCCTGCCTGAAAATTGAATTGAAAAAACCGGGGCTGCCCGGTTTCTTAAGAGGGAACCCCACCGTCCCGTATACTTTGGTCGCATCGGAAATATTCCGGATACGGTAGAGTTCGGTAAGCTCCCGGACATCGATCCGGCCGGGTATGGCGGGGGCGGCGTCCGGTTCGGAAAAAGCGTCAGTGTAACTCAGGTATGATCCGAATCTTTCCGCAAGAATTCTGCAAAACATTCCGTAATGTCCCATGGCGATAAGAATTTTTTCCGCCCCGGCGCATTCTTTTCCCGCACGGTACAGGTTCAGAACATCCGAGATAGAGTTAGCCGTCACTGACACTTTTACAATTTCGTCTCCCAGGCGGCTCATGGAACGGATTATTCCGGTCAGATCTTCGTCGGTTGTTTGGGTGTTATGCCAGGAGCGGATTATTCTCGTTCCGAAGGTACGCGCCGCTTCTTCCAGGCTGGGGACGTTCAGGTCACTCTCGACATCCAGATAGGCGAAATTCCGCCGCCTGTCCGCATCTGCAAAGGCCAACCCCCTTGCCATCAGGTTGATTCTCGCCCCTTCGCCTCCGATATACTCTCCGCCGTCTTTACTCCTGCGGATCGTTAAAATGACCGGTATTCCGGCCTGTTCGGGGAACCGCCGGATAAGGAAACGCTCATCGGGATCAAGACAGTCTACCCTAAGCTCGGCTATATCCGCGTATTTACGGTATTTTTCGAGAATTTCCAAATCCCGCCCGACGGTTTTTGCAGTCAGACGAAGGCAGATTTTTGCCACAAAACCCCTCTATGATATAAGGGTAGTGGAAATTTGACGTATTAACAAGACGATTCTGTTTCCCGATTCAACTACCTTGCCCATAATGTCAATTTCATTCATTATTAACCTATGAAAAAACACATAGGTTTCTTTTTATCGCTGCTGACAATACTGCTGTTTGTCAGCGGCTGTTCCAAAAAAGCCGAATTTGGTGCGGCTACGAATCATTCAACCCCTTATGCGATGATGGCAAGGACACCGGGCCTGGCCTACGATGATGCGGATTTTTTGTACAGAGGGTCGGGGGGTGCTGCCGAGGAATACATCGTAGAGGAAACTTCCTTGAATATGTCGGCGGCCGCGCAGCGGACGGCACCCGGCGGTGTCGGGGAGACTCCGCTTGTCGATATGTCGCAGCGGAAGCTGGTTAAAAGGGCGAATCTCCGCCTTAGGGTCGAAAATCTTGAAACGGCGGATTCTTCAATAAACGCATTGATGGCACAGTACGGCGCGTATTCCTCTTCAACGGTATCAAGCGAGAACAACCGGAATTACGAAATCCGCGTTCCTTCGTCGGTTTACGATACCTTTCTGGCTGCGGTAAACGACATGGGAAGGATCCTTCACCGTTCTGAAAGCGCCGAAGATGTAAGCCTCCGTTACTACGACCTGGAAAACAGGCTTGATACCAAACGGGAACTCCTTAAAACATTCCGGGAATATTTGGGGAAGGCGAAAAATATCGAGGAGATACTTTCCGTCGAAGCCCGTATCGCCGAACTACAGAACGAAATTGACAGAACCGGAAAAGAACTGCGGAATCTGGCCGGCCTTGTCGATTATTCCACCGTTTCACTGGATATTCTCGGGCCGGTCGCCTCGGAGTCTTACAGAGGGCCGACATTGGGTGAAAGGATGAAGGAACTGTTCAGCGGTTTCGGCGCTTTTCTTTCGACGGTGGCGGTTGTTTTAATCGGCTTTGTTATTTACGTTGTCCCGGTACTGCTGATTCTGGTATTGCTGTTCTGGCTGCTTTTCGGCAGAATTGGGCTGCTGAAAAAATTGTACCGTTTAGCGGCAGGTAAAAAATCCGGCGGCGGGGTATAGATTAAATGACAGAAGAACAGGCCCAGATTCCGGGCAGAATTAAAGAACTGCGGGAGATCCTTGAGATCAGCGCGATGGATATGGCCGCCGATATTAACGCACCTCTTGAGACTTACAAAAAATACGAAAGCGGCGAGCAGGATATTCCCATCAGTGTTTTGTATCACATTGCCGGCCGGCTCGGCACAAATGTAACGGTGCTTATGACCGGGGAAGATCCCCGGATGGACAGCGCCGCCGTCTGCCGCAAAGGCAAGGGCGTTTACATTGAGCGTTACCCCGGCTATGAATTTTCCAGCCTCGCCTACAACTTCAAAGGCAGAACGATGGAGCCGCTGTTGGTGCGCCTTGATTCGTCAAAGCCGGTGGCGGCTCTGGTTTCCCATTCCGGGCAGGAGTTTAACTTTGTGGTTGAAGGTACGATGAAGGTCACCGTCGGCACCGCCGAATACGTTCTCTCCGCAGGGGATTCCGTTTACTTTGACGCAACCTTGCCCCACGGCCAATGCGCCGTGGGAGGAAGCGCGCAATTTATTACAATAATTCAGGAATAAACCAAAATATGAACGAAATACTGTCCCGCTACTGTCACCGAATCGAATTTGACAGTTACGAAGATTTTTTTACCAATTACCGCTGTAACGTGCCCGACAATTTTAACTTCGCCTATGACGTTGTTGACGAATGGGCGCGGTTGCAACCGGAAAAACAAGCCCTTTTGTGGACCGATGATACGGAAAAAATTCTTTCCTTTACCTTTGCCGATATTAAAAAATTCTCCGACAAGGCGGCCAATGTTCTGCTTGCATTGGGTATAAAAAAAGGCGATGTGGTAATGCTGATCCTCAAACAGCGGCCAGAGGTGTGGGTCTTAATGTGTGCGCTGATGAAAATAGGCGCGATCTGCATACCCGGCACGTATCAGCTAACGGCAAAAGATCTGGAGTACCGCTGCAACATCGCCGAGGTTAAACTCCTCGTTACCGTTGACGATCCCGAACTGCTGAAAGACATCGCCGCCGCCCGGCCGCAATGCGAAACATTGGAACACATTGCAATTGTAAAAGACACACCTTCCGGCGGTAACCTTCCCCCGGATTACATCGATTTAAAATCCGAAATTGAAAAGGCGGATGAAAATTTCAGCCGCATACCAACCGAAACCGCCGACCCCATGCTGATCTACTTTTCCTCCGGAACCACGGGTATGCCCAAGATGGTACTGCACAACCACAGCATACCTCTGGGGCATATCGTTACGGCAAAGTACTGGCACTGCGCAGGGGATGGCGAAGTCCATCTGACCCAAACCGATTCAGGCTGGGCAAAATTCGCATGGGGCAAGATCTACGGCCAGTGGATCTGCGGGGCGGTTATCGGCGTGTACGACACGGAAAAATTCACCCCCGCCGGGATGTTAGATGCAATCCGCAAACTTCGGCCGGCTACTTTTTGTGCGCCGGCAACGATTTTCCGCTACCTGATAAAAGAGGACCTCTCCGGTTATGACTTCGGTTTTATCCGGCACACAACGGTTGCCGGCGAACCGTTAAGCCCGGAGGTGTACCATAAATTCAAGGAACTGACCGGCCTTGAGATCCGGGAAGGCTTCGGCCAGTCGGAGACTTCGGTAATGGCGGCGGCTTTCAAGTGGCTGCCGATAAAACCCGGCTCCATGGGGAAACCCGCCCCGCTGTTCGGCCTCAAACTGCTGGACGAAAACGGCGACATTTGCGACGACGGTATTCCCGGGAATATGAGTATCACCCTGGCCGGCGGAAATATGTACGAGGGGCAGGAAGCGGCGGAACCTGCGCCTTCCGGGCGTGCGCCCATCGGGCGGGGTGATTTTCCCGGCCTGTTCAGGGGCTACCGCAAAGACAGGGAAATAACGGAAAAAAGCTGGAACGGCGGGACCTATCAAACCGGGGATATGGCCTGGCGTGACGGGGAAGGGTACCTCTGGTTTGTCGGCCGGAACGACGATGTTATTAAGTGTTCCGGCTACCGCATCGGCCCCTTTGAAGTTGAAAGCGCCTTGATGGAGCACCCCTCGGTTTTGGAGTGTGCCGTAACCGCCGCCCCCGATCCTGTGCGGGGCCAGGTGGTAAAAGCGACGGTGGTACCCGCCCGTGGTTTTACCCCCTCGGAAGAGTTGGTTCGGGAACTGCAAAACCACGTTAAACGGGTTACCGCTCCCTATAAATACCCCCGTATTGTGGAATTTGTGCCTGAACTTCCCAAAACGATAAGTGGTAAAATTAAACGGAACGTCATCAGAAGCCAGGACGGCGTTTAAATACAATTGGTAAATTTTTAGTTGACTCCTCAATTGGGGTGTGTTACCATAATGACATCCAGTTTGGAAAACCCGACTGCCGCAAAGTAGGGGAGTACTGTATACAGGCAGTCGGCAGGCAAATTACTTATCTTTGGAAAAAGCGATGCAGTATTTTGATACCCACGCCCATTTGGGGCTTATAGTTGAAGACCCCGTTGAGCAGCTTATTGTTATTCAGGAAGCCCGCCAGGCCTCCGTGAACCGCATTCTTTCGATCTGTAACAGTCTTCATGATTTTGCCAAGGTGTATGATAACCTAAAATCATCGGCGAATGTGTATCATGCCGTCGGCGTAAGCCCGTCGGAGGTGTTGAATCCCGGAAAAAACTGGCTGATGTCCGTTGAACAGAGCGCCCAGCTTCCCCGGGTGGTGGCAATTGGGGAAATCGGCCTGGATTATTACCGTAAATTCGGTGATAAAAAGTCCCAGATCGAACTGTTTATCACCCAGCTTGATCTTGCGGCCAAACTCAATATGCCCGTAATCATCCACAACAGGGACGCGGGCCATGACGTGCTGGAGATTCTCCGTGACCGCCTGCCTCCCAAGGGAGGGGTGCTGCACTGCTACTCCGAGGACGCCGCTTTTGCGAGGGAAGCCTTAAAACTCAACCTGTATTTCTCTTTTGCGGGGAACCTGACCTATAAAAACGCCCGCAACCTCCACGAAACCGTTTTCGAACTGCCCCATGATCGCATTCTTATCGAAACCGAAAGCCCTTTCATGGTGCCTGCGGGGCAGAAAGGCAAACGGAATATGCCCAAATACCTGCCGGAAACGGCTTTTTTCCTCGCCAGGATGCTGGAAACGGAGCCGGAAGTTATGGCGGCCCAGCTCTGGGAGAACGCCAACAGGTTCTTCGGCTTGTCGAATGAATGATTGTCTTGCGAGGAATACAAAGTATTCCGAGACAAATACCTTACCAAAACAGCAACCCTTGGATTGCTGATTGAACGAAAGGGTAATGAAATGAAAAACCTGTCCGGAATTGCTTTTGGTGGAATTTTTCTTGCTTTGGTTTTGTCTTATGCCGGTTGCAAGAGCGGTCCGTCTTCGAGTGATGATACATCAACTGGTCAAACGATCATCCGGCAACCGGCAGGGAATAGCACCGCAAAACAACCTTCCATGCCCGGTGGTTATATTCCGGAATACGCTGCTATGGAAGCGGAACGGTATAAAACCGATTTCTTAATTGAATATTCCCAGGCGGCTTCGGATTTGAAGTACCGTTTTTTTTATAATCGGGACGACAACGGTTGTTTGGAATATACGGTAACTTCAAAAGAAGGGTACACCTGGCCCAGGCCCACTTGGATCGGCACGGTGTGGGGCAGCAGCGAGGGTTTCATCGGGAACGGTAAAATCAGATACACCCTGGCAAAAAAGCTGGAAGATGAAGCGCAGTACCGTATGGATGAACGGCGAGAAGACCCCGCATTTGGGGAAATTGAAAGTATCGTTCTACAGATAGCCGGTGAATATAATTACGATTTTGAAAGTGCCTACGGTATGCGGGTAAAATACCGCAACCCAAATGTTAAAAAAGCCGTTTGTGACGGGTATTCCGATGCGGTGGTCGGTGCGTTTGCAAATCATCCTTTGGTGGATAAAGTTGAAAAGTGGTCGTCTTTGCAGGGCAATCACGCCTGGAACGTTTTGATTTTAAAGGACGGGCGTAAACTTTACTGCGATGCCACCTGGTACGACGGCAACAGCATAGACGACGAAGGGTACGTGGTGGATATTCCCGACCGGAATCCGGTAAACCTGACTTTTGACATTGACGAATTCAACAGCCTGGGTGGTGCCGTTAACACTACCGGCGGCAGGTTACTTGCGGTTCATTTTGCCTGGCCGGACGCAAGACAATTTTAAATCCGAAGGCGGCCCTCTTGACGGTAGGCGGCGGCACGTAGCTGTTTTACCGAGACGTCCTTTAAATAATCGTCAAATGGCATGATGCGATCTATGTAGCTGTCGCCAGTGTCTTCACCCTGGGGGAGAATCTCTACGATTCTGCTTGCGATTGAATTGATGAATTCGTGATCGTGCGAATTAAAGAGGATTACACCGGGAAATGCGGCGAGGCCGTCGTTGAGGGCGGTGATCGCCTCGAGGTCGAGGTGGTTGGTCGGTTCGTCGAGGACCAAAACATTCGCCCCGGAAAGCATCATTTTGGACAGCATACAGCGGACTTTTTCGCCGCCGGAGAGGACGTTTACCGGTTTTAACGCTTCGTCACCGGAAAAAAGCATCCGGCCCAGGAAACTGCGCACGTAAGTGTCGTCCTGATCGGGCGAGTACTGTTTGAGCCAGTCTGTAATGGAAAGATTCGATTCGAAAAAGGCGGAGTTTTCTTTGGGAAAATACGAATAGGCCGTGGTTTGGCCCCAGTAGCAGCCGCCGTTTTCCGCCTCTTTTTCCCCGGCGATAATGTCAAACAGCGCCGTCTTGGAGGTGTGTTCAAGCCCAACAAAGGCGATTTTATCGCCCTTGTTCACCGTTAAGGAAAAATCTTTGAGAAGCCGCGTCCCTTCAAACGAAAAATCGAGTTTTTCAACCCTCAGCACGTTATTGCCGATTTCCCTTTCCGGCTTAAAACCCGCATAGGGGAATTTGCGGCTGGTGACAGGCACGTTTTCAAGGTCAAGCTTTTCCAGCACCTTTTTGCGGCTGGTGGCCTGCCGGCTTTTGCTGGCGTTGGAGGCGAAACGCTGGATAAATTCCTTCAGTTCCCGTGCCTTATCCTCCCGTTTTTTCAACTGTTCCCTGGCTTGCCGCTGGAGGATTTGGCTCATCTGGTACCAGAAGTCGTAGTTGCCGGAGTAGGGGGTGATTCTGCCGTAATCGATGTCACAGACATTGGTGCAGACGGAGTTGAGAAAATGACGGTCGTGGGAAACGGTTATCACCGTGTTGGGGAACTCGATTAGAAAATCCTCCAGCCAGGAGATCGATTCCAGGTCGAGGCCGTTTGTCGGCTCGTCAAGGAGCAGAATGTCGGGGTTGCCGAAAAGAGCCTGGGCCAAAAGCACTCTGACTTTTTTTGTTTCGTCCAGTTCCGCCATCAGCCTGCCGTGATCCTCCTCGTCAAGGCCGAGACCGGAGAGAAGCCGGCCCGCTTGGGATTCCGCCTCCCAGCCTCCGAGTTCGGCGAAATCCGCCTCAAGTTCGCTGGCCCTCATGCCGTCCTCTTCGGAAAAATCTTCCTTCGCGTAAATCGCCTCCCGCTCCTTCAACAGGGAGTGGAGTTTCTGATAACCCATAATCACCGTTTCCAGTGCGGGGAATTCTTCAAAGGCAAAGTGATCCTGTTTGAGGACGGCGATCCGCCTGCCTTTTTCAACTGAAATTTCACCCTTGTCGTGTTCGGTTTCACCGGAAAGTATTTTAAGAAAGGTTGATTTCCCGGCACCGTTCGCGCCGATTATCCCGTAGCAATTTCCGGGGGTAAATTTGAGGTTTACGTCTTTAAAAAGGGTACGTTCCCCGTAACTGAGGCTGACATCTGTAACGGTTATCACTTCTTACTCCGCAAGGCCGGGTTTTCCGGCGTTTTGTCCTGAAAATTACAAATTCGGAACAAGTACAATATAGTAAAAATGCCCAATCTGAACAAGGACAGACGGTGCATTTCTGCTGAAATTAACGGAAATACCTCTTGCATTTTTCCCCTTTTTCCGATATAATATCAGTAAGTGGAGGTTGAAATGAAAAAATTCATCTTTGCCGTTGTATTTGCGGTTATTCTGGCCGGAGGATCAACGCTTTTTGCCCAGCAAAGTTCGCGGGAAGGGCAAGAGTCCGAGTATTATTACGTTAACATAAGTGTGGAAAAAGTTTTTCCCTACAGGAAAGGCTATATTGTCCAGTACCGCAGGGGGCTTAACCGAATAGCCACCACCTACCTTCCTTCGGAATGGTTTGCCATGACGGCCAGCAAAGGGGAAATTCTCAATCTTCCCAAAGGGCAGTCTTGGCCTTCGATGTCCGTGTACTACAAAAACGGTGAATTCAGCCATGTCAGGCTCTACGTACACCCCCAACAGACCCATCAAACATGGGGAAATATCCCGCAAAATGTCAATGTTGATCACAAGTTTGATAATATCGAGACAATTCAACTGGAATTTTGAAAAAGAGAGCAGGTATGCGGCCTGCGTAACCGGCGAACAGCGCCTACCCGGGTTTCTCTAAAATTATGCCCGGATACAGGTGTTAGTATTTTTTAAACTCATCCGAAACGCCGATAAAAAGATCGATCAGCACGGGGTCAAAATGTTTGTCCCTGCCGTCCGTAATAATAACAACCGCATCCTCGTGGGTAAACGCCTTTTTATACGGCCTGTCGGAAACAAGCGCGTCGTATACGTCGGCAACAGCCATGATACGGCCCAGCAGGGGTATTTCGTCTCCCGCCAGCCCGTTCGGATAACCCGAACCGTCCCATTTTTCATGGTGGCTGGAGGCGAAAATTTTCGCGTATTTTAAAAACTCGCTTTCCTTTGTCAGAGATTCAATCTTTTCGATTATTTTTTTCCCGAAAGTCGTATGGTTTTTCATTTCGTCAAATTCGTCGTCGCTGAGCTTTCCGGGCTTTTTCAGAATTCTGTCTTCTATGGAAATTTTTCCCACGTCGTGGAGCTGGCAGGACTGGAGCAGCAGATGCATGTCCCAGCCCTTCGTTTTTTCCCGGTAAAGGCCGCTTCTTTCAATCCCGTCCAGCAGAATTTTTACCCCCCGCTGGGTCCGCTCTATATGGCCGCCGGTAATATCGTCGCGGCATTCCACCAGTTCCGCCATGGTTTTCAGGAGGGCGTTCTGCAGGTCCAGAACGCTTTGCGTTTTTTCGTCCACCATCTTTTGCAGGTTGTCGTTAAAATTTTTCAGTTCGGCGGCCTGTTTCTTCAGGATTTCCTGCTGGGCCTCCACCAGCAGGTGCACTTCGATACGCTTAAGCAGAAGGGCCGGCTGGAAGGGCTTGGTAATGTAATCGACGGCGCCCAGGGAAAGCCCTTCCAGCTCGTCGTCGGATTCGGTGCGGCCGGTGAGGAAAATTACCGGAATGTCTTTTGTCCGCGGATTTGACTTGAGGGTTTTTATCGCCTCGTAGCCGTTCGTTTCCGGCATGTCGACGTCCAGAAGGATCATGGCGGGGTTGTTGTTTTCCAGGAGGCCGAACATTTTTTCGGCCGAGGGTGCGGTGGCGACGGCGTATTTTTCCGCCAGAACGTTCTTGCCGATTTTGAGATTCGCAAGATTGTCGTCCACCAGAAGGATAAGGGCTTTTTCGCCTTCCATAATTATGCAATATTACTCCCGTTTACAAATGTTTTTCAATACGGGCGGCCAGCGACGGGGGGTCGAAAGGTTTGGTGATACTGTCCGCCGCCCCGTGGGAGCCCGCCGGCGGTATGATCGCTCTTTAACTTTTTATAACGGCCAGTTCTTCAAGGGTTTTTTTCGCGATGTCAAATTCAGCCATCAGTACAGCATCGGATATTTTTTCTATAGCTTCTTTTGTCTTTGTACCCATTGGTTTTTCTTTGAGCATGTCAAGAATACGATCAATTTCAGAGGCGTTTTGAGCTTTTAGAGCCGATTCAAGTTCACGTAACAGGGAAAACGGAACCTCAAAATTGTCTGCCGCTTCATTGCCTCGTTCAGTTTTGTCTGTTCGCAGAGCGGCATTTATTGCCCTGTCCAGTTCATCCAGATGTTTCGCAAAACTTTTCAGGTTTTCCCGTATAAACGCAAAATCAGCGGCTTTTCCGGCGATTTCAAGCCGGGCCGCTTCCGCCGATATTTCCGCCGCGCCTATACTTGCCGCCGCGCTTTTCAGGGCGTGAACCTGGGTAACAAACAAGGACAGGGTATCTGTGCCGGGTGCGGTTTGTAGCAGGGGAAGCCGTTCTTCCGCGTCTTCGCAGAAAAAGGCCAGGACCTGGCGGTAAAGAGCCTCCGTTCCGCCGGTCATTGTAATGCCTTTTTTAGTGTCAACGCCGGGGATATTTAGGGAGTTGGGAATAGGGGGTTGGGAGTAGGTGTTGTGATCCGAATTATAGGGTTGCTGCCCGGAAGAAAGATCGGTGTTCGAATTACCGTCCCCGTTCCCCGCTCCCCATTTTCTATTCCCTACTCTCTCCTCATGTCTCATTTTCTTTTTCTCTCTTGGTACCCATCGGTCAAGTATTTCGTCCAGTTTGAAAACGTTTATGGGCTTGTCGAGAAAGTCGTTGAATCCCTTTTCCATAAACATTTCTCTCATACCTGCAACGGCATTGGCTGTTAAAGCAATTATCGGCAAGGTTTTGAAGCGGGTACCTTCAAGCGCCCTGATAGTGGCGGTGGCTTCGATGCCGTCCATTTCGGGCATCATGTGATCCATGAACACAATGTCGTAATTATGACACCTAACCAAATCGATTGCCTGCCGTCCGCCGCTGCACAGCTCCACCTGCATTTTATACGGTAGCAGCAGACCTTCTGCCACTTTCAGGTTTGTATTGATGTCGTCTACCACAAGGACATTTGCCTCTGGCGCTGTAAACCTGGAAGCAGTTTCCTTATTCAAACTGAAAGCGGAGTCGGTAGCAACCCCGTTAAGGGCGTTGGCAATCGGTATGGAATAGGCCGGCAGGGCAAGGATAAACATATTCTTGTCGGCAAGCACCTCTCCAAACTTCGCCAGCAGCACGACTTTTGCCTGTTGGCCAAATTTATTGAGTATTTCCGAAACACATTCAAACAGGTCGAAGGAAATAAAAATAAACGGCCATGTTTCGCTGGCCATTTTCTCGCAAAACTCGATATAGTCGCAGACGGATGTGCATTCCACGCCCAGATTGTCCAGGGTGCGAAGAACGGAATCTGCGTATATTTCATGTTTCTCATAGAGCAGCACGCTTTTTTCTGCCGGGTTTTCAACGGAAGCCAGCTTTTCAGGCTTGCGGATCTTCTGCGGCAGTGTAACGGTAAATGTGCTTCCCTTTCCAAATTCGGATTCAACAGAAATGTTCCCGCCCATTGCCTGAACAAGGTTTCGTGTGATCGCAAGCCCCAATCCGGTCCCTTCGATGCCCCTGTTACTCGACAAGTCAATCTGGACAAATTCGCCGAACAACCTTTCAATATCTTCCTGCCTAATACCCTTGCCGCTGTCCGTAACCTTTATGGTTAGGTTAACGGTGTTTTCAGTTGTTTCTCCTGTAACGGTAAGGGATACAAATCCTTGCTCCGTGTATTTGACAGCGTTGCTTAAAATGTTCAGAAATATTTGGCGGATTCTTGTTTCATCTCCGAAAAGCGCGTCCGGTATGTTACAGTCGATATTTACCGTAAAGCGAATTTGCAGATCGATAACCCTCGTCCTGATAATGCTTAGTACGTCATTTACCAATGAAGAGAACATATAATCAGCGGGGATAATTTCCAGCTTCCCGCTCTCTATTTTTGAAAAATCCAGAATGTCGTTTATGATGGACAAGAGGTTCGCGCCAGCCTGCTTAATCGTAAGGACATGCTCGCGGACTGTGTCCGGCATATCTTCGCGCAGGGCAAGCTCCGCCATACCGGTGATGGCGTTCATCGGTGTGCGAATCTCGTGGCTCATCTTGGCAAGGAATTCGCCCTTGGAACGCGATGACGCTTCCGCCTTCTCTTTTTCATGCCGGGCTTCTACGGCTTCCATTTCAATTTGCCGGGCCTTGTTCAGGTGCCGCATGGTCTGCTGCAGCCTCTGCGATAGACTGGTGATTTCATCATTACTTTGCGATTGCTCAAACTGAACGTCGAGTTCCCCGTTTGCCACTTTTTCCGCAGCCGCCCCGAGTCCCGTAAGCGGGACGGCGATGGATTTTGTGACAAAAAACGCCATCAGAATAGATACAATCAATGACAAAAAAACAACCGCCAGCATCAAATACGCGTTTAAAGACGAGCTTTCACTGTTTTTCGACGTTTCGGCTACGGAATATTTCAGATTTTTGTCAAATGCTATGTAGATATAATAAGAAACCGTATCAAAAATGGGGATAATACGGTTAATGTAAACAGCAAGTGCCTCCGCACGCCGACTCTGTTCCACCAGATTAAAAATCTCATTTAAAACGGGAACATAGGTTTCTTCGCAAATTTCAAATAAATTTGCAATGTCCTGCATCTCGCCCGGTGTAAAAACATCGCTGAATTGATCCTGAATTTCGAGATACCTTTTGAGCTGTGTCAGCAATCCGTCCGTGTGTTCCTTTGTTGTCTGGACAACATAGTGGGTAAGCGTAGCATCACTGACGTATAACATGCCAAATACGCCGGCATCAATAGCTATGTGATGATCGTATATATCGTTCAAAATACTGACATTGTTTATCGTTTTAACCGCCAAATTGCCGATGGAGGTAAGGCTAACGAAACCTGTCAGTCCAACGGTCAATGTAAATAAGACCACAATGAAAAACGATAATAATAATCTTGACTTGATCCTGAATTTTCGCAGCATTATTGCCTCTACAGACTTAACTTTTCATAGATTGAGTATTCCCCGCCTGTTATCTGAAGGATATATACGTTAATATGGGGGTTGTTATTTTCGTCAAATTTTATGCGACCTGTTATTACCTCCAATTCATTTGCCTTCATGGCGGAAATTATATCATCTTTATCTGTATTTCCCGCTTTTTTTATGGCTTCTGATAAAATGTAAACACATGTGTAAGCGGTAGCTGAGTCGGATAGAGGCATTTGAGAAAAGGAGTCGAAATATTTTTTTACAAAACCACTCACATTCTCATCTTGATCGTTGAAGGAAAAGGGCGCCGAGTAATAAACATTTTTCATTGCCTTCGGATTGTATAGATAAGTCAAGAGCCCCTCCCATGCATCTGATCCCAATATATAGGTTTTTTCAAAGTTAGCTTCGAAAACGTAATTAACAAGCGTTGCCGCAGGATAATTTTCTTCGGGGCAAAAAATAACTTCCGGATGGTTGGCTTTATATTTATCCAAAATAACCGGAAAGTCTTCCCTATCTGTATAGGATTCAAGTCCCCAAACTTGGCCGCCGAACTTTTCAAACGATTCTGTAAAAACTTTTGCCGCTCCTTTGAAGCTGTCAAAATTATCGTTGCTCAGAACAACTGCCGTTTTTGCGCCAAGCGAATTATATGCGAAATGCGCCATTGCTTCGGCCTGGTAATCGTCAATGAAAATAGCCCGAAAGACATTCTTGCGGCTCTTAGTTACATTTGGGTCTGAAGCAGTGGGTGAAATGATCGGTATGCCGTCCTTTTCCGCAGCTTTCGCGAGAGCCAGCGTCACAGATGAGAAACTTGATCCGATGATTGCGACAACGTCTCTTTTTTTCAATACATTGTACTGTTGTACGATATATTCCTCGTCTCCCCTGTCGTTTAGTATGATAATATCCAGCTTCTTTCCCAGAATTCCGCCGTTTTCATTGATCTCGTTTTTTGCAAGCTGTATACCGTTAGTGGCACGGAGGCCCTCGTCCGAATCTTCGCCTGTTAGCGGAAGGAGCGCACCTATTGTTATGTATTCCTGTTGTGCCGGTTTTGGAGAGCAGGCAATCAGGATCATTATTGCAAAAGCCAAAAACGGAAGTTTGTTGAAGAACGATTTATTCATCGGCATGACAGTAACTCATCAGGAATGTTTTTCAATACAGGCGATGAGTGCTGGCGGATCGAAGGGTTTCGTGATGTAGTCGGCCGCTCCCAGAGAACGACCTTTTTCCTCGTTTTGAGAATCGGTCATTCCTGTGAGAAATACCACCGGAATGTTTTTTGTTTCCGGTTTTGATTTAAGGAGTTTGATTGCCTCATAACCGTCCATTACCGGCATATCGATATCCAGGAGGATTATCACAGGATGGTTGTTCTCCAGAAGACCGAACATTTTTTCCGCCGAAGGAGCGGTGGCGACGGCATATTTTTCCGCCAGAACATTTTTGCCGATTCTGAGATTTGCCGGATTGTCATCAACCAGGATAATAAGTTTCTTTAAAGTTTCCACATTTCCCCCTTTTATTCCTTATAAATTGATAAATTCGTCAATGGTTTTTACGGCAATTTCAAATTCGGCCATCAGCACCTGGTCGGAAATTTGGTCCAGGAATTCTTTGATTTCTTCGTTTGGCCGGTTTTTATTAAGCTCATCCATGATACGGTCTATATCCGGGATATTTTTTAATTTTAGAGCTTTGATGAGTTCGTCGAAGAGGGATCGGTACATGGACAAATCCGGTTTTTCAGGTTTTGGTTCACCTGCTTTTAATCCCTCAGGTAAAAGACCGGGAACAGTACGGATATTCTCAGCCAGTTCCGTCAGATGCGCTATAAAGCCGTTCAGGTTTTCCATAATAAGAGTCAGGTTTCCGGTATTTCCCGCATCTTCAAGCATGGCTGCCTCTGTTGATAATTCCCCCGCCCCGATGGTGGCGGAGGCGCTTTTCATGGCATGTACCTGGGTAATAAACGAAGCAAGATGTTTTTCCGGGAATTTGTTTCCATCCATGCTGCCTTCAAAAAGAATGAATCTGAGCAGCTGCAGGCGTACTTTTATGTCCTTGTAGAACATGGATAACACTTTAAGATATGCTGCTTCCGTGCCGCCTGTCATGGCGATGCCACGCTGTACGTCCACGCCGGGGATAATTAATGCGGAATTCATATTTCCCTCTTTTTTGACATTAATTTCATCGATTGTCTCCTCTGCCAATTAAGCCCTCCAGAATTTCCTTTGCCTTGTCGTATTCGGCCATCAGTACATCATCAGATATTTTTTCAACAGCCTCTGTTGTTTTTGCATCCATTGGTTTTTCGTTGAGTTCGTCCAGAATACGGCCGATGTCGCCGGCCTTTTGTGATTTCAGTGCCACTTCCAGTTCGCACAGGAGTTGTACAGGAATAGCAGATGTTTCATTACACGTCCCGGTAGCTTTGTCTGTTTCTAGAGCGACATTTATACTTTTAACCAGTTCCGCCAAATGTTCTGCAAAACTGCTCAGATTTTCCCGTATGAACGCAAAATCTCCGGCTTTACCTGCGGTTTCCAGCCTGGCCGCTTCCTCCGATATTTCCGTTGCGCCTATACTTGCCGCCGCGCTTTTCAGGGCGTGAACCTGGGTAATAAAAGAGGGCAAGGTATCCGAATCAGGTACGGCTTGCAGCACGGGCATCCTTTCTTCCGCATCTTTGCGGAAAAGGGCCAGTACCTGGCGGTAAAGAGCTTCTGTACCGCCGGTCATGGCAATACCTTTTGCAGTATCGACACCGGGAATTGTGATTAATTTTGAATAACAATCCCCGCTCTCTGCTTTCCATTTTTTACTTTCTCTTTTATTTATTGGAATCCAACGGTCAAGTATTTCATCAAGCTTGGATACGTCTATGGGCTTGTCGAGAAAGTCGTTGAATCCCTTTTCCATAAACATTTCCCTCATGCCCGAAACCGCGTTAGCTGTCAGTGCTACAATCGGAACCTTAAAAGGTTCCGATTGTTTAGGAGTTTCCGAAGGAAACTCCATGCTTTTTTTCTCATGCCGTTCTTTTTCCCATGCTCTGATGACAGCGGTCGCCTTAATGCCGTCCATTTCGGGCATCATATAATCCATAAACACAATGTCATAATCATGTTGTTTTACCAATTTTATCGCATCAGTTCCGTTGAGGCATGTGTCTATTGCGGACTCGTAGGGCGCAAGCAGGCCCTCTGCCACTTTGAGGTTGGTGGCAATATCGTCCACGATCAAAAGCCTGGCACCGGGTGCGGTAAAATGAATGGTAACATCGGAAATACCGGCGGCCGATTCAAGATCCGCTTTAAAGGGAGTAAAATCCTTTACACCTTGCGGGATGACGGCGGAAAAGACACTGCCCTTTCCGTATTCACTCTGTACCGTAACATTTCCGCCCATAGCCCTGCAAAGACTCAATGTAATGGAAAGTCCCAGTCCCGTACCTTCCACATTTGCGGTTTTTTCCAAATCGAATCTGGTAAAATCGCTAAAAAG
>Ga0082212_10005704_pt1 | contig 16890 bp, 14 predicted proteins | sample TergutNt197P3_FD_71548 | JGI IMG/M metagenome (GOLD analysis project Ga0082212, IMG submission 71548) | Neocapritermes taracua P3 segment gut microbial communities from Petit-Saut dam, French Guiana - Nt197 P3 | ecosystem: Host-associated > Arthropoda: Insects > Digestive system > Gut ... | reverse complement strand
GAAATTTCGACGAACATAGGGTTGCTCAGCGCCTCGCGGAGAATGTAGAACTGGTCCTGCGCGGTGGTGTACTGGCTGGGGCTGTATTGGCCGTTGGCGTTCGAGAAGTTCGTGTTCGTGCAGCCGATCTCGCGCGCCCGCGCGTTCATCTTCCTGACGAAAGCGTCGACGCTGCCCGCTATGTGCTCGGCGACCATGTTGCAGGCTTCGCTCGCCCCGCCCACGAAAGCGCAGTACATGAGGTCCAGGAGCGGCATTTCCTCGCCGGGAGATATACCGATTGTGGCGCTGTTCGCGCTGATGTTATCCCACGCCGTCCCGGACATCTCGACGCGCCGCCTCGGGTCTGCTTCGTACTCTGAACACGCCTCGGCGGCGATGAGCAGCATCATTATCTTCGCGAGCCCGTCGGCGGGGTGCCGCACGTTCATGTTGCGCTCGAACAGGACCATGCCGGAGTCGGCTTCGCATAGGATCGCGGCGGACGCCACGAGGTCGCGGAAGGGCGCGGCGGCCTTCGCCGTCCCTCCGGCGGGTAGAGCCAGTAACATCGCCGCCAGGAGCGCAGCCGCCGCCAGTCTTCTTTTCAAAGTGATCATAATTATTCTCATAAATTATTCGCACAACCTATAGCATTTTCTCGCCCGCCGTGGTACAATATAGGGGATTGAAACCGCCTGTTTCCAAAGTGTGTACAGTATACCATGTATCCGATGCGAAATGCAACTTTTTCACATTCGACGTTTTTCTGCGGAGTGCGTTATGAGATTGAGAAGGCTTGAGCTTGCCGTCATAGCCCTGACGGTGGCGTTTATTTGCTTTATGGGCGGTTATTACTCCGGTCGCAGGGGCGCTGTGAACATCGTCTCCGTTTCGTCGGCGGCCGGAGGGACGCAAACGCTCCGCGTCGGGGGAACGGCAAACGAGAGCGCGGCGGCAGCGCTGTCGTCCGGCGGCGTCGCCGCGCCGGAAGCGCAGGCGGCAGCGCCGTCAGGCGGCGAGAACGCGGCGGCGGACGCCCTTGCGCCGGCCGGGGCTCCGAGGGACAGCGACGGCAGGATCAACATCAATAGCGCGTCCGCGTCGGAACTGACAGATCTCCCCGGAATAGGCGACGTCATTGCCGGCAGGATCGTTGAATACAGGCTCCTCAACGGACCCTTCGCAAGTATAGAAGATATCAGGAACGTAAGCGGCATCGGCGCTAAAAAGTTCGAGGATATCATGGACAGGATAACCGTGGGATAAGATTACCGTGGGATAGGAGCGGCGTAACTTGAAGATTCTGGTTGTAGACGATGAAAAACTACTGGTCAAAGGCATAAAATTCAACCTTGAAAACGAAGGATATCAGGTCGACGCGGGGTACGACGGCCTTGAGGCGGTCGAACTTGCCAGAAGCGGCGGATACGACCTTATCATCCTCGATGTGATGATGCCGGGGCTTGAGGGGCTGGACGCCTGTATGAGGATCCGGGAGTTTTCAACGGTGCCGATAATTATCCTTACCGCCCGAAGCGAAGATGTGGATAAGATCATGGGGTTCGAGTACGGCGCCGATGACTATATAACGAAGCCGTTCAACATTCTCGAACTGAAAGCGAGGATCCGCGCGCTGCTGCGGCGTTCCGCGCTTGTCAACAGCGCGGTGAGCTCGGTTCTGACTGTCGGGCATATAACGATCGACACTGAAAAAAGGCTCGCGAAAAAGAGCGAAGAGCCGGTCGAACTTACCGTCAAGGAGTTTGACGTTATCGAGCTGCTCGCCAGAAACCCGGGACGCGTATACAGCAGGGAGACGCTGCTGAATATCGTATGGGGATACGAGTTTCAGGGCGATATAAGGACGGTGGACGTCCATATCCGCCGCCTGCGCGAGAAGCTCGAAGAGAACCCCGCCGAGCCGGAACAGATAATGACAAAATGGGGGGTCGGATACTATATCAGGGGGTAGCGCAGCCGGCGTCAGGAAACTGCGGTTTTTCAGCAGCATAAGGATCAAATTCGCCCTGACGTATTTCTCTGTCATCGCCGTCGTTCTTGTTTTGATGAACACGTACTTTCTGCTGGCGATACGCGATATGATCTTCTCGTCGAAGCAGACTTTTGTCCAGAACATGGCGTCGTATATAGCGACTAAACTGGAAGAGACGTTCGAGACGATAAGCGTCGGCGACGATATTCAAAGGGTAATGGTGCAGCTGGACGTTTCGGGGATCACGCATATCATTATTACAGACGCCGAAGGGGCGGTCCTGTACGATCCGGCCGGCGGCTTCTTGCAGACAGGCAATCAGGTTGGGTATATAGACAGGGCGCTTGCAGGGTTCGATGTTTTTCATTCGAGCTTTACAGGCGGGGCGTTTTCCAGCAGCGCGTTTACTCCGGTGATGAGCAGGGGTATGGTCATAGGGGCGGTCTATGTCCATGAGGAAGATCGCGAGCAGGGCGCGATCCTGATCGATATGCAAATGGAGCTCAGAAACATATCGGTCAGCGTCGCGATCTTTTCCGTCGTTATGATCATGCTGATCATTCTGTCTTTGATGCGCCGCGTCTCGAATATAGTAAAAGCGATAAAATCGGTTCGCGAAGGGGAGTACAGCTATCGTATCAGCATGCGCGGGTATGACGAGCTTGCGCTGCTCGGCGACGAGTTCAACAGCCTGACGAACAGGCTGCGCGAAACGGACGAGGTCAGGCGCAGGTTTGTCGCCGACGCGTCGCATGAGCTGAAAACGCCGCTGGCGTCAATAAGGCTGCTCAGCGACAGCATCCTGCAAAACGAGGGGATAGAGCGCGAAACCGTTCAGGAGTTCATCAGCGATATAGGCTCGGAGGCCGAACGCCTGGCGAGGACGACCGAGAAGCTGATGACCCTTACAAGGCTTGACAGCCAAATCCCGGACGAGATGACGCGCGTAGATATGCGCGATACCGTTATATCGACGCTGCGCATGCTAAAGCCTCTGGCCGACAGCCGGAGGCTTGTGATAGATACCGCGTTTGAAGACGGCTGCGTGATATTCGCGACGGACGACTCGGTACACCAGATAGTTTTCAATCTTGTCGAAAACGCCATAAAATACAACAAGCCCGGCGGCAAAGTCGCCGTCAGGCTTGAGGTCGAAGCCGGCAACGCCGAGGGCGACAGCGTCGTCCTCAGCGTGGAGGATACCGGGGTAGGCGTGCCCGAGGAGGATCTTGCCCATATTTTTGACCGGTTCTACCGCGTCGACAAAGCGCGTTCGCGCGAGGCCGGGGGCAGCGGGCTCGGGCTGTCGATAGTGCGCGCCACGGTACACGAGCTCAACGGAAAAGTGACGGCGGAGCGGCGCGCGGGGGGCGGAATGAGCTTTCAGGTACGCTTCGCGAAATTCAGCGAGCAGTAAATTACCAACGTGGGCTGCGCAAAGATTACTCACGCGCCGCGTGTTTTACATCAGGTCACAAAAACCTTCTCGCCGACTACGTGGACTTTCAGCATGTTTGTCGTGCCCGTGTGCCCGACCGGCACGCCGGCCGTCAGCACCACGAGATCGCCCTTGTTCACGTAACCCGCGCTCAGCGCAGTTTCAACGGCGTGGTCGAACAGATCATTGGTCGCGGTCTCCTGGTTTGTCAGCAGCGGGACGACGCCCCATACGAGCTTTAGCTGACGCTGGACCCTCGGGTCGGGGGTACACGCGATTATCGGGCAGGACGGACGGAATTTCGCGATGTTCAGCGCCGTGTAGCCGGATAACGTCACTGTAAGAATCGCCGCGGCCTGTAAATCGTGCGCAGTAGTGACAGTCGCGTGCGAGATCGCGTTGGTTATCGAGGACTCGGATTTGAAGTTGCCCTGAGTAAAGCGCTGGCGATAATCAATGCTCTTCTCGATCCGTTCCGCGATTTTGGCCATCGCGGAGACTGCTTCAACCGGATGTTTTCCGACCGCTGTCTCACCGGAAAGCATGATGGATCCTGTACCGTCGTATATCGCGTTTGCGACGTCGGAGGTCTCGGCGCGCGTCGGGCGCGGGTTGTGTATCATGGATTCCAGCATCTGGGTCGCCGTTATTGCGGACTTGCCCTGTCTCAGCGCCTTTGCGATAAGATCCTTCTGGATTATCGGCAGATCTTCGTAAGCCACTTCAACGCCGAGGTCGCCTCTGGCCACCATCAGGCCGTCGGCTGCGGAAAGGATCGAATCCGCGTTCTTAACGCCTTCCGCGTTTTCGATCTTCGCGATTATCTTGATCTTGTAATCGCTGTCAACGCGGCGGAGTTCCTCGCGCATATCGTTTATGTCGTTTGCGGAACGTACGAAAGACGCGGCGATCAGGTCGAAATCATTTTCGATGAAAAAGCGGAGATCTGAGCGGTCTTTCGCGCTGATGTAGGGAATATCGAGGCTGACGCCCGGGACGTTGAGGCTTTTTCTGTCGGAGATATCGCCGCCTGTTATTACGCGGGTGACAACGTCCGTGCCCGTCACGGATTCGACGCTCAGCTCGATGAGCCCGTCGTCCAGCAGTATCCTCGTGCCGGGGGAGACTTCGCCGGGCAGCCCAGCGTATGAAACGCCGACGATTGCCGCGCTGCCGGTAACGGTGTTGGTCGTCAGGGTAAACGTGCTGCCCTCGATGAGCTCGGCTTTACCATCCTTGAAGACGTCCAGCCTGATCTCCGGACCCTTTGTGTCCGCCAGCATCGCGACGGTCGACCCGGTCTCTTTGCACATTTCTCTGAAAAAGTCGATCCGCTTTTTATGGCTTTCATAGTCGCCGTGCGAGAAGTTGAACCGCGCGACGTTAAGGCCCGCCGCAAGGACGGCGCGCATTACGTCGGGATCGTCGGTCGCAGGCCCCAGCGTAGCCACTATCTTGGTCTTTCTCATATGAAGCGCCGTGCGCCGGTTCGCTGAACAGACCATGCGGTAAAATGGCGTTCGCGCCGGCGCGATCCTTTCAATAATTATTTTCGTAGTGATGTTCAGTTCTTTCTGAAGCCTGATTTTAAAGGATGTGACTGTGTGTTTTCGATAGAAGAAGTAAACGATATTCTCGACGAAGCGGCGGCCGAATTGCCGGAAGGTATATTCCGCGACCTCAACGGCGGGGTCAGCCTCCTGCGTGAGACGAAGCTGAGCTCCGCCGACCCGGACGGCGGCCTGTACACGCTCGGCGAATATCATCACGACCAGATGGGCAGGTACATCGTCCTTTATTACGGTTCGATCCGCGCCGTTCATGGAAGAGACAGCCGCGAAGTGCTGCGCTCCAACCTGAAAAAGCTTCTGACGCACGAACTGACGCACCATCTGGAATCGCTCGCGGGCGCGCGAGACCTGGAAATAGAGGACGAAGTGAACCTTAACGAGTATCTGGGCAGAGCGGGCTCTTAGGGTCTTAGGGGTCAGGGTCAGGGGTCAGGGGCAGGCGCTACGCATTGTCGACGGCGTGCATGTGAATGATCAGGTCGAGGACTTTGTTTGAATATCCCCATTCGTTGTCATACCAGGATATCAGCTTGACGAACGTATCCGTGAGTTGAATGCCGGCTTTGGCGTCGAATATCGACGTGAGCGCGCAGCCGTTGAAATCCGAAGACACGACGTCCTCGTCGGTGTAGCCCAAAATGCCCTTCAGTTCGTTTTCGGACGCGCGTCTCAGTTCGGCGCAGATCTCGTCGTATTTTGCGGGAGTCTTGAGGTTTGCGGTCAGGTCTACGACGGAGACGTTCAGCGTCGGCACCCTGAATGCCATGCCCGTCAGTTTCCCATTCAGTTCAGGAATGACTTTCCCTACGGCTTTGGCCGCTCCGGTCGAGGACGGGATGATATTCATGGAAGCCGCGCGCCCGCCTCTCCAGTCTTTCTTCGACGCCCCGTCGACAGTCAGCTGAGTTGCCGTCGTCGAATGGACCGTTGTCATCAGCGCGTCTGATATGCCGAACTTGTCGTTGACCACTTTCGCGAGCGGGGCAAGGCAGTTCGTCGTACATGACGCGTTGGATACAAAATTCATATCGGTCGTGTATTTGTCAAGATTGACTCCGCAGACGAACATTGGCGTGTCGTCTTTCGACGGGCCGGTGTAGATGACTTTTTTCGCGCCGCCTTCAAGATGGGCCTGCGCCGTGTCTTTGGAATGGAAGATGCCTGTGGCGTCCGCGACGTATTCCGCCCCGATTTCGCCCCAGGGGATATCCTTCGGGTCCCTTTTGTCGAAGAACGCTATCTTCTTTCCGTTGACTGTGATCGAACTGTCGTCGTGAGATATCTCACCATTGAACATGCCGTGTATGGTATCGTATTTCAGCATATAGGCGACGTAGTCAGGCGACATGAACGGGTCGTTTATCCCAAGGATATCAATGTCTTTCTTGTCAAGCGAAGCCCTGAATACCAGTCGTCCGATCCTTCCGAATCCGTTGATTCCAATTTTGATGCTCATAAAACTTCCTCCGTAAATAATAATTTTCCGGGATTGGGGTATCGCGCGTAACGTTCCGCTTCCGGCCTCCCGTAAAACGCGCGCGGAACACGGCGTTCCGGCAGCCGGCCGCCAGACCATTATACTCGTTGAATGTCGAAAAAGTCAAAGGTATTATTGCTTTTATTTAAGCAATTCATTGAATTTTTACATGTTATATACATTTCGTGTATATATTATTCCGGGGCGCGGGTAAAAAGAGTTGATAGAACGCGGAAAATCTGATATACTCGCGGACGGTAACAGACTCGCGGACGGCAGCAGAGCCGGGGGCCGCGAAGGCTCGCGGACAGAGTAAACTTGTAAACTTCATTATTGACGGGGCGGCGGCATGGAAAAACTTGTGGGAATATATGTCCATATTCCATTTTGCGCAAGCAAATGCGCGTACTGCAAGTTTTACTCGCTTTCGGGCGTGGATAAGCTCATGCCGGCATACCAGTCCGCCGTACTCAGGCATATCGGGGAGTATTCTCCGCAGCTTGACGGTTATGTTATTGACACAGTGTATTTTGGCGGCGGTACGCCAAGCCACTACGGCGCGGGCAGGCTCGTAAGCATATTGAGCGCGCTGAAAAAGAACGGCCATGTTCTGCTGGATTCAGAGGTGACCGTGGAGATAAATCCCGGCGGCGTCTCGAGGGAGGACCTGATAAAGCTCAGGCGAGCCGGGTTCAACAGGCTGTCTGTGGGCGTGCAGTGCGCCGATAATAAAACTCTGAAAAGCCTCGGCAGGACGCACACGTTCGAAGACGCCGAGGAAACTGTCAAAAACGCGAGGCTGGCCGGGTTTGAAAATATAAGCGCGGATATCATTTACGGCCTTCCGTCGCAGGATAAAGACGCGTGGGCAGGTACGGTCGCGAAGACGGCGGCCCTCAAGCCCGAGCATATATCCTGTTACAGGCTGACGATAGAAGAGGGTACGCAGCTTATATATTTCAAGGATTCGCCGTTTCTGCCGGATGACGACGCGCAGACGGACATGTATCTCTACGCCGTCGAGACCCTCGCCAGATTCGGTTACAGGCAGTATGAGATATCGAACTTTGCAAGGCGCGGGTACGAATCGAAACATAACCTGAAGTATTGGCTGGGCGACGAGTACATCGGGTTCGGGCCCGGCGCGCATTCCTACATTGGCAGATGCAGGTATAGTTTCATCGAGGACATAGAGGGTTACATCCAGCGCGTCACGTCAGGGCAGGCTGTCGTGGAGTACAGCGAAGAAATGTCGGATTTTGAGAACGCGGGCGAGTATCTGATGCTCAGGCTCAGAACGACGCACGGGATATCTGAGGAAGAATATTATGATATCTACAGGCTCAAAATGGATTTTGTCCTGGAGCTTCTTCGCAGATACGAGTCAAACGGATGGGCTCTGTTTAAAGACGGGCGCTGGTGTTTCACGCCTGCCGGGTTCATGCTTTCGAACACCCTGATATGGGAGCTCATAGACGCCCAGCATAAGCAGCGTACGCAGATAAGCAAGCCGTGGATGACGCAGTCCGTCGGCGAAGAGGCGCAGATGTCGTTTCTGTATGATAAGCGGCCCGATCCGCCGGAACTGTTCGGCGGAAGGAGATCGGCCGGGCGGCACGAGCAGGGCTAGTGGTGACTGCAGGGGAATCAATGGTTACATTATTGTGGAAAACGTAATGGAATTGTAGAAAAACGTAATAAAGATGTAATTTGAATTTCCGCGATGAAAAATGTATTATGTGTGTAATGAAAATGATTGCGCCGCGGCAGGGTTCGCGCGGACGCCGCCGCCGGAGTCGTTGCATGGAATCTATACGTAAGGGTGGAAAACGTGGGCAATATTAAACTTATCAGCAGCAGAGGAAAGAAGAAGGCGAAGAAAAAGAAAGCCAGGCGCGTGACAGCCGCGAAGACTGCGGTTATCATCGTTCTGATATTACTTATCGGCGTCGTGACGCTGACTATTTCGCTGGGATTTTATGTTAACAACCTTGAAGTGGTACTGCCGAACGTGTGGGCGGACGGTATCAAGCTGTCGGGCCTGACTTTTGACGAAGCCGTCCGGACGCTGATCGAAGAGGGCTACGAAAGAAACGCGGAGGGCGTTTCGGCTACAGTGACGTTCCCGGACGGGGCAAGTTTCACGATCACAGGCGAGGACGCCGGGTTTTCGTTAAACGCTCAGGACGCCGCGATAGCCGCGTATGAGTTCGGCAGGAACGGGACGTTCTTTGAAAACGAGATGTCCTATCTCCGGGCCTACCTGTCCAGGACCGACCTGAGCGACCTCAGCTTCGCGAGGTTCAGCAACGAGGCGCTTGTCCGCGAGATGGCCGCCGAGTATACGAGCAGTTTTAACAGCGCGCTGATAGACGATTTCTTCGATATGACCAGCGAAAGCATAGTCGTGATCAAGGGCACGGCTGTGCTGCCCGCCGACGAGGATGAAGTATATACGCTCGCGGTGGAAACGCTGCTGAAAGCTATGGACACCAGGTCGCACCTTTCGGTCGAATACGTTCCGACGTCGGCCGAGGCAAATGACGTCGATCTTGAGTTGCTGTTTAACATCATAAATGTTGAGCCCATATCTTCAGTTTACGATCCGGAGACGTTCGGGGCTACCGATAGCGTCAGCGGCGTCACTTTCGACGTTCGGGCGGCGCAGGCGATGCTCGACAGCGCGGGGATAGGGTCGCGCGTCGTGATACCGATAGTGAGCGTCGAACCGGAAGTTACCCGGGAAGATATAGAGAGCATGATCTTCCGCGATATCCTCTCCGAGACGACGACGAACATAGCGGGGACCAGCAACAGGCTCAATAACATTATCCTCGCGACCGAGGCGGTGGACGGAACGCTGCTGAACCCCGGAGATATTTTCTCTTTCAACGGGATTGTGGGCGAACGCACCTCCGAGAGGGGGTTCAGGGAAGCGGGCGCATACGTCGGCGGCAGGACGGTCCAGGAGATCGGCGGAGGGATTTGCCAGGCGTCGTCGACGATATATAACTGCGTGCTTTACGCGGACCTCGAAGTAATCGAGAGGCGTCCTCACGGGTTTACAGTCTCGTATCTCCCGCTCGGCAACGACGCGACCGTCGCCTGGGGCTTCATCGACTTCAAGTTCAGAAATAACACCGACTACCCGATAAGGATCGAAGCCGCCGTCAGCGGAAGAAGCCTCAATGTCAAGCTTATAGGTACAAAACTTGACGACGGCTATATCAAGATCGAGTACGTTCAAATCAGCAGGACGCCCATTCAGATCATAGAGCGCGAGGACGAAAGCGTGTCGCCGGGAGAGACCGTAGTCTTTACCGACGGCTATACCGGGTATGTTGTGGATACTTACAAGCATTATTATGACGGCGACGACAACCTGATCCGCGAGGTGCTTGTCGGGAGAAGTATCTACAATGTACAGGACAGGGTCATACTGATACCGATAGCCGGCCTTGAGGATGAAGAGGACCCGGCGCTCGGGGACGGCGAAGGGGATCAGTCCGGGCAGACGGGTGAACGGGAGGACGACGACCAGCTCGGCGAGACAGGCGAGCAGCATGGCGGGGGTGATGAAGGGCCTCCGGACATCGACGAATCGGGCGACGGCGACGGGTCAGGCGACGGCGACGGATCGGGCGACGGCGACGAATCGGGCGACGGCGACGGATCGGGCGACGGCGACGGATCGGGCGGCGGCGACGGATTGGGCAATGGCGACGGATCGGGCGGCGGCGACGGATCGGGCGACGGCGACGGTTCGGGCGGCGGCGACGGGTCGGACGACGGCGACGGTTCGGGCGGCGGCGACGGGTCGGACGACGGCGAGTAATCGAATGAACAACCGGACGAAAAGACGAACGGTACGGATATAAGGAGGAACTATGAGTCAGAGCAACGATATCAGTTATAACAAGAAATCTGTAACAGACATACCTGTGAGCGGAAAGAAGATCTTGCTCCGGTGCGACTTCAACGTGCCTGTTGATAAGGAAACAGGCGTGATCACCGACGAAGGGCGCGTTACCGCCGCGATACCGACTATCGAGTATCTGATGGAACAGGGCGCGGCGATCATCGCGTGCTCCCATTTCGGACGCCCGAAAGGTGAGTTTAACCCTAAGTATTCGCTTGCCCCCGTAGCGGAGTGCCTGTCCAAGCATCTGGGGAAACCGGTCAAGATGTCGAAAGACGTAATAGGCCCCGACGCGACGGCGCTGGCGGCAGGGTTGCGGCCCGGGGAGATAATGCTGCTCGAAAACACGCGGTTTCACCCGGAAGAAGAGAAGAATGACCCGGAGTTTGCGAAGAAACTTGCCGGCATGGCCGATATTTTCGTATCCGACGCTTTCGGGAGCGTACATCGCGCGCACGCGTCGACTGAAGGCGTTTCCCATTATCTGCCTGCTGTATCCGGATTCCTGCTGAAAAAGGAGCTTGACCAAATAGGCGGCGCGATTTCGGATCCGAAAAGGCCGCTCGTCGCGATCCTCGGCGGCGCTAAAGTTTCCGATAAACTGGGAGTCATCGCGAATCTGCTCAAAAAGGCCGACGCAATAATCATCGGAGGCGGTATGGCATATACATTCATTAAGGCCGCCGGAGGCGCTATCGGTCAATCGCTCTGCGAGGACGGAGAGATCGACGCCGTTCTGGAGATGAAGCTGGAAGCGGAGGCGCGAGGCGTCAAGCTGTTGCTGCCCATAGATACGGTTGTAGCCGCGGAATTCTCGAATGACGCGACGCCTGAGACCGTAGACAGCGACGCCATACCGGATGATATGATGGGTCTGGATATCGGGCGCCGCTCCATCGATGAGTTCAAAAAGGAGATCGCCGGCGCGGGCACGATAGTCTGGAACGGGCCTATGGGCGTTTTCGAGTTTTCGAAATTCGAGAAAGGAACGCTTGAGATTGCGAACGCGGTCGCCGGGTCGGGCGCGATATCTGTCATCGGCGGGGGTGATTCCGCCGCTGCAGTTCGTAAGTTCGGGCTCGAGGACAAGATAACGCATATATCGACGGGCGGCGGCGCGTCGCTGGAGTTTATGGAGGGAAAAATCCTCCCGGGCATCGCGTGCCTTCTGGATGCGTAGTTAACAACATGTGTAAGGCGGCGGGGTTCGGCGCGTATGCGCGGCGGGACCGGCTCGCCGGATTATTGGAGCCCGCTGACTGATGGAGGTAAGATGAACAGGAAATACAGGAAAACCATAATCGCCGGAAACTGGAAAATGAACCTGCTCGCTTCCGACGTGAAGCAATACTCGGAAGAACTGTTCCCGCTGATACCGGGTTTCAGTGATTGGTGCGAAGCCGTGATTTGCGCGCCGTTCACGTCGCTTGGAGCGGCGATACAGGAACTTAAACCCGGCGGCGTCTTTACCGGCGCCCAGAATATGAGCGAACACGAGTCCGGCGCCTACACCGGCGAGGTATCCGGCGCGCAACTGACGGATATCGGAGTGGAGTACGTTATCATCGGTCACAGCGAGCGACGCGAGTATTACGGCGAAACGGACGCCTCTGTCAACAGGAAGACGCTCGCAGCGCTCGGCTGCCGGCTCCGGCCGATAATCTGCGTCGGCGAGAGCCTGACGCAGCGGGAGACGGGGATAACGAACGATCTGGTCGCGCTTCAGGTCAAAGCCGCGCTGTATACGATACCGCCCGGGGATATCGGCCGCGCAGTGATCGCGTACGAGCCGATCTGGGCGATAGGAACGGGAAAGACAGCCACGCCGGAAGACGCGCAGGTTGTTTGCCGCATTATTCGGGACGTCGTACGGTCGCTGTACGGGGCGGCATCCGCGAGAGCAATGTCAATACTGTACGGCGGGTCTATGAACGACAAAAACGCATACGACCTGCTGTCGCAGCCGGATATCGACGGCGGCCTTATAGGCGGGGCGTCGCTGAAACCCGCGTCGTTCGCGACGATCATCAACGCCGCGAACCGGTAGCGGATAGCGAGCTCCTTCGCGGATTCACAGGAGCCGCAGGTGAATCAAATACATAGTAGTATGAACGGAGAAAGTAATGAAAAGAATAGTCACCATTGAAACGAGAGACCTTGAGCGCAGCCTGGAGGACGGCGGCTGCGGCGAATGCCAGACGTCGTGCCAGTCGGCGTGCAAGACTTCATGCGGCGTAGCTAATCAGCAGTGCGAGAAAGACGCGGACGCGCGTGATTAGCGCCCTCCCCGGATCGCGGGCATACGGGAATACGGCCTTGAGGCCGTATTCTTCTGGGCGGATATTAATGATATGATTCACGGATATAAACTCTTCGGATACAATATCATACTCGATACCGAAAGCGGTTCGATCCATTCCGTCGACGAAGCTGCGTACGACGCTATTTTCATGTATGAGCGCGGGACCGCGGATGATGTGAAAACGCTCATTAGGGAGCGGTACGCGAGTATACCGGAAAACGAAATAGACGAGCTTCTTTCCGATATCGCGGAACTAAAACGGCGGGGCAAACTATACTCGCCCGAAATTTCTGCCGCGGCGTGGGGCGCGCCGAGGCGCGGCGCGTTTATGCGCGCAAAAACGCTGAAAGCCCTGTGTATGAACGTTTCGCACCTGTGTAACATGACGTGCTCGTATTGCTTTGCCGGGAGCGGAAAGTACGGCGGCGGCGGCGAACTCATGACGCTCGATACCGGCAAGCGATCGATCGACTACCTCATAGAAAATTCCGGCGGCAGGAAGAATCTTGACGTCGACTTTTTCGGCGGCGAGCCGCTTTTGAATATGAGCGTCGTAAAGGAGATCGTCAGGTACGCGAAGCGGCGCGGGCGGAGCGCGGGAAAGAATTTCCGGTTCACGATAACGACCAACGGGCTGCTGATCGACGACGACGTCATCGACTTCATAAACAGGGAAACGCACAACGTTGTCCTCAGCCTTGACGGACGCCCCCGGGTCAACGACGCCGCGCGCACAACTCCGCAGGGCGGAGGCACCTACGATGACGTCGTCCCGAAATTCAGGAAACTCGTCGACGCAAGGGGCGGGAAGAATTATTATATCAGAGGGACGTACACGAGCGAGAACCCGGACTTTGTCAACGATATCACTCATATCGCCGATCTCGGATTCACGGAGCTGTCTGTGGAGCCGGTCGTCGCCGCGCCCGGCGCGCCGGGCGCGTTGTCTATGGAGGACCTGCCGGCGCTGCGCGAACAGTACGAGATGCTCGCGGGCGAGATTCTGAGGCGGTCCGAAGAGGGGAGAGGCTTTACATTCTACCATTATAAACTCGACCTTACCGGCGGACCGTGCGTATATAAACGACTGGCGGGCCGCGGCTCCGGAACGGAGTACCTTGCCGTTACGCCGGACGGCAGCCTTTATCCATGCCACCAGTTCGTGGGTAATGAGGATTTCCTGATGGGCGATGTTTGGCGGGGCGTCGTCAGGGAAGATTTGCGCGAGCTGTTCGGCGGATGCGATATTAACACGCGCGCGCCCTGCAGGAGCTGCTGGGCGCGATGGTATTGCAGCGGCGGCTGCGCCGCAAACGCGTACAACGCTACGCGCTCGATTGAAGGCGTATATGATCTGGGCTGCGAACTGTTCAAAAAACGCGTCGAATGCGCGATCATGCTGAAAGTGGCGGAGAAGCGCAGAGTTTAAAGTGTAGAGTGTAGAATGTAGAATGTAGAGTGTGCGCATAAAGTATCAGTTCACGGGGCGCCGGGGATGTACTCTGATGATGCGTGAATCGTCATGCGGAGGCCGGCAGACGCACATCCCGGGGCAGGGATAAAGCGATGGTATGCTATTGGGGCCGGCCACGCGACTTTTCATGCGAATCAGAGTACATCCCCGGTGGTTCGTGGACTGCAACCGCTGTAACCTCGAAATGAAAATCATAACTGATTTTTCTTGAAAAGTCGGCGAAGGCGTTGTATAATTATCCATTATTCGCGAATGCTTAAAACGGAGGATGAGATAAATGAAAAAAGCGATAAAAACAGCGGCGTTGATTCTTGCGCTCGCGATGCTGACGACAGCGGCGCTGTCGTGCGACGGAGGCTCCGGCAGCTCCGGTACAAGTCCCGGAGGATCGAGCAGCCCGTCCGGCATGGCAGAGCAGAGCAGCGCGCCGCCGTCGGCATCCGCCTCGCCGCCCGCGACTGCGACAGCGACAGCGACAGCAGAGACCGCCGGCGCGCTCACAGTAGAACCCGGCGTGCTTATTATGGCGACTAACGCCGAATTCCCGCCGTATGAATACTGGGAGGGCAGCAGCATAGTAGGCATTGACGCCGAAATAGCCGAGGCGATCGCGAACAAGCTTGGGCTCACTCTGCGGATCGACGATATAGATTTCGACGCGATAATTGCCGCAGTCAGCAGCGGAAGGGTCGATATGGGCATGGCGGGCATGACAGTCACCGATGAGCGTATGGAAAGCGTTGACTTTTCAACCAGCTACGCCACGGGGGTACAGGTCATAATCGTGCAGGAAGGCTCGCGGATAACGGACGTAGACGACCTTTTTGCCGACGACGCGAACTTCGATATCGGAGTCCAGGAATCGACCACCGGCGACCTCTACACGACGTGGGACCTTGAAGATGAAGGGCTCGCGACGATATACCGCTACAGAAGGGGCGCGGACGCAGTCCAGGCGCTTGTCACAGGCCGGGTGGACTGCGTCGTCATCGACAATGAACCGGCGCGCGCGTTCGTGGCGATGAACCCGGGGCTCACGATACTGGAAACGGAATACGCGATAGAGGACTACGCTATCTGCTTCGCGAAGGGGAACACGGCGCTGAGAGACGCTGTCGACGGAGCCCTGCGCGAGCTTATCGCCGACGGGACTGTCCAGCGTATACTGGACAAGTACATCGGAGACTCCTGATATCCTTACGTAGAGGCGGGGTACTGGTTTGCTGGAATGGTTTGAACGGTTAAAAGCGGTATTTATCCTTAACTTTGTTAACGGAGACAGATGGCGATTTCTGGTAAACGGCCTTTTCGTCACGCTCCGGATCACATTTTTCGCGCTGCTTATCGGGGTCGTCATTGGTATCGTAGTGGCTATCGTGCGTTCAACGTACGACAAAAACGCGACTGAGGCAAGGCACGGCGTTAGCCGCGCCTTGCTGCGCTTTTTTAACGGCATATGCAAAATATATCTGACAATCATCAGAGGGACTCCGGTCGTCGTCCAGTTGATGATATTTTATTATGTAATATTAGTGAGTATCAAAAGCGGCGAGTTGATCGGGATCCTGGCGTTCGGCATAAACTCGGGCGCGTACATAGCGGAAATCTTCAGAAGCGGCATAATGTCGATTGACTCCGGACAGTTCGAGGCGGGGCGGAGCCTGGGCTTCAATTACATCCAAACCATGTGGCATATCATCGTGCCCCAGGCGTTTAAAAACATCCTGCCGACGCTCGCCAACGAGTTCATAGTTTTGCTCAAGGAAACGGCGGTCGTGGGGTACATCGCCGTACAGGACCTTGCGAAAGCGGGGGACATCATACGCGGGCGAACGTTTTCCGCGTTCATGCCGCTGATAGCCGTCGCGCTTGTTTATCTTGCGCTCGTCATGTTTTTCACATGGCTCGTCGGTAAACTGGAAAGGAGGCTGAGAAGCAGTGAACGCTGATGTTCTCATCCGGACCGACGGCCTTGAGAAACACTTCAAGGGCGGAGAGATACACGCGCTCAACGGGATAGACGTCGAGGTGCGCCAGAGCGAGGTCGTCGTGGTGATCGGCCCTTCCGGCAGCGGTAAGACTACCCTGTTACATTTACTGGCCGGATTCATCCGCCCTGAAGCAGGCTCAATAACCTTAGGGGGGCAAAACCTGGCCAATCTGGGCGCGGATACTATACGCCGACAAATTGCCTTTGTTTCTCAGGATCCGTATCTCTTTCGCGGCGCTATCATGGATAATATCCTCCTGGGCAATAATGAGGCCGACGAAAGTATGGTATATGGCCTTTGCCGTGAGTTAGGCATACACGATCTGTTTACTGCTCTGCCTCAGGGCTACGATACGCCGGTAGGGCAGGGCGGTCAGGCACTCTCCGGCGGGGAACGGCAGATGGTGGCTATAGCCCGCGCCTGCTTAAAGGATGCCCCCTTGATCCTGCTGGATGAAGCAACCAAAAATGTAGACTGGCAGCACGATTGTTTGCTGAAACAGGCTTTGGCACGTCTGTGCAGGGGGAAAACAGTTATAACTGTCGCCCATAGGGTACAGACGCTGGCTGATATGGATAAGCTATTGATACTCTCTGATGGCCGGGTTAGCGGGTTCGGCGCCTTTAATGAGTTTCAGGATCAGCTGGGCCTTATATCCTGTATACCGGATAACGGCGCCGCAACGGGCCCGCCTCTGCCATCCGCGGATGAAACAGCGTATGCACTCCCGGAAAGGATAAAGT
>Ga0082212_10005703_pt1 | contig 16891 bp, 13 predicted proteins | sample TergutNt197P3_FD_71548 | JGI IMG/M metagenome (GOLD analysis project Ga0082212, IMG submission 71548) | Neocapritermes taracua P3 segment gut microbial communities from Petit-Saut dam, French Guiana - Nt197 P3 | ecosystem: Host-associated > Arthropoda: Insects > Digestive system > Gut ... | reverse complement strand
ACGAGGGAATCGGGGAGTACAGAAAAAAACGTAATTTCGCGAAATACCCGTATGGATAGAAGGGTTAGCGTACTATAGAGAAATTAAGAGTGATAAAGAGAAATGTAATTGCACTGATTAATTGTCTGCGCGGGATGAAGCGCAAGGCGCACGGAGCGCAGGAACCGAGGCATATATAGAAATATGTTGAGGTTACGAGCACCGCGCAACGCAGCGATTCGCACGCCCAGGCAATTAATCAGCGTTTCCCTAAGAATTTACCGACAACTGAGGTCGGTAAATCATTGCGACAAACGAAAGCAGGGTAAGAACGAGGTCGGCGATGAGCGTCCCCATCAAGTTTTTTTCCCTGACGCGTATCCAAAAGCGGTATATCAATCACAGCGCCTGCGTCAGCCCAGGTTTATCATTGAAAGAACCATCGCGAATATTGCCACGGTTTCGCAGATGCCGACTATCATCATGTAATTGACAAAGCCTTTGCCTGTCTCTCCCGTTGCGTCCGCGCCTGCGGCGCCCGCCTTGCCCTGCGCCATGGCGGAAAACGCTATCGCAAACCCAGAGGCGAGTCCGATGCCGATGTAAAGGAGACCGTTCTCCGGATTTTCAATGGCCGCGGGTTTTATAAAAAGAAAACCCAGAATATAGCCGTAAAATGTCTGCGTAAGCGGCGCGCCGCAAAACGCCAGCAAAACCATGGGCGCGGGCTTGTTGGCGATATAGCACTTCTTCCACGCGCCGATCACCGCCTGGGCTGCAATGCCGATTCCAACCGCCGAACCCAACGCGGAAATCCCCATTACGACACCCGCGCCAATCAATCCTAAATTCATATTACTCTCCCTGATTTACCCGTTTAGCAAACGGTTTGTAAGCGAAACCCGCCCAGATAAGCCCGACATGGCTTGAGAATTCCAATGTATTCAGCCTGACGCCGTGAACCAGTACCGACAGCGTATTAAGCACAAGGTTCAGGCCGTGACCGAACACCAATACCACGACGCCGAAGACGAAGAAAAGAAAACGCCCAAGCATCGGCCCGGCCATGGTGTTTACCGTGGACGCGATGGCCGCTCCGGCAAGACCGACCGCCCAAAGCCTGATGTATGACATTATGTCCGAGAACACATTGGTAATTCCCAATAATACCGAAATAATATTTTTACAACTGTCCAGAACCGAACGCCCCACGCTGCCGTCATAGCTTCCGAAAATAAAATTCAGAACAAAACCCGCGGCTAAAAGCGGAACCGCCTGCGGAATCAGCGGTATTTGACGGGCTTCGTTGCTTACAACCATTGAAAGGATGACGAAATACATGCCGATCAGCATACAGATGGAACCGGCGTGGCCGATAGCCCTGAGGTCCTTTTTGTGAATGATTGCCAGAATACGCCCGATTGACAACTGCACAAGCGCCAGGGAAAAACAAAATATAATAAGGTTTTGCTGAACTATCTTATCATCGTGGACGGACTGCGCCGCGCGCGCGTTTGAAATAAGCGGCAGTGAAATATCCCGCAGGATTGCGGGGATCACGTCCATATTTCCTATGCCGAACCACGAACACGTCAGAACGCCCCACAGGAAATTTGAAAAACCCAAAAGCAGCATGAGTTTTATCGCGCGGGGAACGCCCTTTTTCGCGGTTTTTGCCAGGGCAATGCCCCCCGCGAGCAGCAATAACAGGCCATATCCGGCATCTCCAAATATCATCCCGAAGAAAAGAACAAAGAAGACAAGGAAAAACGGCGATATGTCAATTTCGTTATAGCCCGGCAATATTTCCAGAAAACCCGTCAAAGGTTCAATGAGGCTTGTGAATCTGTTGTTTTTAAGCAAAGTCGGAACCTGGTCGTCCGGCCCGGGATCGTCGGCAGTCAGCGCCCAGCCGTTTATGGAAGCCGCTTTCTTTAACGCGCCGAGCCGTTCCGCGGGTACATAGCCGGAAATCCATGAAACCGTCCGGCCTTCAAAATCTTCTCCCGCGCTTTTATCTTCCTCCAGAATCTCCATTGCTGCCCTGGCGGTTTCAAATTCAACCTGTTCGGTAATCCCGGCGAGTTCGGCATTCACCTGTTCCATGTATGAAAGCCAGGAGATAAATTTCCCCTCGATATTTGAGAGTTCGGTTTTGTATTTCTCAATGCGCCTGTCGAGTTCCGCAAGGGAACATTCGGGCAGTGCGAATGGAATTGCTCCGGCGATTTCCGCTCCGCACGCGATAACCCTGACGGCGGTTTTGGTTTTTTCCAGTACAATCAGCTTAACGTCGTCGCCAACGTCCTCATAGGCTTCATGCGTCAGCTCATAAGGGGTAAGAACAACGCCATGTTTGGAAAAACCGTCAAAGTCCGCGGGGTCAAAACTGCCCCATTTTTCAATGCGCGTCCGCTCCCGGGCAAGTGAAAGGAGTTTTTCCTGAAAGTTTTTTCTTTCCTCGTCCAGTGCAAGTATCGACGCTATTGGTTCGCCGCCGGATGGGGGAATAACGGCCGTCCGGTTTTTTTTCTTCTTATGTTCATGCGCCGCCTGCCTGAGAAGTATCAGGGCGTTTTCAGCTTTGGTTTTCTTTTCAATGAGTTTGGAAAGGGCGTCGGATTGAACCTGTTTCCTTTCCAGATGCAGCACGCCCATTTCCCTGAGTTTATCCAGTGCGTCAATCTTTTCCTTGTCCATGATTAACAGGGACACTTTTTTCATCGGTACAATCATTGGAGACCTCCGGCGGCTTTTGTCAGGCCCCGTTTCGCCAGTTTTCCGCGCACGACCGCGGAAGTCTGCTGATCGCCCAGATAAATCTGGATCTTCTTGATATTCGCGCCGGTTTCGGGGATTTTGATTTTTTCGAAAAGATTCACGCGCTGGGTGGTTATGCGCAACTCGCGGTCGAGCCGTTTGCGCTGCTCTTCCATTATTTGGGCTTCGAGGTCGATCAGAAGAACCTTCTGCATGCGTTCAACCGCGGCGTCGAGCCACAGCGGCGCGCTTAAAATATCGTAGGGGCTTACGGCAAATTCAGCGCCTTCAAAAATCGGAATGGCGACGCCGGCAATATTCCCCTGGGCGGTTTTCAGCGAACTTATGCGCACGATATCGGGCGTGAAAATTCCCGTTTCGCCAAACACGGCAATCCATGATTTGAATGATTCGTCAAGCCGGTTCTTTTCGTTGGTAAGTTCCATGATACGGAGTTCGGTGGCGCGTATTTCCGCCTGAAGCTGCTGTTTTTTGAGTATAAGCGTGGGAAGATAGCGCCTGTACATTTTCAGAGCGTCCTTTTGTTTTTTCAGCTCGTTTTTTGTGAGCTTAATCTTCGCCATCTACTATTTTCCTATTTTCCAATTTTAAAATGGACGGGAAAACCGCTCCTTCGGGTCCACGCTTGCCAAGCAGTAAAACAACAAAAAATGTTATAGTGGACCCGACCAGTGCTGGTTTTTCGAAATACACGATAATGGATTCCAAAATGACAATAATAAAAATCACAATTGTCCGACTTTTCCAGCTCATCAATCTCCAGTTGAATTTGTCTTTTTTCCGCCACTGTTTAAACCTGTTCCATGCCTTACCGTCAATCATATCTGTTTCTCCACTCCTGGGAGCGCGGACGTCCCGTCCGCGGAAAGCCGCGAATCACCTCAATAGTGGCTTTTTGTGCACTCGTTGCTTTCCGCGGACGAGACGTCCGCGCTCCCATGTCAGGCTCCCATGTCATGGCCAGAATTTATCTATCAGTTCGGTGCGCAGGCCGGTTTCTTCTGGGCTGAAACATGCCGCCAGAATCTCCCAGCCTAAATCCAAAGCCCGTTCAAGCGGGATGTTGACCGAAAGATCCATCATCTGTTTTTCAAACATTTCGCCGTATTTCAGGAGCTTGTCGTCCCAATTGGTCATGATAAAACCCATCGACTTTTTTTCCAGCGTGTCCTTAAACGACGAATAAAGCTTTATCATGCCGTCCATGAGCGCGCGATGGTCGTCGCGGGTTTTGCCGTTGACCTGCTGCTTTAACCGCGAAAGCGATCCGAAAGGCTCAATCCTGCCGTTTTTCAGGTAATACTGGCCTTCGGTAATGTAACCGGTATTATCCGGCACAGGGTGGGTAACATCATCGCCGGGCATGGTTGTAACGCCCAGAACGGTAATGGAACCCGCGGTTTCAAAATCAACGGCCTTTTCATAACGGCTTGCAAGCTGGCTGTAAAGGTCGCCGGGATAGCCGCGGTTGCTGGGAACCTGTTCCTGGATAATCGAAATCTCCTTCATCGCGTCGGCGAAGTTCGTCATGTCGGTCAGAAGCACGAGCACGTCTTTTCCGCCAAGGGCAAACTGTTCCGCCACCGCCAGCGACATGTCGGGAACCATCAGACATTCCACCGTGGGGTCGCTCGCCGTATGCACGAACATCACGGTACGTGAAAGCGCGCCGCCTTCCTCCAGCGTATCCTTGAAATAGAGGTAATCGTCGTATTTCAGCCCCATGCCGCCCAGAACGATAATATCGACTTCGGCCTGCATGGCGATACGTGCAAGCAATTCGTTATACGGTTCGCCGGAAACCGAAAAAATCGGAAGCTTCTGTGAAACAACAAGGGTATTGAAAAGGTCAATCATGGGGATGCCCGTGCGGATCATCCTTCGGGGAATGATGCGCTGCGCGGGATTAACCGAGGGGCCGCCTATTGGTATCGGGTTTTCATGAAGCGCCGGCCCCCTGTCGCGCGGCCCGCCCGAACCGGAGAACACGCGGCCCAGAAGATTTTCCGAAAAGGAGACCTGCATGGAGCGTCCCAAAAAACGCACGGTATCGCCGGTAGATATGCCGCGGCCGCCCGCAAAAACCTGGAGTGATGCAATATCGCCCTCAAGGCGGTTTACTTCCGCCAGCGAAGTGCCGAATACCGTATCCACTTCGGCAAGATCCCCATAGCGGATGTTTTCTGCCCGGACGGTTATAACGCTTCCGGTTATGGATTCGATTTTGCTGTATACCTTTTTCATAACTTCCTTATTGACATGGGAGCGCAGACATGGGAGCGCGGGCGTCCTCGCCGGCGTGTAATAAATAAAATGCGTGCCGAAGGCGCGCGTTCAAACGGGCGGTTCGCGAACCGCCCAAATCAATGGAATTTGCAGGCTTTTGCCTGCAAATAATCTTTTTTACACGCCGGCGAGGACGCCCGCGCTCCCATGTCTCGTCCATGCTCATTTTGATTTTTCCGCCACCGTGTCCCTGATTTCCTTTTCTAATCCGGTAAAACGCTCGCTCTGCCATTCGCTGCCGTTAAAATCGAGGAATTTCTGCCTGAGCCGGTTAAACCAGGCTCGCGCCTCATTCTTGTCGCCGAAAGAAAACATTGACGACAGAACAGTCATAATGATGTCAAAGACGTACTTCTGCCTGTCAGGACTGACGGCGGCGTCTACGTTATCGAAAGAGTTCTGCTGAAAGTAAACGGCGTCCAGAAAATCGCCCTTCAGGTAAATAATGTAATCCTCTATGCTGGTGCCTTCCTCGCCGACTACTTTCATCATTTGTTCGACTTCGCTGCCACGGCGCATAAAACCGTGGGCATAACGCACTTTATCGGAGTCGATGATTCCCCTGTATTTAGACCATGATTCCAGAGGATGAATCGCCGGGTATTTGCGGGCGTCGGAACGTTCGCGGGAAAGGCCGTGAAAAGCGCCGACGACTTTCAGCGTCGCCTGCGTAACAGGCTCCTCAAAATTGCCTCCGGCCGGTGAGACCGTGCCGCCGATGGTAATTGAACCCAGCGATCCGTCGCGGAGCTTTACCATGCCGGCACGCTCATAAAAACTCGCGATTGTGGATTCAAGGTAGGCGGGGAACGCTTCTTCGCCGGGTATCTCTTCAAGGCGTCCCGACATTTCACGCATGGCCTGCGCCCAGCGGCTTGTCGAGTCAGCCAGAAGAAGAACATTCAGCCCCATTTGCCGGTAATACTCCGCCAGTGTAACCGCGGTATAAACCGAGGCTTCGCGCGCGGCAACCGGCATTGACGACGTATTGCAGATAATGATCGTCCGCTCCATAAGCGAGCGGCCGGTTCTTGGGTCGGTGAGTTCGGGGAATTCCTTCAGGGTTTCCACGACTTCGCCCGCCCGCTCGCCGCATGCCGCGACGACTACGATATCAACATCGGCGTGGCGGCTGGTGATCTGCTGAAGCACGGTCTTGCCTGCGCCGAAAGGTCCGGGTATGCAGTAAGTGCCTCCGCGCGCGACGGGAAAAAATGTGTCGATGAGCCGCACCCTTGTAACCATCGGATCTTTTGGTTTTAATCTTTCGTCATAGCAGTCGATAGGCCGCTTTACCGGCCAGCGGAAACTCATTGTTACCGGAATCTTGTTTCCTTTTTCGTCGCTGAGTTCCGCGATAACGTCTTTGATCGTATACGATCCGGCTTCCTTTATAGAAGAGAGGGTATAGGTTCCCAAAAGACCGAAGGGGGCCATTATGCGATGGGTAAAGGATCCTTCCGGCACGGTGCCGAGCGTGTCCGCCCGTTCAATTCTGTCGCCGGGTTTTGCGAGAGGGGTAAATTCCCATTTAACATCATCGGGAAGAGGGTCGAGGTACACGCCCCTTTCCAAAAAATACCCGGCGGTTTGGGCCAGTTTGGGCAGGGGGTTCTGCAATCCGTCGAAAACCTGGCCAAGAAGTCCGGGGCCAAGCTCAACCGCAAGCATATCCCCGGTATACTCAACCGCGTCTCCAACGGCGATGCCCCTGGTAATCTCAAAAACCTGCAACTGGCTTATGTCGCCGCGGATACGGATCACTTCGCTTTTTAGTTTTTGATCCGCAACCTTGACATAACCGACTTCATTCATGGAAACCGCCCCGTCAAAACGGACGCTCACCATGTTGCCGTTAACGGCTGTCACTATACCCTTTGTACCGACCATTTCGGTTCTCCCGATTCAATGTAGGGGCGAATAATTATTCGCCCCTACGACGCAACCTTCCATTATAGAGGCATAAAGCCCCTTGTATTCCGCAAATCCCTCTTCGGTTCTGAAACATGACCGCCGCTCCAAAAGCAGCAGTTTGAAGAGGTAGGCATAAATCGCGTTTCTATGAAAATTATCAAAGCCCTGGAATGAATCGATGGCCGCCCAGCGCGCTTCATCTATTAATAATTCCGCCTCCAGCGGCGAATCCATAGCCGACGCGGTTTTTGCGGCGGTCACGGCATCCGCCGGATAATCCGGCGCGTCAAGAAAAATGTCACGCTTGAGGCGGGACGCCCGCCAACGGGCAAGATTAAGGCGCAGCGCCCGCTCCCATTCAACCCAGCGGATAAAAAAATCGGGCAAGCCGTTTTCGGCGGCATCCACAATGCCGGGATCAAGGGCGCAGCGATTGAGCCACAAGGCATCGTCGGGATTCATGAGCGTCCCCGCCAGTTCTCTAAACGCCCTGGAACTCATAGGCGCGGCCTGCCCGTAACTGAGGCTGGGAAGCTGGGATGCCAGGTAGTAATACGACATATCAGCTTTTTACCGAATTTTTCAGAATTTCCCCAAGCCGGGGATTAAGATAAGCGGAAAGAAGCTCGGCGACGGAATCCGCCGAAAAATCGAAATAGGCCGATCCGTCTTTATTGGAGATTCGGAAACCCGCGCCGAGGTTCCGGTCTGATTTGAGCGTCAGTCCTTTCTTGAGTTCCGCCGACAGTTTTTGGGTAAAGACCCCATGCAGTTTTTCCAATTCCGCTTCGGGAAGTATCACGGCCAGCGAATCGCCCTCTCTTGCCGTCCAGGATTTAATCATATCCGGCAGTATCGTCTTGAGAGCGTCGTCGCCGTAAGAAGCCGAAACATCATGGGCGACAATCTTGTCTAAAAGGTTTTGAATTTCGCCCTTAAACGCGAGAACCAGATTTCGCGACGCCTGTTCCAAAGCCGCGACGCCCGCTTTTTCAAAACGTTCGGCATCGGCTTTGCCGCGGTTGATAATATCACCGGCTTCCCTGCTGGCGGCATCCACGATCCGTTTAGCCTCCGCCTCGGCTTCCTGCTTTATCCGGGCGGCTTCGCCGGAAGCGGATTCGATCCCGTCTTTTTTTATTTTATCAATGAGTTCCTGAACCTGTATATCCATAGCGTCTCTTTGTATTTTCCGACCTGGTCAATAGAGCGTAAAGCGTATCGTGCCGGCTCGCCGAAAGCCAAAACTTCCCGGAAACCGTTTTCATCGCACTCAAACCCTGATTATATCGCGAAATTTCACAATATGATACCGTTTTTTGGCTGAATTCCCGTGTTTGGAACTTTTCTGCCACGCTCGCCGTTTTTCCTGTGTAATACGTACAAAAAATGTTATAATGATACGCATGAAGTGCTTATAGAAACGAAACTGACCTTAAAATTAGACCAAAGAGTAATCAATTCGGCAAAAGAATATGCTGAAAAAAAATCAAAAAAGCCTGTCGGAAGCGGTGGAAGATTTTTTCAGGAATTTGTTTTATGAACACGACGTGCCTGAAAAATATCCCCCGTTGATTAAGAAGCTGAGCGGGGTAATTTCTGAAGCCGATCTGGAAAAAATTTCCCTGGAAGACGACAAAGCCCGCTATATACTCAGGAAAGACGGATAAGGACATAGCAGAAGTCAATTACGAGTTCTCCAGGACGATACTCTGGAACTCTAATAACAGCAAATTATGAACGCACAACAAATAATCGCCCTTTTAGGCATTGTCGTTTTCACTTTAATAGCCTGGACCGTTTCACGGGACGTTAAAAGGATCAACTTACGGCTCCTCTGCTGGGGATTCGCGTTCCAGTTGCTCTTTGCCTTATTCGTTTTTCGGACGGAAGCCGGCCAAAACCTGTTCGGTGGAATCAACTCCGTCGTAATAGCGACGGTCGATGCCGCCCTCGAAGGGCCTAAATTCGTATTCGGCTCTCTCGCGGATCCGGTCGCCACGGAAAATAACGGCATCGGTTTCATCCTGTTTTTCCAGGGGCTTGCGACGGTTCTGGTGATCTCCGCCCTGCTTGCCGCGCTGTATTACACCGGAATAATGAGCAGGGTATTGAAACTTTTTTCATCCGTATTTTCAGTGCTGACAAGAATTTCAGGAGCGGAATCGCTCGCCGCGACGGCCAACATATTTGTCGGCAACGAATCTCTGCTTGCCATCCGCCCCTGTTTGCCGAAACTCACGCGATCCGAACTTTGTGTCGTGCTTTCCTGCTGCATGGCGACGATTTCGGCCAACGTCATTGGAATTTACGTCGGCGCGGTTCTTCCGGTTTTTCCTTCCATCGCGGGACACCTGGTTTCAGCGTCGATCATTTCCGTGCCTGCGGCGGTCATTCTTGCCAAACTCGCCGTTCCTGAAACGGAAAAACCGGAAACGCTCGGCATTCGCGTTGAACCTCATGTCGAGCGGGAAAATTCATTCGTCGAAGCGATTCTCGCCGGCAGCGAAACCGGTTTCAAAATGATCGTCGGCATTACTTCGATGCTGATCGCCGTCGTCGGTCTGCTCGCGATTGCCAATGTTTTTCTCGGCTGGTGCGGCAGCAAGGCAAACCCGCTTTTGGGTTTTTCCGGCAACTGGTCAATCGAAGGAACCCTGGCTTACATATTTTATCCGTTTGTGTGGCTTATGGGGGTTTCGCCTGCGGATATTCCAGCCGTTGCAAATTTGCTTGGAACACGGATAATCGCAACGGAAGTCCCGGCGTATTTCGCGCTGTCGCAATTGCTTGCCTCGAATTACATCGAGCCGCGTTCGGCGACGATCGCGGCTTACGCCCTGTGCGGATTCGCCCATCTGCCGTCGCTTGCGATTTTTGTCGGCGGAGCAACGGCTTTGGCGCCGGATCGCAAATCGGATATCGTCGCCGTCGCATGGAAAGCCCTGTTTGCCGCGACGCTCGCCTGTCTCATGACCGGCGCGATGGCGGGGCTTTTTTGTGGCAATAATTCTATCTTGCTGTCAACAGGGAATTAAACTTGGACTATCCCCATTTTGCTCTGTCGTCGCCATGGGACCGCATGTGTCCGTGACATGGGATCGCATGTGTCCGTGACATGGGATCGCGGGCGTCCGTGACATGGGATCGCGGGCGTCCCCGCCGGCGTGACATGGGATAGCATGCGTCCCGCATGCGGGGTAAAATAAAACGGGCGCGATTTATCGCGCCCATCAATTGAAGCGGGCTTTGCCCGCGATCATTTATTAAAGCGCGGACGGGACGTCCGCTACCCCATGTCACGCCGGCGTGGACGCCCGCGATCCCATGTCAACGCCCGCGATCCCATGTCTATGCCGGCGATCCCATGGCAACGACAGAAGTCGCCTTCATTGATCTTATTGCGCATTTCGCTTCTGTAAATGGATAACACTTTTGTTTAGAAACTCTTCTCTTATATCCACTTCAAAAAATGGGGATAGTCCAAGGAATTAAACGGGACGCCGAGTGCGGCGTCCCATACATTATTTTGTGATTATTTCCACGGCGGTATTCCACCCGCTGAGTTCAAAAGCGGGACGCCCGCCTTTAAGATGTTTGGGGTTGAATTCCACTGTGACGGTTTTGCTTTCGCCCGGCATCAACGCGAAATAATTGTCGCTGTAAAACGCGGGCAGGATGTCTTCTTTTGTTTCACCGTTGAGCGTCCGTATACGGGTCTGCACAGCCGGTTCCGAACTTTTGTTCGTCAGCGTGACCGTATACCGATCGTTGCCTTTGCCTATTCCTTCTTTTACGGCTGATTTGGCTGACACCGCCGCGTTGACGCGCACTTCCGGCAGGGTGTTCAGCGACTCATACCGCATGTAATCCTTCCAGTTGTGCCAGTAGAAAGATTCTCCAAGCGTTTTGCCGGACGCGTCCGTCGCCGTCAGCCGTATGAAAACCAGGTCTGTTGGCGATTGTGAAAAATCGGCCGTCCCCAGCTTTATCCCATAAGAATCCGGAGCAAGCTCAGGCGTGTTCCATGTCTGCTCCGATACCTGATTTCCGTGCAGATCGAATACCTTCATGCTGGTAGTGATGGCGTTATTCCAGAAATGTTTCGGCGTCAGGTTGGACAGCACTATGGAATCGTCGCGCGGATCCCAGACGGCGTGTGTCGGTTGATTTGCAGCCTTTGTACCGAAATATCCGGCGTTTGTGTCCAGATACCAGTCGTATGTCTGCCACATAAAACTCGGCCAGGACGACTGGCTCATCCACATCAGCAAACCGTTGGAACGCTTCACCGTAAGCGCTTCGTATAATCCTTTGAAATTTTCGTAGTTAATAAGCTGCGCGATCCTTTGAAAATCTTCAAGCGTGTACGCGGCGCCCGCGTCCGCAACCATTTTCAGAATATCTTTCTTATACTCGACGAAAACCGGATCGTCGGCTTGCGGATTCTGCCCCTGCACGTTATCCGTCGGGACGGCGAATTCGGCCGATTTATAGAGCTGCAGGGCATCCATGTAAGTGTTGGCCGGGCCGTTCATGTGATACGTCCAGTCATGCAGCGCCCACGATTCGTTTATAGGCCAGAGTTTATCTTCAGGCAGAAATTTCTTCATGCTTTCGAGCGCCGGCACGTTGGGAACGCCGCGTTCGCTCCTGAGCGTAACATTTGGCACATCGTTGAAATACGTCTTAATACCCGCGCCGTTATTGCGGTTCGGCATTGCCGCGATGGAATATCCGCCGCCGCTGCCTACCGGAGCGCCCGCGGAATTCGGGAAGTAAATCCGCGTGCCGTCGAAATCCTGCGCGCGCTGCCGCAAGCCAGCGTCAAGCGCCGGCGGCGGACTGCTTTCGTTTCGCCCGCACCAGATCGCCAATGCCGCGTGATACCGGTTCTTTTTGATCTTATCAACGGCATTATCAAGAAACATTTTTTCGTCTTCCGGGTTCGGACCGTCGACGGGATTAGCCAGCCAGAAATCGTCCCAGATAAGTATGCCGTATTTATCCGCCGCCTCGTAAAAAGCCTTATGGTTGGTCATGCCGACCCAGTTGCGTACCATTGTAAAGTTTGCTTCCGCGTGGAGGCGCATCTTGTCGTCGTATTTTTCCGGCGTATCGGTTTTGAGGCCGTCGTCCATTCCCCAGTTGCCGCCCTTTGCGACAATACGAATGCCGTTGCAGTAAATGGTCAGGAGATTGCCGTCTATCGGATAGGTAAATTCGCGCACGCCGAATTTGAAGCTGGTCTTATCCTGCGCCGCGCGGCCCGCGCTCACGGTCACGTCCGCCGTGTATAACGGCTGATCGCCGTAGGTATTCGGCCACCAGAGTTTCGGATTTTTCATCTCAATGCCGTCAATAACCACTTCCTGAACGGAATTCGCGGGAATACTGATTTTTTTTGAAAATTTGATATTGCCGGGCGTGACTGCGCCGCTGACGGTTACTTCCACCGCCTTCGAATCGTGGTTGCGAACATCCGTTCGGAATATAAGATCAGCCCATCCAGGTTTTTTCATGGCGTCAAGCGCATAGGCGCGGATCATGCTCTGCCCGACTTCCGCAACCGATTCCGCGTAAACGCGGATTTCCTTTACCCTCACCGGAACGGTACGATTGCCCTCCTGCTCCACCTGACGCCGCTCCGTGGCGATAAAGCGCACGTAACGGGCGTTCTGCCGCGCGGGAATCTGCATAGGGAAAGGTTTGCCTCCGAATGAAACCATCACGGCCGCCGTCGGCCCCGGCACTTCATTTGCAATATCGAATCCGGCATATTCATTCGTTCCCGGATTTGGATCGGCTTTTCTGACGCCGAACCATCCAGTGTTAACCTCGCCTCCCGCGAATGAATCGAAATTACGCCAGTTTGCTCCGTCGTCCGACACCTGTACTTTGAATTTCGCGGGATGCCGGTCTTCCGCGGCCGCGGCCGCGCCTCCGGCTTCATTGCCCCACACGAATTGCATGCTCCCGATAGCCGTCATTTCGCCGAGATCCACAATGAACCCCGTACCGTCAACGTTGCGGCCGATCCATTGCGTATCTTCATTGCCGTCGTTCACATGCTCAAGGTCTTCGCCAATTTGTCCCGCAAGCGGCAGCACGGTTTTGCCTGTCGCCAGATTTTTTGCAGAGATGTTCGCGGATGTTTCACTGATATCGAGTCTGGTTTCCATCCAGGCGTTTTCCAACTGGACGCCGCCGCCGTAAGTTACCGTTACATCGTTGTAAATACCGATATCCCGGCCACGGATGGTCGGCAGCCAGTCCCAGCCCACGGCGGCGTGCATGGCCGGGTTGTCCGCTCCGAGCATACCGCCGTTGGGGAGCGGCCCTTCAGCCAACCCCTGCGTCGTAACAAGTCCCGGTGTTTTGTTCCGGTAGATTCTAACCGCCAGATAGTTTTCTCCGCCATAACGCGCCAGCGCCGTAACGTCGAATTTTGCGCGTGTGAACTCCCCTTCTATCGAATGTTCATAGCCCGGCAGATTGTTTGCCAGCAATTGTCCGTTGAACCACACGTCCGCTTTCCAGTTGACGGCGTCAAAATTCAGATAGACATTTTTGCCCCGTTGCGCCGACGGAACAGGAAAGGCGTTGCGATACCAGAAGTCTGATGTGAAGAAAATATCGGATGCCTGAAACTGCCAGTCGTCGTAATAAGGATCAGGCACGGCGCCGGCGTTCAGCCATGAAACAAAAGCCGTGCCGGGAACAGTTGCCGGCAGCCAGCCGGAATCATCGTATCCCTCCCGTGAAAGCGCCGCGCCGCCGGCGTCCACCAGCGACGCGCGCTGGATGGTCCAGTTTCCGCCTGTCAGACGTTGCATTCCGTCTTTTTCCGGTTTTGGCGACCCCGCAAGCCGGTAATTCACGCGATTTGCGCCTAAGGCCTCAACTTCGCGGATGATGTAGTTCGCGCCGGAAGATGTTTGGCAGAGAATACGCAAGTAGCGACTTTTTTGGTTTCCGAGGAGCGTTTCAACCGACGCGTTTGCCGCGCCGACGGCATTCGCCGCCGTATTCCAGTTCTTCGCGTCGTCGGAAATCTGAATAGCGTAGGATGTCGCGTAGTTTTCGCCCCAATATACCTTGACGTTTTGCAGCGTGGTTTCTCCGCCGAAGTCAATGTAGACCCATTCCTCGCCGTTGCCCGCGCTTACCCATTCGCTGTTCACCGTTCCGGGGATCATCCGTCCGTGGGTGTGATTGGAGGCGGAATTTCCGCTGTAATCAATGATTTCGTTTGAAAGAACGCCGATAATGCCGTCCGTAATCAACTGGCCGGTGTTATCGTAATTCGCGGCGCTGGAATGCCAGACCGCCCGGCGGAAGGCGACGTTTTTCGTCACCGGTTCCGTGACCCCGCCGGGCGGCGTTGCAGCGGTACATCCGGAAAAAATCATTAAAACAGCAAACAGAAAGAAAAACGATTTATCGATTTTCATTACCCTACCATGCGTTTGGCGACCTCCGAAAACCCCGAAATCAAGGCTTGCGACCGAAACAAAAAATGTAGGGGCGAATAATTATTCGCCCCCAACCAAGATAAATGATCATTTTGTCGAGGGAGCGTAACGCAGAGTTCGGGGTTTTCGGAGGTCGCCGATATTATTTGGAAGACTTGCCGCTTGCCTCCGCCACAGTAGAAAGAAACTCAATTACTTTCTGCAGATCGTCAATGTGAATCGTCACCCTCTGTTCTTCAACATGCTGGCATTCCTGTGTAATTGATACCCAGTCCTCCATCGCGGTAAACGTTATTTTGTCGCGGGCCGGGATTTCAAATCTACTGCTCATGGTTTTAACTCCGTTCTTTTCTTTGAGATTTATATTGCATGCGAGGTTCTTGCAAAACCTTCCGTCGTTGTCGGGAAGCGGGCTTTCAGCCCGCGTTTTTGAACTACGCAGGCGGGACGCCCGCGCTCCCATGTCAAGGTTTTGCAAGAACCTCATGCGTATCATAATTATTCAGGGTTCAAACTTAAAGGTCAGTTTTCCGGCAATACGGTTTTTTATCCAGTTGCCGTCGCTCCATTCGATGGGATCGACGGGAAGCCCCGCAAGCAGTGTGCAGTAATGGAGATGGTCGCCTCCGGCCAATCCGGTTTCTCCGGTTCTTCCGATGGTTTCTCCCCGCGCGACATTCTGGCCCTCTGTAACCGCGATCGAGGAAAGGTGCCCGTAAATCGTCATGAGGCCGTAGCCGTGGTCAATCACCACGGCGTTGCCGTAAATGCCGAAAAATCTTGCCAGAACAACCACGCCGTCGTTGGCTGCCGGAATCGGTGCCTGCCTGACACGGGCCAGGTCAATACCGAGATGATCCTGTTGATCGATTTCGCGTCCCTGGTAAATATAGGTTCTTCGTTCGGCAAAGCCTGCCATAGCCTTTGAATTCGGCATTATCAGAAACGGCCTGTTCCACAGGAAAGACTTTTGCGAATTTTTCGCAAGCGCCTGAATGGTTTCCGCGTTGATTTCCCGCAGTTCGCGGTTGATCACAATGTAGCTTTCAAGCAGCGTTCCCTGTTCGCGGATTTCCGGAGTTTGCGAGAGGATCGGCGGCACGACCTTATTAAGAAATGTGTCGGAAACCTGAATCGTATCGGTGCGCAAACGCCGCCGCGTAAAATTACTGATGAAACCGGCTTCCGCGGTATTGCCCGCGGAGTCTTCCGCGACAATGCGGACATCGAGCGTAGACATGTCGTAAGGAACTGCAAACAGCGCGAATCTGTCGTCAGGCCCGCCGCCTGGAAGCGGATAGCCTGGAAACCAGCGGCCGCCCGCACGAACGCCGTCAACCACCGCTGATTCACCGACGCGATATGTTACGACTTCGCTGCCTCCCTGCGTTACAGAAACCTGCGTCGAGATAACCTGGAGCGAAGGCGGCGTGAGGCGTACCGGCAGAGTCAATTCTTCCACAACATCCGACGGGCTGCGCATCCATGTACCCGCGCGGCCGGCGGTGATACGGATTATTGCCTGGCCGCCTTTCAGTTGAGGAAGAGTTTCAAGGCCCGCTACAACGGACAGCGTATCTTTTTCGGTTTTGCTTCCAAAAAAGGGAATCTGCGTTGAGGGGTTATATTTTTTTTCATCCAGCACCGCGGAGCTGCCGTCCTGAATAAGCTCAACCCGCACCATGGTCAGGCCCCGCTTAGGCTCGGCGACATCAATCGTTACGGGGGTTCTTTTACCGATCGCGGGCATGGAGAGATGAACGTTTATGTCGGGCGGCGCGCCCGCGTAAAAGACCGCAATCCCGATAATTACAAAAACGGCGAGCGCGGCAATAATAAATACCGGCATCCATGAACGGCGGGAACGGCGGTTTTCGCCAAAAATATCTTTTGCCATTTACTCAATCCTTTCCAGACAAGCTATCATTATACCCGCGAATGAAATGATTTTCCGGTGGATGCGCGAGGATTTTTGACACGAGGCAAGGAAGGTTGAGCGCGGCGTACTCAATCGTACGTAAGCGAAACCTGACGCCGCGTCGTGCCAAAAAGACCGCGCAGGCATGGGAAATCATCTCGTTCGCGGGTATATAATATGAGAATGGAACTTCCGGAATACGCGCTTGTCGTTCGCACGCTGGAATGCGGGTTTTACCCCTATCGGCGCCTTCTGCCCCGGTTTGATGAAAGCCCTGCCGTCCGCCGTATCGCCACGGCGGATATGCCTATAGGGCCGCTTATTGACGCGGCATTTGTTGAAATCGCAAAAGGGGATGGCTTCTGCTTCGTAAATGTAGAAGACCCCGGCAGGCCGTTTATCATGCTTTTTGAAAGTTATTATATCCAGGGAAACCCGCTGGATCTCTATCTTGATCTTGCTCATGAATTAACACACCTGCGCCAGCATGCGGAAGGAAAAGAACTGTGGGATCACGAACTTCACTACGTCGACCGAC
>Ga0082212_10005702_pt1 | contig 16891 bp, 16 predicted proteins | sample TergutNt197P3_FD_71548 | JGI IMG/M metagenome (GOLD analysis project Ga0082212, IMG submission 71548) | Neocapritermes taracua P3 segment gut microbial communities from Petit-Saut dam, French Guiana - Nt197 P3 | ecosystem: Host-associated > Arthropoda: Insects > Digestive system > Gut ... | reverse complement strand
GAATTCCCGCATGAGTTGCTTTAATTCGGTATTTACGGGCTATCCCTTAGGAATCATGCTCTCCAACGACGGCAGGGGCAATACGCAGGAGGCAGCCGCCGAGGGTCTTTTAAAGGTTAAAAATGTATTCTTTGCAGGAATGGGCCGAACTGGCGCCGATGCCGACAGCAAAAATCCCGCCAACTGGTCGGGCGATATTTCGGCAAACTATTTTAGGCAAGCCCATTTAAATAACGTGGAATATGTTCCCGCAGACCCAACATCCCACGAATCAATCGTAGCCTCGATTAATGAACTTAAATTAAAACAGTTTCAAAGCAAAAGATTGCCCGTTCCGCTCATTGGCTTTGCCGACAATGACCTGACGGCAAACTGGGGTCCCATGGCCGGCAGTCCTCTATTGGGCACCGCAGACTTTTCGGATCCTTTATTGAATGACCCCTTCTTTACACGAGTTACCTATGCAGGCGCTTTTGCAAGCGACAAAGATGAAGACAACTGGATGAAGGGATGGACCAATTTTGATCCTCAAAATACAAGGTATTAGGATATTATTACAAACGCATGGTATTCATCATTTCGTAACAATAAATTAACATTATTATAATGCAATTGTCATGATAAAGTAATATCGGCAACCTACTTTTGTAGTGAAAAAAAAGAAAAAGGTTTTTGGTTAGTTATCAAGGAGAAAAGGGGTCGTAACAGACTCCTTTTCTTTTTCAGAAGTGTCCGTTTTTCTTTGAAACTGTTTTTTTTATTTCACACCTGAAACCAAAACCTGCTTCCCTTTCCCTCTTCACTCTCTACAAAAAGCATATACCCATTCTTCTGCAACATCTCGTTGCACACAATTAACCCCAATCCACTGCTCTGTTCGCCGGCGGTGCCTCGGCTTGTTATTTGGCGGTCGATACGGAAAAGGTTTTGCTGTTGCTCAGGGGTCATGCCTGTGCCGGTGTCGCGCACAGCAACCATCCATCTGCCGCTCTTTTCGGTAATATGCAGTGTTATCTCTCCGCCTGATGCCGTAAATTTTACAGCATTCACCATCAGGTTGCGGATGACTGTAGTAAGCATATTTTCGTCTGCAGTAACAAAGGCGATGGGTGGAATTTCTGTTTCAAAGGCGACTCCTTTGCGCTCTGCCATGGTTTTGACCACGCTTATATCAATTTGTAAGGCAGAAATCAGGTTAAACTGCAAAGGATGATACATATCGCGCCCTGTTTGGATCTTTGCCCAGTTGAGCAAGTTTTTGAGCAGGTCAACCAATCCATTTGCCGAATCAAGCGCCTCACGTAAAGGATGGACTATTTCAGCATCCAACCTATCGGCTCTTTCTGCCAACAGTTGCAGCATATTTCGCTGGGCAATGGCAGGATTTTTGAGGTCGTGCGAGATGATAGTGAAAAATTTGTCTTTGATGGCGTTGGTTTCGGCAAGGGTGCGGTTGCGGTGTCTATGCAGCACAATAATATAGACAAGCATTGCCAACAATACTACTGCCGCAATCAGTCCGCCAATAAGGAGATATTGCCTTGTTTGATTTCGTGCTATTTCCGTTTGTTGCTGACTGATTTTCAACTCTTTTTCCTGAACGTCGTATTTTACTTCCATTTCCGAAACAACTTCCTGCATACTTTTCTCAGATGCTTTTACGGTCGTTTCGTCATATTTACTTACATATTCTTCTGCTTTTTCCGCATTACCCATAGAGGCATATATTGCGATTAATTTTTTATAGAGGTTTTTCAAACTACTCCAATCATCATCCGGTGTCCTCTCCGCAATACGCTCAGCATAATAAAGTGCGGTTTTATTATCTTTCATCACTAGATAAACTGCCATCATTGCTTCATCTGCCCGGTTAAGCAGTTCGGGTTGTTTGGTTTGTTCGGCTATATGCAATGCTTCTTTTGCGTAAGTTAAAGCTTGCTGAAAATCTTTATATACTGTTTTGTAAAACTGTGACAAACGTTGCAACGCATACACCATTCTACCTAACTCTTTACTTTCCACAGCCAACTCGTAGCCTCGAAGCAACAAAGGCAAAGCCTCTTCGTTTCTTCCATATTCCATATAAATACCGGCAAGATTTCCTACTATTGCACTCTCGTAATGAACGATATTAGGGATATGCCTGTTTTCGTCGATTAATTTTATGGATTGAAGGAGGTATTCTTCTGCTTTTCCCAAATTGCGCAATCCGTGATAGATTGCGCACATTGCGTTATATGTATTCAATTCACTGAGAATAGATCCGGAAAAGTCTTGTCCGTTCTGTATCAGTAATTCTCTGTATTTTTTGTTGATTTCTAAAGATTTGTGATTATACTCCATGGCTTTTTCATACTCTTTTAATTTAGTATAAATGGTTGCCATTGCATTGTACGTTGCGCGTTCTTCCGGATAGTACTCCTTGCCTTCAACTAATTTTAAAGCATTGTGAAGATAAATCAATGCAGAGTCTCTTTTTCCTAAATCAAAGTATAAAACTCCCATTCTTCTCCAAAATATCATCTCAAGATTATCCTTTTTTATTCTACGGGTAAAATCAACGCCTTTCTGAAAATAGAAAACGGTTTTCTCAAAATCTCTTGTGCCGTAAAATCGTACTAAAGAATCGTATTTGAGAGTCATCATCGAATCGCTCGTATTTCCAGCAGCAACTTCCTGTTCAAGTCTTTGAAGTATTTGTGTCATATCGGTTTGCGCTTGTGCTCCCAACACAAGTAAAAAAGAAAGAGTTGCGCCGATAAAAGCCTTCGGCGACAAAAAATGTTCATTTATCCATTGTACCATTTTGTCTATTTTATCATTTTCAACATTCATTTTTCAACTATGATAATTCCCTTAGTCAACCCGAACCTCACCAATTCAAGCGTACTGTTGATCCCAAGCTTACGGAAGATATTTGATTTATGCCAATTGACCGTTTTTGAGGCGATGTCCATTCGGTCTGCAATCAGTTTGGCAGAGAGTCCCTCGTGGCACAATTCAATAATTTTCTTTTCCTGTGAAGTAAATTCGTGGGTTACTTCTGCATTTTTTTTTTTGGCCACATATATTCTGCTGATAACAGCCGATATATCCCGTCCAAAATATTCATATCCTTGTTCCACTGCACGTATTGCTTCTACAAGGTTTTGATTGTCGTTTTCCATCTTTCCGATATAGCCTTCGATTCCGATTCCCAACATCTCCTCCACTGTAGAGGGAGTGTTGTCGGCTGACACTGCAAGGATTTTAATTTGGGGACGCTCCTTTTTGAGGCGACGGGCGATCTCAATACCGTTCATCCCCTTTAAACCTATATCCAAAAGTACCATATCAGCACCTGCACTTTCAAGCAATCGGAAAAACTCATCCCCGGTCCGCGCTTCGCCCGATACGCAATAATCGGGTAAATAGCTCTCGACAACCATCCGTATCCCGCTGCGAACCAAATCCATGTCTTCAACAATGATCACCTTTTTTTTATCCATACATCCTTCATTTACGACAAAAGTACAAAAATAATTTGAACTCCTGCAAAAAACGAACACACACTTTTACCAGCGCCATTCAGGTACTTTTCCAGGGTTCTTTCAGGTACTTTTGCCTGCTCTCCCTACCCCGTTTTTGCTCTATTTTTGTCTCTGGATCAAGACCATTTTTTTAATCACTAAAAAGGCAATCATTATGGGCAATAAAATATTATTAATCAGTATCTTATTGTGTTTGACAATCTTTCCGGCACTGATGCAGAATCTCTATGTCCATTCAGTAACGGAAAAAAACACAAACGACGGATCCAAACTGAGTCCGTTTAAGAACATCCAAAAAGCCATTGACGTTGCCGCCGATGGTGCTACCATCTATGTTGCCGAAGGCAATTATTTTGGCAAGCTCGATAAAGGGAACATTAACGTAACAAAGCCTCTAACGATAATGGGAGGCTATTCGGCTGACTTTGCCGATGTCCATTTTTCGGACCAGTTTGACAACGAAGTTCAGTTAACAGCAATGATTTGAAACAGATACATGGCACAGGCAATAAAAAATTGATGCTTCGATATGCCCAAAATCCGTTTGAAAATTGAAAGACAAAAAAATCAGAAAAACTATAACCAAATAAAATTTATAACAAATGAAAAGAATGTATGTTTATTATTCGGTAGCAGTCATCACTGTGATGGTAGGATTTCAGAGTTGTGAAAAATCTGAACCCAAAGCAAAAGAACCCGTTTTTAGTATCACCGCACATCCGGTGCAGACGCTTTCGTATCTGTTTGGATCTGTGTCGGGAAGTCTGACTGTTGAGGCAACTGTTGAGGGCGGAAACGCCGCGATAAGTTATCAGTGGTATGAAAATAGTTCCAACAGCAATTCCGGCGGAACCCTCATATCTGGAGCTTCCTCAAACAGTTATACGCTTCCCTCCGGACTCACAGCAGGTTCGTATTATTACTTTTGCGAGGTACGAGCCACTGGCTTTACTTCGTTACGATCCCAAGTAACAACAGTAACAGTGTCCTTGCCAACACCCTCATCTCCCCTTTCTGTTAGCATCAGCGGAAACATCAGCCATACGGTTTACCAATCGGGTACGCTCGGTTCAGTCACATTCAACCGCTTTCCAGCCTCTTTTGAGGAATGGAAACAGGCACGCGAAATCATTGGCATTGAACCGCACGGAGCTGTAGCATTGCAGGTGATGGCATCCGAACTCTACCGTCGCGACCGAGCAGCCGGTACCAATTGTATGCGTCAAGCAGTCGTAAACTCCCAGTACGACCCGCGTATCAGACGACTAAACGAATTATTCGGCGCAACCGGCAGCTATGCACGCCCCTACCAGATGGCTGCCTACCTCAAAGGCGCTTCATGGGACAACGGCTACAATCCAACAAAACCTTACACTATAGAAATGAGGGTAGCCACCGGCAAAACGTATGAAAACTCAACCGATTTTCAGGCAACTGTCATTCATTTAGAGATCAAATCAAACGGACATGAAACCAACAATGGCTGGCAGCCATTTGCCGTTCTAAAAACCCAAAAGCCGAATGAGCCGGGCGAAAATGGAAAATTTTTTATTGTCAGCGAAGGTTCCAGTATTTATCTAAACTGCAGGGAAATATCTTTTACCGTTCCTTTTAACGGATTAGATTAATTCCAAACCAAAAAAACGTAATAATCAAATCAGTAATAACAAATAACTATTCTACACAATGAACAGACAAAATATCTTCAGAGCGGTGGTTGCCATAGCAATCCTGCTCGCAGTAAACACAGAAGCACAGGCTCAAGGAGTGCTTAATCGTGCTCGTAATGCCATCCAGAATACGGGCAAAAAATCTTCTCAACCCAGTGCCGATGCCGTTGCCGCAGATCCGCGTGCAAGCGTACAAGAGGCTGAAGAGGGCTACACAAAGTCACCGGCGCAAATCAGGGCTGCGTATGAGGCGCTGGATAACAAGTTCTATTTCGCGCCCTATTACCACCCCAATTTGAGGCGGTATTTCCTGCTGGACGACAGTCAAGAAGAGTTGGACTTCTTTGCGAATCAGTGCCTCACGGTGGACGAACATTACCGGGCGCAGCGCCTGATGAGCAATTTAAGAAAGGAAGAGGGCACGATCGTGCGCCTGGGTCCTAATGCTCTCACACCCGAAAGCGGCGTAAAACGGTACTATCATTTTGTTGATGATACCATTCCGGCGGGCAACAAGGGGTGTCCGGTGCTTGACGGCGTTGGCGTGATGCCCGTTGGCATTCATGCGTTGTATGCCGGCTTTGCTCTGTTTGCAGCCGATCCTAAAGGACTGAAACCCTTTATGAGGTATTGCGAAGCGCGGAATATCGCTTCCGGGATGACGAAGGCTTTTGTGAGCGTTTCGACTGATTCGAGAACCGAACGCCCCGTGCTCACGCACGACGGCAGAAAGGAATTGCCCATCAGGTGGGAAGATATTTTCGGCTACAATGTAAGAAATCAGGCGACAGACCTCGACGCCCTGATGAAGAAAGAAACGCCCCTCGGCGTTATTAAGGAGGCAGCGACGTATTACAACGGTCAGGTCAAGAAATACGAAGCGGAGAAGGATTATGCCAACGCGCGTTACTATTTCCATGTGCTGGAAACGGCGCTGTATTTATGGATAGAAAAGGAAGGCAACAAGGGAGCCGATTTCAGACCTCTTTTTGCCGATTACGCCAAGTATGACGGTATGTATGAAGAGTGGTCGAATCTGGAGCTTGCCGGAGGCGCTCCCATGGAGATGCCCAAAACCTTCCCGATGAGTGCCGCAGAAGAGGCAAAAATCCTCGCTGCTGCCAATGCGCATGCTGCAAAAGGTGACTATCAGGCGGCATTTAAGGTGGACAAGGTGGTCTTCATTACCGATGAGCGCTGGGCAGAAGCCAAACAACCCGATTGGCCATACCGTTTTATAAACAGAAACCGCGCAATCGCTTTCCTTACCAATGAAAACGGCCAGTGGATTATCCGCCGTACTAGGGTTTTTCAGGACAGCATTAACGGTATCGAAGGTTGGAAAGATGAATATCGTTTTGGATACCTTGATCAGATGGACGCAAAACCGAGACCGGTAAATTATCAACCATAAATCATTCATCACATCATGTCAAAGAAATGTGCAATTTGCGGAGCGGATGTCAATCTGCTTCAGTCGCAAAAATTAGGAGACGGCAACCATATATGCCGCAAAACATGCAAGAAACTCGGTTTACCAGATTTTGAATACGAATATTCAGATCTTGAGCGGGTAAAAGCCCATCATGCAGAGGCTGCTTTGGGTGTCAAGCTGTGGGAACAGTTTTTCGCTCCCCGTTTGATGGAAACAAACGAATTAAGGAAACTCAAACGTTTTGGGAAATCGATTTTCGTTGCCGAAGATATCGGCTTTGCAGCGTTGAAGGAAAACCGGTACAAATATCTGTTCTGGGGAAAAACAGAGCATATCTGCGTATACCGACTCGCAGACCTTCGAATGTACGATTTGGAAAAATCCATTTCTTCAAGCGGAGGCAAAAAATCTAAAACCACGTTTTTCATCCGATTTTATTTTCGAAATACCGAAGGGCTATATACTTTCCGCAAACAGTTCAGCCGCGAGAAATGCGTCAAAGTCATTAAATACTTTGACGGTTTGTTTGGTCTTGAGACCACCAAAAGTCGGAATGTGCGGCAAAGCGCCGTTGGGGATATAAAGGATGCATTCGCCATGGCAAAAGCAGCTATGGAGGAGGGAATAGTACCCGATCACAGCAAACTGACACCCGACGATTTTGAACGAATCATGGCAAAAGCGGGAAAAATCAAGGAAGGCGATCGCACGAAATGGAGAGAAAAGGCGGATGCCGCGTTTAAAGAATATCGGGATTAGCCAGTATGAATCAAAGGAAATAAACTCCAAAGAAGTGCGAAGCAATCCGGCGAATGGATTGCTTCGCACTTCTTTTTTTCAGTAACCCACACAAAAAGAGCAAGAAAAGAGTATTTGCAACACATCCGCCCATTTTTTACTAACAATTGGGATAGTACCAATGAAAAAGTTGATATGATTTACTCCTTGAGATGGACGATTGGGGAGAAGATTTTGGAAAAATAGTGATTAGTTTTATCTTTGAACGCTTTTTTAAATAGGCTATGCACACACTTCAATCGGAATTGAAATCCGCCCTCGACCATTTTCTTACGGAACAGTTTACAAAGTATCCGCGAGAAGATTTGCTAAAAATTGACCTGCATTGCCACGATTGCAACAGCAACGAACCGGACGAACTGTTGGGTCGCATCCTGAATGTGCCCGAAACGTGGATACCCACCAAAAGGGTGATTGAGGAACTGAAAAATAATGGCTGCGAAGTATTTACAATTACCAACCACAACAACACCCGCTCGTGTTATGATTTGATAGAGAAGGGTACGGATGCCCTCGTTGCCGCCGAGTTCAGTTGCCGGGTTCCGGAGTTCAATATCGGTATCCATGTATTGACTTATGGATTTACGCCCGAACAGGAAAAACGGTTGGACAAACTTCGCAAGAACATCTACTCTTTTCAGGAATACGCCTGCGCCAACGATATTCCCACTATTTGGGCGCATCCGCTCTATCACTATGCCGGCAGCAAAATGCCGCCAATGGAGTTTTTCGACAAGATGCTCCTTATTTTTGAGCGTTTTGAAATGCTCAACGGACAACGAAACACTTGGCAAAATATGTTGGTGAAGGAGTGGATTGAGGGCGTAACCCCTGAGCAAATAGATAGATTGTCGGCGCAGTACCATATTGATCCCAAACGCTATTGCCGCAACCCCCATAAAAAGTCTCTTTCGGGAGGTTCTGACAGCCATTCCGGTTTTTTTGCAGGATTAACGGGAACCTATCTCTATATTCCCGATTTGCAGAATCGATTAAAAATCGAAAACAAGTCAACACTGGCGCTTGAGGCAATCCGCCAAGGAGATATGGTACCCTTTGGATCGCACCAAAATTCTGAAAAACTCACCATTGCCTTTTTGGATTACGTATGCCAAATCGCACTAAATTACAAGGATGCCGGATTGCTGCGCATTTTGCTGCACAAGGGCAATATTTCCGACAAGGCGGTGTCGCTGCTTGCCTCCAACGCCTTTGCCGAAGTGCAACAACATCGTGTTACCATCTCCTTTATTCATGTTTTCCACAACTGCCTGTTGGGAAAATCACCGTCATTCCTAAAGAAAATGATTGTATCGTCATCGTACAAGCCGGTCTTTGACAATGTGGTACAAATGGCGAATGAACACAAACGCGGAAAAGGGTTCATTGCCGATGAATATTATCGGTCTATATATTCCATAAATCTACACCTCAATGAATTATTGTTTTCTCGCTTAGAGAAAAAAATAGCCGGATCAAAGTGGAGCAAACAAACGGATGTATCGAACATCGAAAAACTGATTGCGCAGTTTGAACTTCCAAGCCACCTGCGCTCCTACGTCGAAAAAAAAGGGAAGAGACAAAACGGCATCAACATGGAGGAGTTTCTCGACGGGCTTTCCTTCCCATTTTTTGCTTCGCTGTTGCTCCTGTCGGCGCATTTTACCGGCGCACGGGTTTTGTTCAACACACGACCATTTCTAACAAGGTTTTCGGAGCAACTCGGAAAATACCGCCATCCCAAACGTGCCCTCTGGTTGACGGATACCTTTGAAGACAAAAACGGCGTGTCGGTTGCCTTGCAAGCAATGCACCGTGAAATCAAAAACCGTAACCTGCCTATTGATCTGTTGGTGTGTAGCAACACGCTCCAAAGCGACGACCACTTGATTGTGTTAAAGCCCATTAGCGAATTCCAAATTCCGCTCTATCCCAACCAGCCCCTACGGATTCCCAATTTTGTAGCACTTCATAACCTGTTTCACGAACGGGAGTACGACCGACTGATTTGTTCCACCGAAGGCGTTATGGGCGCTATGGGACTATACCTGAAACACGCCTACTCAGTACCTGCACATTTCTTTATCCACACAGATTGGGTGATGTTTTGCAAAAAAGTGCTGCATTTTGAGCGGCACAACCAAAACAGGATACGCCGTTTCCTACGTATGTACTATGGAGCTTTTGACCGAGTGTTTGTACTCAACAACGACCAACACAAGTGGCTCACAAGTAGCGAAATGAATTTTCCCGAACACAAGGTATGCCTCACCGCGCATTGGGCTGACGCTATTTTCAAACCCCAAAAGGGTTCCAAAAAAGAGGTGTTGGAGATCGACGAAAATCGCCCCGTCATGGTGTTTGCAGGCAGGGTGAGCAAGGAAAAAGGAGTTTTAGAACTTCCACGTATCTATCAGGCTGTAAAGAAAATACATCATAACGTAGCTTTGTTGATGCTAGGAGATGGCCCTGAATATGAACAACTAAGAAACGAACTCCCCGAAGCATATTACTTAGGTTGGGTAACTCACGATAGGCTCCCCGCCATCTATTCGGCAGCCGATATTCTTGTTTTTCCGTCAAAATTCGATACATTTTCATGCGTAGTGCTCGAAAGCCTCAGTTGCGGATTGCCCGTGATTGCCTACAACACCAAAGGACCCAAAGAGATAATTGAGGATGGCGTATGTGGATACTTGGTTAATAACGAAGAACAGATGTGCGAAAAAATCACCACCTACTTAGCCAATCCCCAACAGCATAAATATTTCCGAAAAGCGGCTGTGAAACGTGCCCAAAAATATGATGTAAATGGCATTATGGAGCGGTTTATTGCAGATGTAGGACTATTGAAGTAAACGATTGAATTTTATCGAATTTATAAAAATGAATACCCTCCCCACACCCGAAAAAATCGTTGCACAGGTAAGGAAAGCGCTTGCAAACAGTGCAAATGCGCAGACAGCCGCTGCATCCGATCGCTTTTATAAGGAAGGCGAAGCCGCAAAGGTCTATGGCGTACCGGCGACGGATGTGCGAAAAATAGCCAAAGCAAACTTTTTGCACATCAAGGAATGTCCCAAACAAACCATCCTTGAATGGTGCGAAGAACTATGGGAATCTGGCTATTTTGAAGAGATGCTGGTAGCCTGTGTTTGGTCGGAATCGCTGCACAAACAGTACGAACCCGCCGACTTTGCTCTTTTTGAGCGCTGGCTTGGCAACTATGTCTCCAACTGGGCTGATTGCGACACCTTGTGCAACCATACCATAGGAGAGTTTGTAATGAGGTATCCCGAATCTATCGCCAAACTGAAGGAGTGGACCCAATCGCCAAATCGATGGTTGCGCCGCGGAGCCGCCGTCAGCCTGATTATTCCGGCTCGTAAAGGTTTGTTTCTATACGATATTATTGAGATTGCCCGGTTATTGTTGACGGATAGAGACGACTTGGTGCAAAAGGGGTATGGATGGATGTTAAAAGCCGCCGGCATGAGTGAGACATTTGTAAAAGGAGAGGTACAAACAAAAGAGGAGCATTTGGATGCCGTATTCCGGTTTGTCATGGAGAACAGACCGATCATGCCCCGCACCGCTTTGCGTTATGCCATAGAGAAGATGCCTGCCGAATTGAAGGCAAAGGTCATGGCAAAATGAACGATTCTTAATACGCCTTTACGTGCGCATCGTTAATCACCACCACATCGCCTATCTGCTTTACGATGGCAACGCCCTCTTTTGCCGACTCCTTTTGTACGCCTCTGTCAAAAGACATGGCAGCCAACCCAAGATATACCCGATGCTCTTTGTATTCGGGGTAAAGCGCCCTGAATGTAGGCAACCTGTTGACAATCTTTTGCACATCCTCTTTTCTTGCCCTGTACTTTACCTCAACAATAGCCACCGCCTTGCCGTTAATCAATAGAATATCGTGCTCGCTTTTTTCCTGATTTTCTTTGTTATAGCGCTTTAGCAGACTGTAGCATTGATCAAAACGCTCCCCAAAAAGGCGCTTGTCGCCCGTATCAATGGCATTAAAGAAGAACTCCTCGGCATACATTCCGTTGCTGTTACTCACGCCGCCAATCATCTCATTCAAGTTTTTCATTTTGCGGTCAAATACAGCGTCTGCTTCTGCTCTCTCCTGTTTATGCTTAGCGTCTGCTTCTGCTCTCTCTTGTTTATACTTGGCGTCTGCTTTTGCTCTCTCTTGTTTATACTTGGCATCTGCTTCTTTTTGCTCTTTCATTAGTTTACCAAATTCGGCACGAGAGCCCTCAAATTTGGCATTTGATTCTGCCATCTCGCGGTCAAACTTGGCGCTTGATGCTGCAAGCTCTTGCATAAACCTATTATGGGACTCTTCCATTCGCCTGTCGGTTTCCCGAAAAGCCGCCCAAACGCTTTCAAACGTTGCTGTTGGGTATTCTGCCACGTTGTCCATCGCTACAATCATTTATCATTCACAGCCACAAATGTAATAGAATTAGTCGGATTGTCAAAATAAAAAAACCATTCTGCCGGCTGATACAGTGAAAAATGTTGCTGTCCCCCGCAAAAATAGATTTATTGCCATGCGGTTGAAGACAAAAGGTTTTACTTTCAACAGAGAAGAAATACATTGAAGGAAAATTGAAAATCATCGATTCTTAAACGGGTTGGACAAATGGTAAAATCTTTTGGACAAATCGTAAAAACCTCAAAAATGCGTACATTTGCGCTCGATTTGTACCCGACTGCGCAACAATATGTATAAACTCTTTCTTTTATTAAATCCTATTTATGTCACCCTGTTTTGGGCGTTGGTCCTGAACACGGTAAAACAGCAGGGCAACGAGCCAAAGGTCTTTTTGGGTAAGTTTTTTGCGGTAGCGTTCCTCGTATTTATTTGTCATCTATTGTATTATATACCCTTACCTAAAATTTACATCTATGCAGACTCCATATACTATCTCACGCATTTGCTCGTTTTTCCGCTATACTATGTCTATATACGGTTGTTGAGTGTTGACCACGAGTCTTCGATAAAGAGACACTACAAATACATCATTGCACCCTTTGCGCTCTCTATTTTTTATACAATCGGCGTTTTCTTCATGAACCCAACGGAGCATATTGCCTTTGTTTACAATCACACCATAGAGGGCGAGGGCGCTAAAGCCATTTTTTACTACCAAAAAATCGTCTCCTTGGTCATTCGTGTTGCCTTTTTTGTCCAGGGTATCGTGTATATGACGCTGTCGATTTTATCCGTGAGGCAGAATAAAGAGCGTTTCGTCATCTTTTACTCCAACGATGAAGAACATTTACTGCGTAAAGTACAATGGCTCAATGTAACGGTTAGTGTTACCATGTCCACCAGTATTATTATGGAGGTTTTGGGCAAAACAGCATTTACAGGAAACGACTTTTTCTTGCTTGCGCCATCCATCATTTTTACGGTGATGCTCTTTTGCATCGGTTGGCTCGGCAACAGCCAAACGGAGGTACTCATGAAGGAGATACCTGATGTCGAAGACACTGTTGATGAAGATATTACGCACACCTACTTGACGGCTGTTGCCACCCGACACGCCGCGGTGCTTCAAGAGATAGACAAACTCTTTAATATCCATCAAATATACTTGGATAACCATTTGTCTATATTGGATTTGTCAAAAATGACAGGCTCCAATCGCACCTATGTCTCCAAAGTCATCAACAGCGACTTTGGGATGAATTTTTCCGTTTTCGTGAACTCGTTTCGTATGGCACACGCCCGCAAAATGCTTGCCGATAACCCGGACATCCCCCCCGCAGAGCTTGCCGAAAAGTCAGGCTTTGGCTCGATTAGAACCATGCAAAGAGTAATGGGCAATACCAAGTGTTGAGACAATGTAAACAGTTTCTAAATTTTTCATATCTTTGGGGGTTGAATTATAAAAAACCAATTAAAGCATAAAGGAAACAGACTTATGGGACTTTTCAGTACAAAATTTTGTGATATTTGCGGGGAAAAAATCGGACTTTTGGGCAACCGCAAATTAGAAGACGGTAATATTTGCAAAGATTGTGCAGGTAAACTGTCGCCGTTTTTCAGCGAACGGAGGAGCAGCACCATCGAGGGCATCAAAAACCAGTTGGCTTACCGCGAAGCAAACAAGGCGGCGGTGGCGGCTTTCCGCCCAACCCGTTCCTTGGGCAAGACAAAAAAGGTCTATTTTGACGATAACACCCGGAAGTTCATCGTCAACTCTTCCCGCAAATGGGACGACAACAACCCCGATGTAATAGATCTTTCACAAGTCATTGCCTGCAAGGTAGAGGTAAACGAGCGCAAGAAAGAGATCAAGTGGAAAGACCAGACAGGCAAGGAGGTAAGTTACACTCCGCCCCGTTATAACCACGAATATAACTTCACAGTGGTGGTCAATGTTACCTCTCCGTGGTTCGACGAGATTCAAATTGGACTAAACAGCAGCCCTGTTTTGGTAGAACCCCCTGTTAATCCATTCCCGACCCCCGACATCCAACAGCAAAACATGGGACGGATAAGTCCGGAATATTGTGAATACGAAGCGCTTGCAGAAGAGATTCGATTTGCCTTGACAGGGATAGCCCCGATGTCAGGGCAGCCGGTACAGGGCAACTACCCGCCTTCATATCCTCCTCAGCAGCAGATGCCCGGTGCTCCCTATCCGCAACAGCCATTTGCACAGGGAGGCGTTCCCTATCCACAGCCACCTGCGCCGGGTGTTCCCTACCCCAATCAGCCATATCAACAAGGCGTTCCCTATCCGCAACAACCCCCCCCCGGCACTCCCTATCCGCAACAGCCTGTCCAAGGTAACCCATATCAGCAGCCTGTCCAAGGTAATCCATATCAACAACCTCTGCAAGGCAACCCATATCAGCAACCTCTGCAAGGTAATCCGTACCAACAACCCCAGCAGGGCAATCCATACCAGCAACCCCTGCCGGGCGCTCCTTATGGTCAGCAGCCGGTACAAGGCAACTACGGCGCTCAGGGATATTCGCCCCAGCCGCCGCAGCCGCAACCGATCGTGTGTAGGAGTTGTAAGGCGACTATTTTTCTCGATGCACAAGGGCGCTGTCCCTACTGCCGTGCGGTACTCGTGTGATAAACAGTTGTTACATCGTCAAGAGGTAGGCACAAGGCAAATTCGTTAATAAATGTAAACAGTTTCTTATTTTTTTGTACCTTTGCGCCCTCATTCATGCGTATGCGTGTTATATGGTGGTTGTAGCTCAGTAGGTTAGAGCGCCAGATTGTGGCTCTGGAGGCCGGGGGTTCGAGTCCCCTCTCCCACCCAAAGAAGATTAGGTTGAGGAGACCTTTGTGAAATCATTGGACCATCAAACCATAAAACTATAAAACTAACAAAGGATGGACGACAAAATGTACTACACCATTGGCGAAGTCTCCGAATTACTTGGAGAGAACACCTCTTTGGTTCGCTTTTGGTCTCAAAAGTTTTCTGACTTTATCAAGCCGGTACGAAACAAAAAAGGGAACCGCCTCTTTACCGCCTCCGATGTGGAGAATTATAAAATTATTTACCACCTTGTAAAAGAGCGTGGCATGACTTTGGAAGGCGCCCACAAGCGTATGTCGGACAACAGGGAGGGCACAGACAAGAGTATGGATGTGATAGCCTCTCTATCACGTGTTCGTGAGGAATTGGCGGAGATAAAGAGTTCTTTATGACGGCGCGGGAAGTCGCTGCAATCATTGAATCGTGGGCGCCCCTCTCCATTCAGGAGGCGTGGGACAACGCCGGTTTTTGTGTAGGGCGTCCGCAGACCCAAGTAACAGGAGTGCTTCTCTGCCTTGATGTAACGCCTGCCGTGATCGAGGAGGCGTTGCTGCTTGGCGCCAACCTGATCATCAGTCATCATCCGCTTATTTTTCAAGGAGTCAAACAGTTGTGCGAACAAAATGAAGTGATGCGGATGGTTGCCAAGGCAATCAAAAACGATTTGGTTGTCTATTCCGCCCACACCAACGCCGACAAAGTTGCCACAGGTGTAAGCGGGTTGATGGCGGAGCGGTTGGGTTTGAAGGAGACGGAGGTGTTGCGTGTGGATATGCAAAACGCTACGGAAAACCAAACAGGGCTGGGTATCGTGGGCACTTTGTGCGAACCGCAAGAGGTACGCTCTTTTCTTCAAAGGGTAAAAGAGGTGTTTAACCTCTCCTGTTTGCGGGTGGGTCCCCTTTCAAAGGAGGTTATCCGCAAGGTTGCCGTTTGCGGAGGAAGCGGCTCCTCGCTTATTTCCAAAGCCATGGAGGTTTCTGCCGATATTTTCTTGAGCGGAGACATCTCATACCACCACTTCTTTTCCACCGAAGGGGAGATGGTCATTGCCGATATGGGGCATTTTGAGAGCGAAATAGAGATCATTCGTAAGTTTGCCCAACTGTTGTTGGAAAAAAACCTTACCTTTGCAATCTCAATAACGAAGAACCAAACGAACCCCATCAACTATTTCTAAAACATTGATTTTATGGCTACAGCAAAAACAAAAAGCGTTGCAAAAACCAAGGTGAGCCCAGAGCATAATCCCAATACCGAGTCGTTCATCGCCCTTTCAAAGATAACAGGCGAGGGCGAACTGAGTATGGAGATTAAATTACGTTTGCTCTATGAACTCCAGCAAGCCGATTCATTGTTAGACAGTATCTATTTGATGAGGGGAGAACTTCCGTTGGAGGTGCAAGACCTCGAAGACGACATCTACGGACTCACCACAAGGGTAGGGAACATACAATCGGAAGTAAAAGCAATTGAAAAGGACATTGCGCAACGAAAGTTGGATGCAAATAACGCCCGCACGTTGGTGGAGAAGTATGCCGCCCAGCAAAACAATGTAAAGAACAACCGAGAGTACGACTCTCTTTCCAAAGAGATAGAATACCAAGGTCTTGAAGCCGAATTAGCCGAAAAACGAATTAGAGAGTTTACGTTGGTATTAAAAGAGCGTAAGGAGCAGTTGGAGTTGGCGCAGCAGGCATTAGCCGACCGTCAACTTGACCTCGAAAACAAAAAGAGTGAGTTGGAGACCATTGTCAAAGAGACGGCAAAAGAGGAGGAAGAGATAAAGAAGCGTTCAGAACAGATTCAGAGTCAGATAGACGGAAGGATGTTAAACGCATACAAAAAGGTGAGAAACAATGCCCGTAACGGCTTGGCGGTGGTTACGGTAAAGCGGGATGCCTGCGGAGGGTGCTTCAACAAAATCCCACCCCAAAGACAGTTGGATATTCGCATGAGCAAGAAGATTATTGTGTGTGAATATTGTGGTCGCATCTTGGTAAATGGCGACTTTGAAGGAAAATAGAGATGCCCATCGAACACTCTTCTTTAGGCACTTGGCTCAAACATCATCGGAGCCGTTGGGGCTTGAAATTGAGCGTGCCAAGGGAGTCCGGCTCTACGGTCCCCACGGCGTGTCAT
>Ga0082212_10005701_pt1 | contig 16891 bp, 10 predicted proteins | sample TergutNt197P3_FD_71548 | JGI IMG/M metagenome (GOLD analysis project Ga0082212, IMG submission 71548) | Neocapritermes taracua P3 segment gut microbial communities from Petit-Saut dam, French Guiana - Nt197 P3 | ecosystem: Host-associated > Arthropoda: Insects > Digestive system > Gut ... | reverse complement strand
TAAACGCTCCCAGGGCCGCCGGTCGCAAGACACGGTATAAAATAATGCTTTCCGCAGGTCCTGCATGCGCGCTCCGTCTCTCTATCGATGAGTTCCTGCGTCCAGCCTTCTATATCCACAATACCGTTATTAATGTCGCCCATAAACGATATCTGTCCGCCGTATTTTTTTACAAGGTCTGGGACGTTGTTTGAATTCAGGCAGCCCTGCCACACATCGATGCCTATTTCTATCATGTGCGGAACAAGATTCGCCGCGTATGAATCGCTGTGGTGTACGATTATTTCAACGCCGTTAGACTTGACGAATCCATAGATTTTTTTATAAGCCGGGACGATAAACTCCGCGAACATTTCCGGGGACATGAAAGAGGATCGTTGGCTGCCCCAATCGTCGTGCTTTAACATCGCGTCGGGGCGGGTGTGTTTTATCAGCCGCTCAAGATACGCAAGCTCGTAATCCACTATGTAGTTTATGAGTTCCTTCATAGCTTCAGGCTCTTCATAGAAGGAACTCAGGCAGTCGTCCATTCCCATTAGATAATGAAGCTGCTCAAAAACGCCCGGAGTTATCATGAGCGTGGCAAACTGCTCGTTCCTGTCGACGGCGGCCGCCATATCGCGGATATCCACCCAATCCTCGTCGGGGTAATCAACTTTCGGCGCTTTAACGACATCTCTCCACGCGGTTATATCCTTGACCACTTTATGTTCTTTGTCATGCAAAGGGAACGGGCCAGGGACGTGTTCAGGAAACTGGATAGTTACACCCCAGGAGTTTTTTATCACTCCACCGCGTATGGGCATCCCGTTCGCGCGCATGACCGGGCCTCCCATAAGGAAAGCAAACGGTTCGTACTGATTTACAAACCGGTCGGGATTCCCTCCGTGTATCGTTTCTAAAAAATTCTGTCTTTTTGTCAACATGCCGTTTTCCCCTTTCCGTTAGTAAAAACTGATTTTATTGCGGAAATTCGTAAAACGCTATTGTTTTTTAACAGGCATGGTCATCGCTTATTCCCCGTATCACATCCAGCAATCTTTTAATATCGTTGGGATATACCTCGCCGATATTGCCTATGCGGAAAGTATCGGCATGTGAAATTTTTCCCGGATACAGCACGAATCCCCGCGCCTTAACCCGTTGGTAAAAAGCGTTGAAATCAAAACCTGAACGCGGATATAAAAATGAAGTAATAATTGGCGATTGAAAATCTGCCGGAAGCAAGGCTTGAAAGCCCAAATTCGCCATCCCTTCCACCAGCAGCTTTTGATTTTCGCAATACCGTTTGTAACGCGCCGCCACGCCGCCCTCGGCTTCGAGTTCGTCCAAGGCCTGATAAAACGCGCGGACAATGTGGGTAGGAGAGGTATAACGCCACTTGCCAGTTTTATCCATCTCTTTCCATTGGTCATACAGATCGAGACACAAAGATCGGGCGCTGCCTTCGCATTTTTGTAATTCATCACGCTTGGCAATCACGAAAGCGAATCCCGGAACGCCCTGGATACATTTGTTTGATGAACTGACCAGAAAGTCGATACCCAATTCATTTGCATCCATCGGAATCCCGCCGAATGAACTCATCGCGTCCACAATGAATGTTTTATTATGTTGTTTTACGATACGAGCTATATCGTTCAACGGATTCAACATTCCCGTGGTCGTTTCGCAATGCACTAGAAAAACATGGGTAATGCCGGTGGTTTCCTCAAGTATCGAGGCGATTTTTTCAGGGTCAGGCTGTTCCGTTTCCGCTGTTGCATACTCAATGTAGTCGAGCTTCAGCACATCGGCCATTTTCACGGCCCGCTTTCCGTAGGCGCCGTTTGTTATCAAAAGCATTTTGCCCGTCGTACTGCCCAGCATTGCTTCCACGGAAAACGATCCGCTGCCCTGCATAAGCACGACGGTATAATCTTCCGTTTTGTACGTCGCCAGCGCGACGAGGCGGCGTCGGATATTTTGTACGATTTCTTCGTTATAATCGGCGTCCCAGGTGCACCAGTCCCGCAAAAGAGCGTTGCGCACCCCTTTTGATGTCGATAGTGGCCCCGGCGTCAGCAGGATATAGGGATTGTCAGGAATAAACTCATACATCTTTGTTAATCTCCTTTATCAGTCGAGGCAAAGCGGTAATGTCGTCGATCACATAATCCGCCCCGGCGTCTAAATATTTTTGCCTTGCGATATTTTCGTCATTCGTCATGGCAAACATGCTGGAACCCTTGAGGATGCCGACGCTCAGACATCCGGCGTTTTTGCCTTCCAGTATATCGGCTTCCGTATCGCCGGCTTTCAATACTTCCCCGATGGAGGAAATTCCCAGCTTTTCCAGATTTCGCCAGAGCATGTACGGATATGGCCGCCCTATCCCGCCTGTATGATCGGGGCAAACCATGCAATCCGGCGAATAGCCTTTCTCTTTAGCCAACGGTACGACAACATCCATCATGGCTTCGGTATAGCCTGTAGTGGAACCGATTTTTATGCCCATTGCGCGGAGCGTATTCACTGTTTCCAGAACTCCAGGCAGCGGATCGGCATAATTTTCCAGCACTTCAAAAAGCGCCGGTTCAAATTCGTCATATATTTTGTCAATGTCTTCCTTCGTATGAGGCTTCCCTTCCATCATTTTTTCGATATGCGCCCGTTTTTGCATGCCCATCGGGGCGCGTATTTCCTCAATGGAAGGATTTAAGCCAAAAGCCGCGAAAGCTCTTGCAAAGGCGTCCACAGGGGCGCAGCTTCCGTAATCTATCGTCGTTCCCGCCCAGTCCAAAATAATCGCCGTGATTTTTTTCATATATACTCCTCTTTTCTGCCCGTTCTGTTTTTTAAGGTTTTTACCGCCGCTTCATACATAATCCGCACAAACACGTTTACCAGCAGTATCAGCAGGCTCATTGCGGACGCCTGGCCGAAGTTGCCGGCTTCTTCCATGTGAGTAATGGCGATGGCGGCGATTTTGAAATGCGCGCCGTATAAGAACACAACCGCCGATACCGTGACCATCGCGTTTACAAAGAAATACATGAAGATTTCAAGTATCGCGGGCAATGAAAGCGGGACGCTCACCCGCAGAAAGGTTTTCCATCTTGGAATATTCATGCTGTCGCCGACGCTTTCGTATTCCTTATCAAGTTTTTTCAAACAACCGCTTGCTGTTAGAAACGGCACTGAAAAATAGTGCAGAATATTGGATATAACCAGAATAGCGACCGTGCCGTAGATAAAATGCAGGGGATTGTTTTTATTGTTGAAAAAGAAAATGAATGATATCCCTATAACCATGCCCGGCAGAGCCAGCGGCAAAACAGACAACAGTTTGCCGTATTTCCGCAGCGCTCCGAAGCCGCTGGTTTTTTCCAGCATATAGGCATAGATAAATACGAACGTCGTGCCGAAAGCCGCCGTCGATAGCGCCATTTTCAGCGAATTAAAATAGCTGTCCATTCCGCCCGCCGACCGGCTAAATACGAAGTTTTTCAGCGTAAATGACAGGTTATAAGGATAATTTTGAGACAGCCCGCCGATGAACAGCGTTGCAATCAAAAACAGAAAGAACAGCGTAATCAATGAACATATTGCAAAGAAAGCGGTGTCGCGTCTCACGCTTTTCTTTACTGTTAGCTTTGTTGCTTTAGCGCTTATTGTTCCGGCGTTTTTGCTGTTTACCAAACGGTCGGTTATAAAGGAGATTACCGCAGGAATCAGAAGCAGCGTCCCGACAACCGCGCCCATATTGAAATTAAACTGTCCGGCCACCTGTTTGTAAATATCCGTGGCAAGCACGTTGAAACTTCCGCCTATGACTTTGGGCGCGCCGAAATCGGTAAACGATAATGTAAAGCAGACGAAAAACACGTTGATGACCGTATATTTGATTGCGGGCAGCGTAATACGGAGCATTTTGTTGAAAGGAGAAACTCCCATTGAATCGGCAGCTTCGTACAACCGCCCGTCGGCAAATTCCAGCGCCACGAAAAACATCAGGAAAGCCTGGGGAAATGTATAGATGCTCTCCGAAATTATAATTCCAAGGCGTCCGTACAGCTCAAAGGAAGCCAAACCGGCGCGTGTGAGTATCCCCTGCTTTCCGAACATGTATATCAACCCAAGCGCGTGAACGATTGTGGGGATAAAAATTGGAATCATGGCTACATATTTAAAGAAGGTTTTTCCAATTATGCGGGTACGTGTGAGCGCGTAGGCGTACAGGAAGCCGAAAAACGCGCTAAACGCCGTTGACCATAGGGAAATATCTATTGTGTTTTTAACGGACGCGCTTAATGTCGGCGTGTTGAAATATTTTATATAATTGCTGAACCCGACATATTCGCCGGATTTCCCCAAAAACGCTTTGGAAAAGAGGGAAAACAGCGGAAATATTAATACAACCGTGAAAACGAGAAGGCAAAACACCAGTAAAAGGAATTGAGCCGGGCGAAAACCGGGAAACAGCCGTTTGATTGTATTACAACGCGGCAGTTTCATATTTGATTAAATTTCCCTGCGGCATCCGTAAAAAGATGGTGCTTTTTTCATTAATGCGCATTTCAGACGCGGTTTCAGATGAAATATCCATGCAGATTTCAGACATATTCGGCAGAATGCCGTAAACGCGCGTCAGAGCGCCTTTAAATTCCAGTGCTTTTACCTGGGCGGCAAAGTCGTAAGAATTCCACATATCTGTAATTTCAATGTCTTCGGGGCGGATGGCGCAGGTTTCGCCTTCATTTTTATAAAAATTCATCGTTCCGATGAAATTTGCGACAAACGGCGTCGCGGGATTGTAATAAATTTCCCTTGGTGTTCCGATTTGCTCCACCGCCGCGTTTTTCATGACAATAATACGGTCGGCCATCGTCAGGGCTTCTTCCTGATCGTGCGTGACCATGACGGTAGTGACACCTAGATTCCGCTGAATGGCGCGAATCTCGCCGCGCAGTTTCTGTCGAACCTTGGCATCAAGCGCCGACAGCGGTTCGTCTAAAAGAAGGAACGCCGGGGATAAAGCAATTGCTCGCGCCAGCGCCGTGCGCTGCTGCATTCCGCCCGAAAGCTGGCGCGGATATTTATCTCTGTGTTCGAACAAATCGACCAGACGCAGGGCTTCGTATGCCTTGGCATACATTTCGTCTTTTGAAAGTCCTTTTTTCTGACGCAGACCGAAGAAAATATTCCCGAGTACCGTCATGTTTGGGAATAAAGCGTATGATTGAAAAACAATCCCGAAGTTCCGCCTGGCCGCGGGAAGAAAGGTTGCGTCTTTGCCGTTAATAAAAACCTGACCGCTGTTCGCGGTTTCCAAACCGGCGATAATGCGCAGCAGCGTGGTTTTCCCGCATCCGGAAGGCCCAAGAATGCAGACCAATTCCCCTTTTTCTATTTCCGCGCTTACGTCATTCAGAGCAGTTTGTTTGTCAAACCGCTTGACAATGTTTCTGATTTCTAAAAATGGCACCGGATACCTCAATGTAGGGGCGGTTCGCGAACCGCCCATGCGATTTGTACATTTTAGGGCGGTTCGCGAACCGCCCCTACATTGATTTATCTTGCTGCGGATTTTCCGTCGAATTTATCCGTCCATTTCCCCAGGATGCTTTCACGGTTGGCGGCAACCCATGACAAATCATTGTCAATGAGCTGATTGACTGGGTCGCTCGCAAAGCCATCATATTTGCCGCCCTTGCCGTTGGCCAGGATGGGATAGTTGGCTTTATACAGATTCATTGCCTCGTCGGATATCGCCCAATCCAGAAAAGTCCTCGCAGCCGGACGGATGGCGTCTTTCTTCATCAGGGCGTTGGCTTCCAGATCCCAGCCGGAACCATCGGCGGGAAATACGATTTCCACCGGCAGTCCGTCGCGTTTCTGCTTGATGCCGGCGTAGCCGAAGCTGACACCTACCACGCACTCGCCCGCGCCGGCCATTTTCGCAGGTTTGGAACCGGAATGTACATACTGGTCAATGTTTTCATGCAATTGCGTGAGGAAATCCCATCCTTTGTCCGTTCCCTTACCTTTTAACTGCATCAGGCCGGTAACGGTCAAAAGACCGGTGCCTGAAGAGGACGGATTGGACATAACTATGTGACCTCTCAGTTGAGGTCTAAGCAAGTCTTCATACGATTTTATATCCGAAGCCTTCAGCCCTAATTTTTCAATCTCCACGGTGTTGATCGTAAAAGCGGTTTCCCACACGTCGATGCCGACCCATGTCGGAACCGATTTGCTCGATTTAAATTGGGGTAAAATACTACTGACGCCCTGAGGCGCATACGGTTCAAGCATGCCTTGATCGTCAAGAACCAGCAGTGAGGATGCGGCGGTGCCCCATACGATGTCGGCTTGAGGATTGCTCTTTTCGGCCAGGAGTTTCGCCGTGATGACGCCTGTGGACTCGCGGACGACATTTACTCTGATGTCAGGATATTTCGCGTTGAATACCGGAACATATCCTTCGACCTGTTCATCTTCCAGCGCCGTGTAGACCGTGATTGCACCCTTATCGTTTTCGCCTGCGTCTTTGTCGGACTTCGAACAGGCGGTGAAAGATACGGCAGCCAAAAACGCAAGAATCGCAAGTATTTGTTTCATTTTCAAACCTCCAAAGTTTTTACATAAAAATTCATTGCTAAAGAGGCGAATTAAATAACAATATTGTGTAAAACCGCTGTGAAGATAATGTAAAGATTGTGCAAAGAATTATAAACCGAGACTCGGGACTGCGCTTTTATGCCTTATTTCACAATATGTTGTGGTGCATGAAAAAATATGCTCAATATTTTGCGTAGAATTGAATTGACATGGCGGCGCTTAAAGTGTAAAAAATCTCTCGCACGCCGAGTTCAAATCCATAAGAAATATCCGGGTCAGCACACGCTGAACGGCTCGCGCGTCGCCTTGTAATCTGTAATCCTTGTTAGTTGGGAGGAGTCGCCCGTGAGCAGCAATAATGAAGCGGTATCTGTGGAAAATGTCCCCACAATGATGATAAATGATGGTGAACGGCAGACTGACGGCGGGCTGGAATTCCCCCGGGTTTTTGTCCCCGAAGGCGTCAATCCATACGATGAAATCGCCTGGGAAAAGCGTTCAGCGGTGATTGCCAATGAAAAAGGCGAGGATATTTTCCGCCAGGACAATGTTGAGATTCCGCAAAAATGGTCCCAGGCGGCGACCAATATCGTGGTTTCCAAATATTTTCATGGACAGATAGGCACGCCGCAGCGCGAAAGCAGCGTGAGGGTTCTTGTGGAACGTGTGGCACGCACGTTGACTGAATGGGGCGTCAAGGGGAAGTATTTCGCTTCGTCCGCTGACGCCGAGGCTTTTCACGACGATCTGGCTTTTCTGCTTCTGAATCAGTATGCCGCGTTTAATTCGCCCGTGTGGTTTAACTGCGGCATTGAAAAAAATCCCCAGTGCTCGGCATGCTTCATTAATTCGGTTGAGGATACGATGGACTCCATCCTTTCCCTGGCGCGCACGGAAGGAAAACTTTTTAAGTACGGTTCCGGAACGGGCACGAATTTTTCGGCGCTCAGGTCTTCGCGCGCGCGGCTTTCAGGCGGCGGCATCGCCTCAGGCCCCGTAAGCTTTATGAAGGGCTTCGACGCGTTTGCCGGCGTTATAAAGAGCGGCGGCAAAACACGCCGCGCAGCCAAAATGGTCATTCTTGATATCGACCATCCGGACATCGAGGAATTTATCGAGTGTAAATCGAAGGAAGAAAAGAAAGCCTGGACGCTGATGGACTCCGGATATAAAGGCGGCATTGACGGCGAAGCCTACAGCAGCATATTTTTCCAGAACGCTAACAACAGCGTGCGCGTCACTGACGACTTTATGGCGGCGGCCGAAAAGGACGACTCGTGGTTTACACGCGAACGGCCAAACGGCGAAATAATCGGAACGTATAAGGCGCGCGGCCTTATGAACAAAATTGCCGAGTCCTGCCACACGTGCGGCGATCCGGGCATGCAGTACGATACGACTATAAACCGCTGGCATACATGCAAAGCCTCGGGACGCATCAATGCCTCGAATCCCTGCTCGGAATACATGTTTCTGGATGATTCGGCATGCAACCTGGCTTCTTTCAACCTGCTGAAATTCGTCGATTGCGACGGGCGCTTCGAGGTCGAAAACTTCCGCCGCGCCGTGGATATTATGATTACCGCCCAGGAGATTATTGTTGACAACGCAAGCTATCCAACCGAAATGATTGGACGGAACAGCCGCGACTATCGTCCGCTGGGGCTTGGCTATGCCAACCTTGGCGCGATTTTAATGCATAACGGGCTGGCCTACGACAGCGATGAAGGAAGAAATTTCGCGGCAGCCATTACCGCGGTTATGACGGGCGAGGCGTATCTGCAATCATCACGCATCGCGGCTAAACTCGGGCCTTTTTCCGAATACGCGCGCAACAGGGACTCTTTCATGGAAGTTATGAGACAGCACAGGGCCGCCGTGCAGAATATAGATTCAAAGCTCGTTCCGGAAGAGCTTATGCGGGCGGCGCAGGAATGCTGGGACTTTGTCGTGCTTGAGGGAACGGCAAACGGTTTCCGCAACGCGCAGGCGACGGTGCTTGCGCCCACGGGAACCATCGGCTTTATGATGGACTGCGATACTACGGGTGTCGAGCCTGATCTGGCGCTGGTAAAATTCAAGAAACTTGTCGGCGGCGGGGTAATGAAGATCGTCAATACAACGGTTTCATCCGCGCTTACAAGGCTCGGTTACGGCGATGAAGAAATCAGGGATATCGTGCGTTACATAGATGAAAAAGGCATGATTGAAGGCGCGCCGCATGTAAAGCCCGCTCATCTGCCGGTTTTCGACTGCGCTTTGAGACCGCAGCAGGGATCGCGCTCGATTCACTATATGGGACACATCAAGATGATGAGCGCCGTACAGCCGTTTATTTCCGGCGCTATTTCCAAAACCGTTAACGTTCCGGAAAACATTACGGTTGAACAGATCGAGGATCTTTATACGCAGGCGTGGCGGCTTGGCGTAAAAGCCATCGCCATCTACCGCGATAATTCAAAAAAGACCCAGCCTATGAGTACTTCTGCCGATACGAACGCTAAAACGGCGGCGGATAGAGAGTTCAGGCCGGTTCGCAGGAAACTTCCTTCCGAACGCCAGGCCATTACGCACAAGTTTGCCATTGCCGGACATGAAGGATATATAACCGTCGGAATGTATGAAGACGGGCAGCCGGGCGAAATCTTCCTTGTCATGGCCAAGGAGGGCAGCGCGCTTTCCGGTATGATGGATTCGTTCGCAACCTCTATTTCATTGGCTCTTCAGTATGGCGTGCCTCTGCGGGTGCTTATTGACAAGTTTGCCCATGTGCGATTTGAGCCTTCGGGGCATACGGGCAATTCAGTGGTTCCATACGCCAAGTCTATAGTGGATTATATTTTCCGCTGGCTTGCTTACAAGTTTCTTCCGACCGAGGAACAGACGCAGGCAGGGGTACATGTCAGGAAAAAACCTGAATCTTCCGAAGCCAAGCCGCAAGCCATAACCGCCGCCGGTTCGATGAACGATTATAAATCAATGTACGCGCTGGATGACGCGCCAAGCTGCGCGAACTGCGGCAGCATTATGGTTCGCAACGGCGCCTGTTATAAATGTATAGAGTGTGGTGAAACCAGCGGCTGTTCTTAGGAGATATAAATGGCGCGAAAGAGTGGAATTCTGCTTCATCCGACTTCACTTCCAGGCAATTTTGGAATAGGCGATCTTGGACAGTGGGCATATCGTTTTGCCGATTTTCTGGCGGAAAGCGGCCAGCAGCTTTGGCAGATTCTGCCACTTGGGCCTACAGGTTACGGAAATTCGCCGTACCAGACCTGGTCGAGCATCGCCGGCAATCCCCTGCTTATCAACCTTGAAAAACTTGCTGATCTGGGTTGGCTGTCGGCGGAAGACTTGTCGGTTATGACGCGGATACCTTCCGCAGCCGATTCCTTCGTGGATTTTGACACCGTTACACAAGTTAAAATGCCGCTGCTTAGAAAAGCGGCGCGGGCTTTTTTCGAAGCGCGGCCCGCCGATACGTATCAGGAATATAAGGATTTCTGCCTGCAAAACGCAATGTGGCTCGACTCTTTCGCCCGTTTTGCAGCTTTGCGCGAATTGAACAACGAAATGCCATGGACGACATGGAGATCCGCGCAGTTCGCTGAAGAACATGTAATAGCGGAACACAAATTCATCCAGTTTGAGTTTCACAGGCAGTGGTTTGCGTTGAGACTGTATTGCAACGAAATTGGCATTAAAATTATAGGAGACATCCCCATATTTGTGGCGCACGACAGCGCCGACGTATGGGCCAACCGCAGGCTGTTCGATCTTGACGAAAAAGGAAACCCAAGGAATATCGCGGGCGTGCCGCCGGATTATTTCAGCGAAACGGGGCAGCTTTGGGGTAATCCGCTTTACCGCTGGGATGAAATGGCGCGGGATGGCTTCGCCTGGTGGATCGACCGCATCCGCGCCGCGATGCGCATGACGGATATCATCAGGCTGGATCATTTCCGCGGATTTGAAAAGTTTTATCAAATACCAGCCGGCGCCGATACGGCCGTTGACGGAACATGGGTGCAGGGGCCGGTTGACCGTCTGTTTAACGCTTTAAGCAGCGCTCTTGGGAAACTGCCGTTTATCGCCGAAGATCTCGGCTACATAACGCCGGAAGTCCGCGCGCTGCGCGACCGCTGGGGATTTCCCGGAATGCGGATAATGCAATTCGGCTTCGGCGACGAACAGCGCGGCAATCCGCACAGGCCCTTCAATTTTATAAAGAACTGCATCGCTTACACCGGCACACACGATAATGACACTACCGCCGGCTGGTTCGCGGATAAAGCAACGCACAAGGCGGGCGAAGAAGCGCTTGTCTATATGGGAAGCACGGGCGAAAAACCTGTCTGGGATTTTATCCGCCTGGCGCTTGCTTCGGTTGCGGACACCGTGGTTCTGCCCATGCAGGACATTCTTGGCCTGGGATCGGAAGCGCGCATGAACACTCCATCCACAAAAGGAAACAACTGGAACTGGCGCATGACGGCGGACGCCATCAAGCCGGAACTGGCGGTCAAGCTGCGCGATATGGTTCAATGTTACGGCCGTCATATTGAAGATGTAAACGCCGTTTAAATTTTCCGGGTTTGCCCGGAAATTTAAACGGCGTTTACATACCTGTTTACCGGTATATCGACCGTCCGGACGGCGAAATTACCGTTAATGGAACCTTCAAATGAGACGGAGATAAGAGTCTCATTACTCTGGACACGGCCAATATTCCTCCTTATTATCATGTCGGTAAAAATAAACTGACTCAGTTGGATATGGAGGGAAACCCCATTACCGGCGCTTTGGCGGATGAGTATGTATTAATCCGCAATTAATAAGGAACGCATGATCACGCCCGCAAATTACGCAGGCAAAATCCTCTTTGCGGATCTGACACGGGGGACGTTTTCCGAAGAACGCCTTCCTGAAAAAATTTGCAGGGAATTCATCGGCGGCAACGGCTTTGGCATCCGCATCCTGTATGAAAAAGTAAAGGCGGGAATCGACCCGCTGGGGCCGGAAAATATTTTGTGCTTTGCGGTCGGAGCTTTGACCGGGACTTCGGCGCCCGGCAGCGGCCGGCATATTGTCGTTACAAGGTCTCCGCTTACCGGAGCCTGGGCGGAATCAAATTCCGGCGGCGCATTCGGGCCGGAACTCAAAACCGCCGGCTATGACGCGGTTTTTCTCTACGGCATTTCTCCAAAACCTGTTTATCTATTCATCCATGACGGTTCGGCGGAACTGCGCGACGCTTCTGATTTATGGGGAAAAGATACTTATGAAACGGAAGATTTTCTAAAACAATCTTTTTCCGATCCGCGCATCAAAATCGCCTGCATCGGCCAGGCGGGCGAAGCGAAATCCCTGCTTTCCGGCATCGTAAGCGAAAGAGGCCGCATAGCCGCCCGCAACGGCGTGGGCGCGGTCATGGGTTCAAAACGGCTGAAAGCGCTGGTTGTTAAAGGCGGATCGCGGAATATCGTTCCGGCGAATCCGGATAAATTCGAAAAGGCCGTGCAAAAATTTCTCGCGATTATCGGCACAAACGAATTTGCCAAAGCTCTATCTGCGTCGGGAACCGGAAATAACATCAGCACATTGACGGCTATTGGCGACGCCCCGCTCAAGAACTGGCAATTAAAAGGTCTTGACGCGCTGCCGACGGTCGCCAATCTTGACAGTGGAAATATGGACAGGTACAAGGTCGGAAGTTACGGCTGTTTTGCATGCCCTGTTTCCTGCGGCGCGATTATCCGCCAGGGCGAAGGCCGCTACGCCATTAAGGATGAAACGCACAGGCCGGAATACCAGTCAATAACAGCCCTGGGCGGCATGCTCATGAACGACAATCTTGAAGCGGTAATAAAGGCCAACGATATCTGCAATCGTTATGGAATTGATACCGTCGGCGTCGGCGGCGTTATCGCAATGGCAATGGAATGTTACGAAAACGGGCTTATCGATAAAACCGAGACGGACGGCATTGAGCTTGATTGGGGAAACGCCGAAGCTATTATCGCCCTGACGGAAAAAATCGCCGGGCGGGAAGGTTTCGGAGCGGCGCTTGCGGACGGAGCGCAACTGGCTGCGGAGCGAATAGGCCGGGGCGCTGAAAAATACGCGATGGCGATTCGCGGAAAGACTCTTGCCAATCATGACCCGCGCATGTCTCCGGCTTTGGGAACGACGAATATCGCCGACGCGAATCCCGCGCACCACATGGACAGCCAGATTACCGGAATGCTGACCGAAGGCGCCGCCATTGGATCCGATCCTGCGCTTCGCGCGCCGAGGGATAATCAGTTTGCCGGATACGTTATTGGAAACGCGTATCATCAGATTTTAAACGCTTCCGGCATGTGTTCGCTATATACCGTGGCGACGACGCCGCCGCCCGTAGCCGAACTTATCTCCGGGGCAAGCGGCTGGGATTTCGGCTGGGAAGAGGCTATCGCGGCAGGCCGCAGAATACTGACGCTGCGCCAGGCTTTTAACGCGCGCGAAGGGTTGACACCGGACAAGTTTGAATTGCCAAAGCGTATTACCTCCACGGCGAAGATTGATTATAACGCCCTGCGCGACGGCTATTTCAGGGAAATGAAATGGGATGTAATATCTGGAAAACCTTCGAGTGAAGTCCTGGAAGAACTTGGGCTGGCGGCGCTGGCGAATGAGAAATGAGGTTCATGCAAAACCCCTGGGAGCGCGGGCGTCCCCACCGGTCGTGTAATAAATAAAATGGGGCGCAATAAATCGCGCTTCTACATTTGAAGCGCTCCAATGGCGCGCGTTTATTATTTACACGACCGGCGAGGACGCCCGCGCTCCTATGGCTCCCAGATCAGGAATCTCATGCGCTAATTATTTTGAAAATCGAGATGTAATTGTAAAACCTTTGGTTTTACAATTACATCTCTGGAGGTTGCATGCTGGATGGCAAAACAATAGGATTTATCGGCGCGGGGAATATGGGCGGCGCGATCATCCGTGGATTGGTTCAGTCGGGCAGGGTAAACAAGACTGATATCATCATCAGCGACGCCGATAAAGGCCGTCTGCGCGAAATTGCGGAAACTTATGGCGTAAAAGCCGCCGAATCCAACATCGGCCTCATAGAAAAATCCGACATCGTTATCATCGGCGTCAAACCGTATAATGTAGACGGAATGCTTGATGAAATTTCCGCCGCCAGCCGTGCCGGACAGATTTTTGTTTCCATCATTGCCGGCGCACCTGTTGAAAAATTTTCATCGAAACTGCATTCCGCATCCGGCATTATCCGTGTGATGCCTAATACTCCGGCGTCAGTTATGGCCGGCGCGTCCGCCATTTATTCGACGGGCGTGAACGTTTCTTCGGAAGATATGGCGCGCGCCGTCGCTATTTTTGAATGTATTGGAAAGGTTGTGGTTATTCATAACGAGGCGTTGATGGACGCTGTAACAGGGCTTTCCGGCAGCGGCCCCGCATATATTTTTCTTGCCATTGAAGCGCTTGCCGACGCGGGCGTGCAGTTGGGCATAGCCCGCAAGGAAGCATCCCTGCTGGCTGCGCAAACGGTTTATGGAGCGGCGAAAATGCTGATTGAAACCGGGAAATCTCCCGGCGAGCTTAAGGATATGGTGACAACGCCCGGCGGCACGACAGCCGCGGGGCTGCGCATGCTTGAAAAAAGAAACTTCCGGTCGGCAATTATGGACGCGGTTGATGCCGCCGCTCGACGCTCGCGTGAACTAAGGTAAAATAAACGTATGGCTTTTCTGAAAATTCCCGTAAAAATTCACAGGCGATATTTAACACGCATATTTTTTGCCTCGATGTTGCTGTTGTTTTCATCCTGCGATAAGAAAGCGGGAAATCAATATGATACATTTCATGGTTATGCGTCATTTCGGGATGTTCCGGGTTTGACGGATTCTGAAATAAAAGCGATAGAAGATCTCCAGGCAAAAAATATTTCTTTCATCTATGGAATGGACGCCCAGAGCACGGAGGCTTTTTATGGGCAAAACGGCGAAATCAGGGGATTTACGGCGCTCTTTTGCGAATATTTGACCAGGTTGTTCGAAATAAGTTTCAGACCGGCGGTTTTTGAATGGAACGAATTAATTACAGGGCTTCAGACCGGCGATATAGACTTTACGGGCGAACTCACATCTACTGAAGAACGCCGCAAAACCTATTTCATGACCGATCCAATTGCCGTGCGTTTTATAAAATCATTCCGCATGAAAGGCAGCGACCCATTTGAGAATATCGAAGAACTGCGTCCGCTGCGCTTCGCTTTTCTGGAAGACACGATTACGGCGGAAACCGTATTGTCATCTTTAGCCGGATGGAAAATCGAAGTCAAATATATCAGCGATCACAGCAACGTTTACGACATGCTTAAAAGCGGACAGATCGACGCGTTTTTCGATGAAAACAGCGTGGAAGCCGCCTTTGCCGCTTACGATGAAATTAAGGGCGAAGCATTTTTGCCTATTACGTACAGCCCGGTTTCTCTCGCCACGCGTAATCCGGAACGCGCGCCCATTATTTCCGTCATACAGAAAATGCTGCAATCCGCTCCCCAACGTTATCTGGTTGAAATGTATACACATGGAGAATGGGAATTTACCAAACAGAGGATTGAGCTTTCTTTCAGCGCCGAGGAGCGCGAGTATATAAGCGCCCGGCCGGTTGTGCCCTTTTTAGCGGAATTCGATAATTATCCGAAAAGTTTTTACAATGACCATGAAAATGAATGGCAGGGAATGGTTTTTGATGTTTTGCGTGAAATAGAAGCATTAACCGGAATATCTTTTAAAATCGTTAATAAACCGGATACGGAATGGATTAATTTAGTAAAAATGCTTCAGGATGGAAAAGCCTCCGTCATATCGGAAATGATTCGCACAAAAAACAGGGAAGCCGATTTTTTATGGCCTGAAACCGCGCTTTTGCATGATAAATACGCGCTTATTTCAAAATCTGAATTTCCCGATGTCAGCATAAATGAAATACTGTATTTAAAAGTGGGATTATTAAAAGAAAGCGCGCAGGCGAATCTGTTCAAGACCTGGTTTCCTGCGCACACGAATATCGTGGAGTATGAAAATTCTTTTTACGCGTTTGAAGCGTTGGAACGAAACGAGATAGATTTAATCATGGCAGGGCAAACCCATCTCCTGGCGCTGACACGATATATGGAAAATCCCGGCTATAAAATTAATTTCTTTTTCGATCGCCCCTACGAATCATTATTTGGTTTTAATAAAAATGAAGAAATCTTATGTTCCATTATAAATAAAACACTTCAACAAATAGATCTTAGAAAAATATCCGAACGTTGGATAAATATAACTTACGACTACAGGATAAAGGTATCGCAATCGCGGCTGCCCTGGCTGATAGGAACATCGGTTTTGCTGTTTTTTGTAATAATCCTCCTGCTTGTGCTGAATCAAAAAATGCGAAGCGAGGAGAGGCGTCTGGAACATATGGTAAAAGAGCGCACCGCCGATCTTAATAAACAGCGCATATTGCTGGAATATATGAGCATGACGGATCAGTTGACAGGCATACCCAACAGGCGTAATTTTGACGACCGGATAAGCCAGGAATGGCGTGTGGCGATAAGGGAAAAAAGGCCCATCAGCATTTTGATGATGGATATTGACAAATTTAAAACGTATAACGACACTTACGGACATCAGCAGGGCGATGTACTTTTGCAGGAGGCGGCGCAGATTATTACACAAACAATAAGACGCCCTGGAGACTTTGCCGCCCGCTGGGGAGGCGAGGAATTTGTCGCATTATTATCCAATACCGATATGGACGGAAGTTTGCAGGTAGCCGAGTCCATCCGCGCGAATATTGAAAAACTTGATATTGCACTGCCGAACGGAACTGTTACTAAAGTAACGATAAGCATTGGCGTGAGCACACAAAAACCTGAACCGGACAGTTCGATGGACACATTTATTTCCGCTGCGGATGACGCGCTTTACGAAGCGAAAAAAATGGGCAGGAACAGAGTTTGCAGGAGTTGATGACATAGCGGCACCCCAAAAGCAAGGGTGCACGCCGTAAAAGTTGAAGCAAGTATAGTATTGAAGCGTTTCTCCTCCTATCCTAATATGTTATATATATTAGGATAGGAGGCGAGACGCATGGAGATGAAACGTAATAACATTATTGAAGAGTTAATCAAATTGGGGCCGCTTTGCTCTGGAACGTTTTATGAGCAGTACATTCCTTGTGGCAAAAAGAACTGCCGATGCCACGACGAAGAGGATCC
>Ga0082212_10005700_pt1 | contig 16892 bp, 14 predicted proteins | sample TergutNt197P3_FD_71548 | JGI IMG/M metagenome (GOLD analysis project Ga0082212, IMG submission 71548) | Neocapritermes taracua P3 segment gut microbial communities from Petit-Saut dam, French Guiana - Nt197 P3 | ecosystem: Host-associated > Arthropoda: Insects > Digestive system > Gut ... | reverse complement strand
AACCCAGTTTACCCCGCTAAACAGGATAAGCCTTGGCGCACGGATCAATTTGGGTGATCAGGGCAGAAAGGAAAAGGCTGACCGTGTTGACGCCCTCTATATTTCCGGCCTGGAGGCATATAATACAGGAAATACTAATCAGGCCCGTCTGGACTGGGAAGAAGCATTAACTCTTGATCCAAGGTTTGATCCGGCCAAAGAAGGACTGGCGCTTATTCTTGATTCCAGTGCTCTGGACAGGCGCATCGATTCCATGCAAAGCCTGGATGATTATTTTTAATTATTTTTTTCGTGCAAATACCCGGTGATTAATATAGGGCAGGAAGGAATGTTTTTTTTCCAGAGCCGTAAGCCATTCCGTACTGATATGGCTTGAACCCAGAGCTTCGTATATGGTTGTAAAATTCCGTAGCGCTCCTTTCAGTTCCTGCTCAGCATGATCCCTGTTTATTCTGCTCTGGAACTGCGGGTTTAGTGCTTTTGACCAGTCGGTGCTTTGGGCAAAAAGAAGTTCCCTGGCCGCCTGGTTTAATGTCCGTTCTTTTAACCCGGTATCGTTGGAAAAACGTTCTGTCATTTCAATCATACGCTGAATGGAACGAAAGATATGCCGGTAAATCCAGTCGTTGGATGCGTCCAGCAAAAGTTCGGCATAACCATTCTCGAGGCATGAAGAATAGCCAGGCTCTACAGTTTGAAACATGGCATCCTTTATGTTTTCCAGGTAGCCGGAAGGGCAGCAAAAAACCGGGGTTCCCTTTCTGTCAATTTCTTTAATAAGTGCTTTTAAAAAAAACGTCCCTTCGTACCAGTTGCGAAACAGTTCATCAGCATTTATTGTACAAATGCTAATTGGGTTTTCCAGGTGCTGCGATGCGGTTTCCAGTCTGGATACCCGCATGTCCAGGAAAGTCTCTGCAGCCGCCCTGGCGCATTGTTCGGCGGATTCCTGGCTATACACATTGTGTTTCTTGTCCGAACCTCCGGTCCAATACCGGTAACCGGTTGAAAAACGGCTGTTTCCCTGCCCTAAAAATTTTTTCAGTGTTTTTGCGGATAGTTCAAATCCGGCGTCATGGCAGGACCGGTAAATACCGGACTGTGCATTAATATGATTTTCCATATCATGTTTGGCAGTATTATCCCTGCTGAATACAGACAGGCCGGAAGATGTTTTTACCGGATAAAAAATACCAGTTTCTGACGGAGGGTTACTTAATATAAGGGCATGAGAATCGACAATGGCATAATTTATGCCATATTCACAAAGAAGATTTCCAAGCTCTTCTGTCCAGCCCAGTTCCGGCAGCCAAAATCCGGCAGGAGTTTTTCCAAAGTATCTCCGGTGGTGCAGCAAGGCTGTTTCCAGCTGCGCCCGGACCGCTTCTTCCATGGAAGCGTAAAAAGGGAGAAATGCGTTGGTAGCGGCTGTTAAAAGAAATTCCAGACGGCCTTGTTTCTGATAATTGTTAAAAGCTCCCAGAATGTCCATGTTGTACTGCCCGGTAAGTACAGTTTTTCTGCGGCAGTCCAGAATAAAATACTGTTCGGCCAGGGCTTTTGTTTCTTCATTTGCAGCGCAGCGCTTTATTTCTTTTCTTCCAAATTCAATGCGTTTGTCCAGCCATTTTAGATAACGATCCAGAAGTTTTAAATCCTGAAACAGGCCACAGAGGGAAGGTGAAAGAACCATTCCCAGCCGGAACGGGATACCTTCTTTTTCCAGGGATTCAAACAATGCAAGCAGGGGAAGCCAGACTTCTGAAAGCGTTTCAAAAAAATCCCGTTCTTCTTCAGTAAAATCATCCTTTTGGGAAGGGCAGACAAAAGGGTAATGTCCATAAATGATAATAGAAAAAAATTTTTGCTTATTCATGTGCAACTGTAGATTCTCTTTCTGCAGAGCGAAGAACAGAAAAATCCGATACACCGGAAAGTTCAATTAAAGGGCTGGCTAAATGTGATTTATTGTACAGGCTGTTTAAAAAAGGCGGAAGTACAAAGGGACGCGATATTATTATAGAGCTATTAATTCCCCGGACCCAAAGTACAATGCGGAATAATCCCGGCGACGGGAAGCCTAGATACCAGGAATCATCTTCTTTTCCAACAGGTACCGTAAAGGATTCTGTAAAATCGCTGTCTTTATATTTTTTCAGGCAGGTTTCATAATTTTTTTTATTTTCCAGCGCTTTTAGGGCATAGCCTTCAAAACGGGGATCCGCTTCGTACCGTTCCCTGTCCATGGCTTTAATTTCCCAAAAAATATAAACCCACTGAGGATCACGGGGAAGTACTTCCAGGTAAGTAATATGATATTGCTCTGGCAAAGCTGCTGTTTTTAATGCCAGGGGGGACATATCACCTGTTTGGAGGGAAGGTTGCATTTTCATTATTGATGAAGAATACGGAACCGAATCTTCATCAAGCATATTGTCCAACAGTTCACGTATTATAAAGATCCGGTCCAGATCCGGAGGTATGCTAATCCCCGCCTGGTCCGCCATTTTTAATAATTCTTTTGTTGTTGCACTTTCTAAATATGTTTTGTATTCTGTTGTTTCACGGTCAAACATATCTTTTTTTATCATGTGAAAATGGTTTTTTCTTGTCAAGAGGTGTTGCATTTATGGCTGCCTTATTCTTTCCGCCGCACAGCACGCAAAAGATCCTCTCTGCTCAGTTCCGTCCAAAGAGGGCGGCCATGAGGACAGCGGGGGATCTGTTCTGATTCGCCGGCTAAAGCCAGGGCTGCCTGTGCCAGGGCAAGGGCTGTTTCATCGTCCAGATAATTTCCGTCTTTTATTGCGGAACGGCAGGCAAGGCTTGCAGCCCAGCTTTCTGCAAAGTTTTCTTTTGTACTTTGCAATGTCAGAATTGCTTCTACCGTTTCGCTGTCAGTTGCTTTCCAGAGCGATGGAAGCGCATCAATACGCCATGATCCGCAACCTTCTTTTTGCAGAATAATTCCAAGCCTGGATAATGTTTCTTTTTTTTCCTGGAGAAATTTATCTTCTTCTTCGCTGCCGGTGGTAAAAGGAACCGGTACCAAAAGTTCCTGGACAACGGCATTGCCTTCCAAAAAATGATTGTAGAGGATCCGTTCGTGCGCGGCATGCTGATCAATTAAATAGAGTTTATCCCCCCGTTCAACAAGAATAAAGAGATCAAAAACCCTTCCTGCAAACCGGATACTATCGTGTGTTTTTCTGCTATTTCTGATCTCTTGATGTGAATGTTCAACTGCGTAATAGCCAGCTTCTTTTTCTGCAGCAAAATTCTCCTGCGATATGTTTTTATCCTTAAACGGCAAGGAAACAAATTCGTCCTGTCTTTCAAGCAGTGCCTGTTTGGCCAGTGTATTGCAGGTGTTAAAATGTGTATTATTTCGGAGTGCGGCAGTAATGCTATGGTGTATTGCTCCAGGATCTGCAAAGCGGACTTCCCGTTTGGCCGGGTGTATATTAAAATCCGCCATTGCGGGATCAATTTCTACAAACACTGCCCCAAGCGGATGAGTGCCGTTGGGGAAAAAACCTGCCAGACCGAATTCCAGGGCCTGCATTAATCCAAAATCCTGAATCCTGCGCTTGTTTGCAAAGATATACTGCTGTCTGCGGTCTTTTCGGTACAATTCAGGCCCGCCGGATACGATTGTTACCGTAAAGCCCTTGCCGCCTGTTTCCACGGTATGCAGAAATTGTTTTTCATGAGGATCGAGGATCAACTCTCCAAAACGTTTTTGCAGGGCAGGGATTTTTTTTCCTGTTTCTGCAGGAAGAAAATTCTTCTCGCAAAGAATGTGGAGTTTTAGTATACCGTCCTGAACAAAACGAAAGGAAATATCAGGAAAGGCCAGGGCTTTTTCTGTGAATATCTGGCGGCACAGGGTTGCTTCACTGGGTTCTCTTTTAAGAAAACGTTTGCGGGCAGGCATTGAATCAAAAAGTCCAGACACCCTGACACTGGTTCCGCGCGTTCTTCTTGTCTGGGTTAGTTTATATGGTTCTGTTTCCAGACGCCAGGCTTCCCTGCCGTCTGTGCTGGTAACAATTTCCAGCCGTGCAACAGCTGCTGCAGCTGCCAGGGCTTCTCCGCGAAAACCCAATGTGGTAAAGCTGGAAAGATCATCCAGTGATTGGATCTTGCTGGTAGCATGTGTTTTAACACAGAGAGAAAGATCTTCCCTGCCCATTCCGCAGCCGTCATCAACAAGTTCAACTTTTTTTATGCCGCCTTTTTCAATTGACAGTTCAATGTGTTCTGCTCCGGCATCAAGGGCATTATCTATCAATTCTCTTACCAGAGCTGCGGGGCGGTCAATTACTTCTCCTGCGGCAATTTTTTTTGCTTCTTCAGGGGCAAGGATTTTAATCATCGTTTACATTGTCGAAAAGATCCAGTTCAGGGTTTTCCTGCATCTTACTTTCCGGGGAATTGAGGAGTATTTCGATTCTGCTTTCTGTTTTTTCCAGATCCTTTTCCAGGGAACGTGCAAGTTTTATGCCTTCTTCAAAAGCCTTAAGGGATTCCTCCAGCGGAATATCTGTTTTTCGGATTGTTTCACCGAGCTTTTCCAGCTTTAACAGCCGTTCTTCAAAATTTTTCATAACAATGTCCTTATTCTGTACTCTCGGTTACGGCCTTAACCAGCCCTTCCATTGGCCTGATGCTAAGCGTATCTCCGGGCCTGGCGTCAATGGCCCGGCGCAGTATCTTCCCTGATTTTTCGTTTATCACCACGGAAAAACCCCGTGCCAGTACTGCAAGAGGGCTGCCCACTTCAAGGCTTGTCCTGGCCAGTTCCAGCCGTCTGCGATATGCATCAATCCTGTTTTGCAGGGAAAAAATCAATGTTTCTTTTGCGTCGTCAAAACGGACAAGAAACGGCTGTAGTATCGCCCTAAAGCGCTGTTCCAAATCATCAATACCAAAAGGCCGTAATAGCAGATGAACCCTGTCAATTCTTGTGCTAATAGCATGAATCATTTCTTCTTTATTGTTAGTAATTTGTTCTAAAACTTCGCTTCTATTGGCGCTAACCAGTTCTGCTGCCGCTGACGGGGTTGGGGCGCGAAGGTCCGCCGATAAATCACAAAGGGCATTGTCTATCTCATGTCCCACTGCGCTGACAACAGGGATTTCCGAATTCGCCACTGCACGAACTACAATTTCTTCGGAAAATGGAAGCAGATCTTCCAAAGAGCCGCCCCCCCTTCCAACGATAAGCACATCCGCCAGGTTCCATTGGTTTGCCTGTTCAATTCTGAGTGCGATATTTTTTGCCGCTCCATCTCCCTGAACCAGTGCAGGAAAAATAATTACATGGATGCCGGAAGCCCTGCGCCGGAGAATGTTGAGTATGTCGTGTACAGCCGCTCCTGTTGGTGAACTAATTATCCCTACTGTCTCTGGAAACATGGGAATGGGTTTTTTCCGGTCTTCATCAAAAAGCCCTTCGGCTGCCAGTACGTGTTTCCGTTTTTCCAGCATTGCCAGTATGTCTCCGGCGCCGGCCAGTTCCATGTCTTCGCAGACAAGCTGGTAATTTCCGCGTTGGGGGTACACGGATATACGTCCTCTGACACGCAGGAGCATGCCGTCCTTTGGATCAAAGTTCAGTGCGCCAAGCCGGTTTTTAAACATTACCGCATCTATTTTTGCCAAGGTGTCTTTAAGGGAAAAGTATAGATGCCCCGAACTGGAAGGGCGGAAGTTGGAAAGTTCCCCTTCTACAATAAGCTGCGGAAAGGCATTTTCCAAATTCTGACGTATAAGATTTGTTAGTTCAGAGACGGTAAGACTTTGCTGCACCGGAACAGTATACCATGGAGACGCCCTGCTAACAATATAAGGCAGGCATTGTTACAAACCCTGCCGGTTTAAAAAGGTTCAGTTTGCTTGAGTGTTTGTTTTTTCTGCAATTTTTTCAAACTGATCCGAAACACTTTTAAAAACATCTACCAAAACAGGGTCAAAGTGAGTCCCTGCACCATCTATAATGATTTTACATGCTTCTATATGGCTGTATGCTTTTTTATATGATCGCTCGGAAATTAATGCATCGTACACATCGGCAATGGCCATGAGGCGGCCTTCCAGAGGGATGTTTGTTCCTTTAATCTTAAGCGGATATCCTGTTCCGTCCCATTTTTCGTGATGGGTTCCTGCGATGGACAGCGAGTGCAATAAAAAGGCATGCTCGGTTGTATTGTCCATGATTTTTTGTATTGCATTTGTTCCTACTGTTACATGAGTTTTCATAATTTCCAGTTCTTCCGCTGTTAGCTTTTCCGGCTTGTTGAGTATTGAATCGCTTATTGCTACTTTTCCTACATCATGGAGCTGGGTCGAAGGCAATAAAAAGTCCATGTTCCATGCAGACATTTCTTCTTTATAAATTCCTTTGCGAAGAAGTTCTTCAACAAGGGTTTTCATGTAAAGCATTGTACGATTAACATGACCTCCGGTTAGTTTGTCCCGGAATTCAACCAGGTCTGAAAGTGCGGCAAGTACAGCGTTTTGCAATTTTAGAACTTCATTGGTTTTTTCGCTTACTTTTATTTCCAGGTTATTGGCATAATCCATAAGGGCTGCCTGAGCGCCGAGCAAATCGTTTTTTTGTTTAACAATCAGGAGCTGGTTTGCGATGCGTTTAAGCAGGAGCGGCCCGGAGAATGGTTTGGATATATAATCAACCGCTCCAAGATCAAGGCCTTCCAGTTCACTGTCTTCGTCATTTTTTGCTGTTAAAAAGATTACGGGAATTTCTTTAAAGCGCTTATCTGCTTTCAGCATTTTTATGGTTTCATAACCGTTGGTTTCCGGCATTTCGATATCAAGAAGAATTAAATCTGGAAGGACATTCTCCAGAATTTCAAAGAGCTTTGCCGCGGACGGTGCCGGGTATACTTCATAAAATGTTTTGAGCATATTTCTGCCCATGGTCAGGTTTGCTATGCTGTCATCAACAATTATTACTTTATGGCGTATGTCATCCATTGGCTTTTTTGCTCCTAAAAATAATATCCAAGCCCAATTCTAATTACAGGCAAATAATCGGGTGGTGAGCCAACTTTTATGTTCATTCCCAGGGATATAGGCATAAAAAAACCTCCCGGCTCTCCTATATCAATTTTCCAGCCCATGCCAGGCTGGAATAAAAGGCCGCCGGTTTTTTTTAATGATTCTTCTTTCATCTGTAAAAACCACCAGCCAAAGGTAAAGAATCCTAGAAACATGGTGCCTGTAAAATTACCAATGTTATGCCCGTTAGCGTAACCTGCTCCTATTTCAAGAAAAAATATCCCGTTAAATGGGTACCACCTTCCCTTAATTGAACCTGTAAGAATGTTTGCTATTATCAGGCTGGTATATGAAACATCGGCCAGGACAGAAAAATGCGGTGTAAGGGTACGTTCATAATTTACTGCAACGCCAATAACTGTAAGCTGAACAGCCACGCTGTTTTTAGCCGCATCCTGTGAATAAATACTGCCGGCGGCAATAAGGAATATCAATACAAATAAAATTGCCTTTTTCATAATGATACTCCGTTTTAATATTAGAAAGCTAATGCAATTAAAAGTATACTGTATTTAGCCTGTTTATACAAGATGCTGCCGCTGTAAAGGTTTTTTTATGTACTTTAGCGTATAGTCAGCTGACTCTGACAGGGAATGGTAAAAAAGCCTGGAGAATTCCAGATGCCGCATAAACGGATCGGTTTCGAGTTGCTTTTTTTCCAGTTCCGAAACAGGAGGGAAAAGAAAACCGGCGGCATCTTTTACCGGACTTGCGGCAATAGCAGCGTTGACCTTGTCCAGTTTTTTTAGAATTTTTTCAGTTTCGTTTGGGTTTTGTGTTTTGTGTACGTGAATATTTTTTGCAGCAGATGCTTGATCCCGTATTGTTGTTAGCCCCCGTACCAGGTCAGAGAGTGCTATGGAATACCGGCTGCTGCGATTTTCCTGTTCCCTGCAATATTCGCCGTCGATGCGGCTGTAGAGGCTGCTAAACAGTTGATTTGCTTTTTCACGGAGGACGGGCAGGGAAAGCAGTTCTTCGGGCATGGCAGAAACAACTCCCGGTATGACAATACCGTCAGGAGAAAGGCTATAACTGGTTATACCAGTCTGTTCCATGCGGTTTTCGAACCATGCCGCATAAAGCGAAAGCCGTTTGTCGGTTAGTACTTTATCCCCGGATGCTGAGGCTGCAAAAAAAGGGATCCCGTTTTCCAGCGAAGCAACTGAAAATGTTTCTGCCGGACAGAACCGCCCTGAAACGGCATGGGTATTTTCTTCAAAAAGAGCGCCCCTGTAATGGGTGCGGTAACCGGGAAAAGCCAAATCAAGGCCGGCCATCCAAATCGAGGGAGGCCCCAGAAAGCGTGCAAAATCCCAGGCCGTGGTTGCAACCGATCCCCCGGCTCCAAGCATACCCTTTGGGTCGGTACGATCTTCAATAAAACGGCCCAGCGGAAAAAGCGACTGGCAAAAAAAGATTCTGCTAAAAATAAAATTACGCAGTGCTGTGGGATATACCGCAGATTCCGCTATCAGCGCAGTGTTGGGTGCATTAAGGCGGTACAGGTGCAACGCATTCCAGTATTGGGGATCAACTGAAACGGTAAAGTCCGGTTCTATGCCGTTATGCAAAAGAAAACGGAGGGAAGTATCAACCGCTACCATTACGCAGCGGCGGCGGATTTCTTTCAGGTGTTTTGTTACTCTGTTAAGTGAAGGGCCTGCTGCGGCTAGAAAAACCGGTATTCCTGAGTCCTGCAGGACATTTTCCAGGTTTTTTACTCCGGGAAATCTAAGCACACCGTCAATATTGGCAGCAAGATTTCTTGTCCACCGTTTGCCGAAACGTTGTAATGTTGCAGCATTGATTTCGTCTTTGGATGCCCATGTATTGATGCGCCGTTCAACACCGGCATACCAGGATTCATCTTCCTCTGTTATACCGGTAAGTGCCCTGTTTTTAATGATAAGCGGTTTTTGTATTTCAACAAAAGAAAGAGCGGTATTAATGGCTGCTGCTCCGCTGCCCAATACAAATGTTACACTGCCCTGTGATATCAAACTTTCCAGATTTCGTGATTTCATTGCCAAAGTAAATAATTCTTTATGCCGCTCTACAACTATCAGGGTACGGTGTTCCTGTATCAGGGCTTCTGCAGTGTACCCAAGCCCAAAACCCAGCAGGATAATTATTCCTGCGGTTTTTGCTGCAGCCGCACCGGCCTGGCGTTGTCCTTCACGGGCAGGATCCCGTTGCGAGTGAATTAATATTTTTGGCGTATCAGGGTTTTTCTGGTAAAGCAGGGTAGGGTTTCCCGAAGGTGTTTGTTCAATATGCCAGCACCCTGTTTCATGCTGTTTGCACTGCAGTGATTTTTTTTCGGAAAAATCATTTTCAATTTGCCGGGCCAATTCCGGGTAACGGGAATGGAGCAGTGCAAGGTTTTGTTTCCAGCTCATTCCAATTCCAGGATTATGGTCATTCCCGGCTTAAAAGGGCTTCCCGGCTCCGGACTTTGCCGTAATACCCAGCCTTCGCCGCGGATGTCCAGAAAAAGGTCATCCCTAAGAAGCAGGGGAGCAAGGCTCCGTTTTGATCTCCGGCTAAAGTCAGGCACGGTATTTCCTATAGTCAGTATGTCTTCTACCGGAATTGTAATTTCTCCGGGGTGGGTTACCTGGGGGTTCCTTCCCCGTGGTATTCCAAGGTAATCAATAAGTGCTTCCGCTGTTTCCCGTATGGCCGGAGCTGCAGTCCGGCTCCCAAAGTAATAGTTTCCCATGGGTTTTATCAGCACCATATACAAAACCAGCGACGGGTTTTCTGCAGGGAGCAGGGCAATGCAGCTTGCGATATAATCGGTTTCGGAATAGGTTCTGGTATTTGGATCATACATCTGTGCAGTTCCTGTCTTTACACCAATGGCAATGTCCTTTATCCTGGCGCGGCTGCCTATACCCAGGTCTTCTGTACCGGCTTCCATATAGCGGCGCATATTTTTAGCTGTTTCTTCGCTGAGTATGCGCCTTGGCTCCCCAGCCTGAAATTCCCTTATAGTTTTGCCGTCATCTGACACAATACGGGATACAAGCCTGGGAGGTATTAATACCCCGTCGTTAGCTATTGCTGTTGCCGCCTGGAGCATTTGAAGGGCTGATACGCTTATCTCCTGGCCCATTGCCATAGTTGGCTTTGATCGTTCCGACCATTGGCTTACCGGGCGGAAAAGCCCTGCTGTTTCTCCCGGCGCCCCGGCTCTTGTTCTGCTGCCAAAACCAAAATTTTCCAGCGCACTGGCAAATGCATCTGCCCCCATTCGCTCTGAAGCATAGGCAGCTCCGGCATTGCAGGAAAAAACGATTATGCCTTCGGCGTTTACATTACCGTGAACACCCATACATTTAATCCTAATCCTGTCTCCCCGTGTATATTCACCATTGCAGACAAAAAATGTATCGTGTCCTATTGCACGGGAATCCATCAAGGCTGCTATAGAAAAAACCTTAAAGGTTGATCCAGGCTCGTAAGCCCAAATGGCAGATCTGTCCATTCTGGAAAAATCGGTGGAAGCGGCAATATCATTGGGATCGAAGCCCGGCAGGCCTGCGATTCCCAGAATATCCCCTGTCCGGGGATCCATAGCCAGCAGCATTACCGCTTCGGCTTTGTTTTGTTCCATTGAACGTGCGGCAATGTCTTCCAGAATGTACTGTACATTGGTATCTATCGTTAACACTACCTGATTTCCGTTTTTTCCGTCTCCGGGCGCCAGTTCTGATTCAAAAGAATATTCAATGCCGGCGCCGCCTGTATTGTCGTTGCGTGTAAATCCAATGATCTGGGCTGCAAGATTTTTTTCAGGATAGATTCGCCCCATAACCGGTTCAATATTTATTCCCGCCAGCTTTCCTTGAGTACGAAGGCTTTGTATGCGCTGTATTACGGATTGATCCGCTTGTTTTTTAAGGTAAAGAAAGTCGCTGGATGAACCTTCTATGGTTCTTATTATTTCTCCGGTTGAAATTTCCAGCAGGGGAGAAAGGTCTATTGCCAGTTCATCAATGTCTTTTATATCGGGCCGCCAGATGCTAATGTTTCCCATTCTGGTCTGAAGGGCGAGTATCCGGCCATTTCTGTCCAGAATGGCTCCGCGTTCTGCCTTCTCCCTGGGCGCAGTAAAGATCTCGGCGCCCGGCGGGTTCAGCATCACAGCAAAGTACCGGATAAATATATAGAATGCTGCTGCCCCCAAAATAAGAGCAATGACAAGGAACCGCCGCTTTATCTGTTTTAACTCTGTTCTGCTCATGGTACTCTGGTTCATTTATAAGCTACTACTTTTCCCAAAATGTGATCTAATGGAACAAGGCCGTAAGAACGGGAATCAAACGACTCCAGATCATTATCTCCCCTTACAAAAAATGTTCCGTTATCATTAACCGAAGAACAGCGCTTAACAGCTCTTTCTCCAAGAGGAGTATAAAACACCAGAAGATCCCCGGGCTGCGGGTTAGACCAGTGGAACAGGTAAAAACCCAGACCGGGGATACGGAAACCAAAAGCCGCCTTGTTTACAACCAGGAGGGATCCGGGGTGTAATGTTGGAAGCATGGATCTTCCCTGGGTTATCATAAGGTCTATAAAAAGGAGTTTTATAATCAATGCACAGAGTAAAGCCAGGACGCCAGCCCTAAATACTCCATTCTGCCTAACTGTGTTGTCAGACATAGGTTCCTTTTGTATACTGCCTTTTTGGTTTTTCACTTCCATTTATCGTTATCGGAAGTATAATGATATGCCTTGATTCTGTCGATAAAATGCTATAATGAAAGATATTATCTCTGCCCAGCATGTTCACCGGCGGTCGAAACAGCCCCTTTTGTCTGCAGATCAGAAGTACAGGCCCTTGCAGCATACACTTCCGGTTATGCAGGATAATTCATTCATTTCCGGTCAACATCTTCCAAAACGAAAAAAAAAACGTCTCCTTGAAAAAATAAGAATGGGAACTTCGGCCTCTGGCGGAGAATACCATGCTCCGAAAAAGCGGCATAACCTGAGTCTTTTTTTTAACATAGGGCCGGTAAAAAAAGAAAAATCTGTATTTACCTCAGTTGGATCACAGGATCGAAAAAAACCTTTTGAGACTCTAAAAACGGCAGTGATCTTTTTTGCACAGATACCAAAAAAAATCTACCTGGTTCTTTTTCTAGTTCTGGCAACGGGATGTTTTGCCCTTATGTTTAATTATATACCGGAACCTCTCCCCCCGGAGGACAACATAATCCGGGGAAATGGCATAAGGATAGAAGGCTTTATTGACAACGAAGGGGATGAAATTCCTCTTGATGTAACAGAAACCTTTGCCTGGCAGTATTATTCAGTGCGATCCGGTGATTCTGTAGAAGGCATCTCCCGGCGTTTTGGTCTTTCTTTGGATGCTGTAATTGCATCAAATAACCTCCGTAATGTACGTCAGCTTAAGGCCGGGCAATCAATTCGTATCCCCAACATGGACGGTATTCCCTATAAAGTAAAAAGAGGAGACAGTTATCCCAAAATTGCCCAGTCCTTTGATGTGCCTTTGGAAGCGGTACTCGATGCCAATGACATTCAAAATGATGAGGTACATGAAGATGACGTGCTTTTTATTCCCGGCGCCAGAATGGATAAAAATGAACTTCGCCGGGCTTTAGGGGAACTGTTTATCTGGCCGATTTCCGGCAGGCGGAGTTCGGGGTTTGGGTGGCGGAACGATCCTTTTTCGGGAGTCAGGAGCTTCCATGCCGGATTGGACATTGTCGGCCCGACAGGTATGTCAGTAAAAGCATCTGCTGACGGGAGGGTATCTGCAACAGGGTACAATGCTACATACGGTAATTTTGTCATTATTACCCATACGCCGGAATATCAGACCATGTATGCCCATTTGAACAGAATCCTTGTTAAAAATGGTACGTTTGTAAATCAGGGAGCAATTATTGGCCAGGTTGGAAATACGGGCCGCAGTACCGGGCCCCACCTTCACTTTTCGGTATATAAAAACAAAGTGGCAATAAACCCCCTTGAAGTGCTTAATAATTGATGGTACCCTGATATTGGTTGATCGTAGCGTAAGGAAATTATTATAGTTCGCCGCAAGGAGCGGCGTGTGCATGCGGGCCTTTGGCCCGCGAGCGTAAGGAAATTATTATAGTTCGCCGCAAGGAGCGGCGCGTGCATGCGTAAATTAGTTTTGATTTTAATTACTTTTTTTGCGGTGGTAACTTTTATCAGGGCATTTGCCGTTACGGAGGATGCCGCGGTTGAATTTGTTGAAATTTCAGACAGGTAAAACCAATTGATAACTGAACAAAACGGTCATAATGGCCATGCAGATCTTTCCATCTCTGTTGTTTCAAATCAATACCTTTCTTTTGAAACCCTTTTAGAGGATATCTGCGAACGTCTCCAGGATACCAATCAGCAAGGATCACTTAAACGGATTTATAAATTGGAACAAAACCTGGATGAACTTGAAAAAGAATTGAATGAACTAGAAGAGCTGTTGTCCGTTAAGATAAGCCGGAGCACGGGGTGAAAAACCGTTATACAGCGCGGCTGCTTTTTTTTCTTTTAGCGGTTCCCTGTTATGCAACTATTAGGTTTTCAGGGCTGGATTTGGCGGAAGATAACCGGCTGTTGTTTACCTCCCATTCAACAGGCGGGGGCAGTGCCAGTCAGAGTGCCCTTTTTATAACACAGCTTCCATCCCGTTCCGTTTCCATGCTCAGCACTTTTCCAGAAAAACTGGAACTCATCGACGGCGGTAAAACAATACTTGTCCATAATGCATTCGGCAGTCAGCAGCTTCCTGTAACAGGCGGCCTTCCGCATTCATTTCCCGGTTATTCTGCATTTTCATCATCAACCAGCCTAAGGCCGGAAAGCACCAGCGCTTCTCCTGACGGACGCTGGCTTCTCTATGTAGAGCCGGAAAGTTATGCCAGAGGATCGCTGGTTCTTTTGAATGGCGCATCGGGGCGAAAGGTGCTGGTTTCTGCTGATGTAGAGCGTCCGGGCCGTTTTTTCCCTGCTCTGTGGGGTGCCGATTCCCGTGGTTTTCTCTATGCAAAAGGAGGGCGGCTTTATTTCTATTCTGTTGTAACCGAAGCCGCTGCCCCTGATGAACGGTACAGGGTTATTGGTGAAGGAGCAATCCCTTCGGTGTTCTGGGACAAAGGAGAAATCTTTTATTATCTTCGTTCTTCAACCGTGTACCGGGTACGAAGCAATGAACTTTTTGCCCGCACACTTTATTCCAGTTTTCTTGATCTGGGGGAAATTGCAGGAAAAATTCCCTTTGATTTTGATCCGAATTTTGACCGTTTCTGGATTTCGCCCGACGGCCTTTCCCTTATCCTTTGTAAAGGGGGCAGGAACCTGTTTTATTATCCTCTTGGGATAAATTCGGATACGGAGACAGATTTTACTTCGCTTCCCTACATTATGGCGCCACGTTCTGGATCCAGGATAAATGTGTTATGGTCCTCTGACGGAATTGCTACAATATTGATTGGGGGCAGTTCAGGCATTGATGCACCAAATGCAACGATAGCTTACCGCCTTTCCTTTTCGAATGCCGGCAAGACAACAGGTATCTTTGAGCCGCTGGATGCTCCTCCTGCCTTTCAAGCGTCCCTTTCCTCCGATGGAAGGCGTGTAATTTTTTGGGGTCAGCAAGGGCTTTTTTTGTATGATTACCGGACCTGGAAATTGCTTGCAAAACCTGTTTCCGTGCCTGTTTTTTCCTGTCTTTGGCTTAGAAATGATGAACTTATCGTTGGCGGCAGAGAACGGATTGAAAGTATGCGTTTACCGGGAACTGCGGTAACTGAACGAAGGCTGCTCTGTCTTTCCACAATTTCACGTTACGGCTTTGAGGCGAATACGGCGCAGCCTGCATTATCCGGCCCGAAAGTGCTTGCATTTTCGGGGAACACCTGGTATTCAACTGATGGCGAAAGCCCCTGGACTGCAGTCCCTGCCCCATCACTCAGGGAACCGGTGCTTGTATCTTCGCGGTACAGGGTATACCTGGAAAATCAGAGAGGGTTTTTTGAAAACATCCCCATGGTGCGGAATGTTTCATCGGTAGGGACATTTTCTCTTTTTGAAAACAGGATGGGCGGGCTTGGCAGTTTAAGACAGTCTAAAACAGCGTTAAATCCCAGTGTTATTCCTGTTTCTGCAGAAACGCATGTCATTAATCACGGGATCCGGGGTACACGGCAAATAGCGCTTTGTTTTGATCTTTATGACGATTCCTCCGGCTTAAGCGCCGTGCTGGATGTGTTAAGCCGCTTTGGCGCACGGGCAACCTTTTTTGTTAATGGAGAATTTATACGCCGTCATCCCCAGGCAGCAAAAGAACTGGCAGATTCCGGGCATGAAATAGCTTCCATGTTTTACGCGCCATTGGATTTTTCCGATTCACATTACCGTATCGACAGAACCTTTATTGAACGGGGACTGGCCCGCAACGAAGATGAATTTTTCAAGGCTACCGGCAAGGAACTTGCTTTACTCTGGCACCCGCCTTTTTATGCCTTGTCCAAAGAAATTGCCGACGCAGCAGCAGCAGTGGGGTACCGTACAATTGGCCGGGATGTAGACAGCCGGGACTGGCTTTCTCCCAATGATGCAAGAAGGCTGGGTATCGATCAGATCTCTACGGCTGATATTATTAACAATGTCGTTGATGCTGTACAAGGCGGTTCGATTATCCCTATACGCCTTGGGCTTCTGGAAGGGGGCAGACCGGATTATCTTTTTAATTACCTGGAAGTCCTGCTGGATGCCTTTGTACAGGAAGACTACGAGATCGTTACCATAACATCATTGCTGAGCAGAACCCGGTAATTAAATGTTTTTGAGTAATACTGTAACTCTTTCTGTAAATCTGCGGTGGTTTTCTTCTGCTGCTTTTACAAACGAATTGTTTCCGGCTTTTCCAGCGACATTATCCATTTCTGCTGCATTCCGGTATGTAATATTTTTGAATGGATTTTGAAAATCTTTTGCCCTGCTTGCAAACACCTGTCTGCTAACCCAATCGCTTATCTTTACCGTTTTTTCCAGAGCCGCTGTAAATAATTCCCTGTCTGCAAGTGGATGGGATTGTCCGCATATATAATCCAGCGTTTTACAGGCATGGATGGTTCTGTCTTTTTCATAAGCTCCTGCCATTACATTGTATTGGGCGTGGATCCCTTTCCAGCTGTTTAGTGTCCCTTCCCTAATGTCCTGGCGCAATGCATCAAGGCGGAATGTAGGGACTATTTGTCCGCCCAGGTTTATCCAGGTTTTTATTATGTCTTCCGGATCATTTTGGGCTTCGATTAATAGTGTTTTAAAATGATCAAGTGAATATACACTCTGATTTTCCATATAAGTTATAATGGTTTTCATGCCGTAAAAAAAGAGCATGTCTTTGTAAGCTGCCATGGCCTTGCGCGGTTTTATTATTATTGACTGGCGGCTATGCCGTTCAAGTCCGAAAGCCGGAAGGGTTTCTTCTTCATTGTTATTACTGTAATCGTATTCGGGATCTGCATTTTTTCCGTCTTTTTCTTCATGATCAAATCCATAGCCTGCTGTTCCTTCTTCCATTCCTGCTGCAGTCATCCATTCTTTCATTAATTCCAGGGCTTTGATAATTTCTTCTGCCGTATCGGGTGCAAGGTAGTCTGCTTCTATGTGCTGTTCTTTATGGATGCGCTTGTCCCTGTTTTTTGTTTTCCAGGCATTTCGTTCAAGGGCATAAAGGTTATAAAGCCAGAAATATGCCGGCATTACTTCGAGCCTGTTGGCATGGATATTAT
>Ga0082212_10005699_pt1 | contig 16893 bp, 4 predicted proteins | sample TergutNt197P3_FD_71548 | JGI IMG/M metagenome (GOLD analysis project Ga0082212, IMG submission 71548) | Neocapritermes taracua P3 segment gut microbial communities from Petit-Saut dam, French Guiana - Nt197 P3 | ecosystem: Host-associated > Arthropoda: Insects > Digestive system > Gut ... | reverse complement strand
AGGTTAATACAATAATACTGTCGCAGCCGTTTACTGCTTGTAAAGTATGATAATACACATCGGTTTCTGTTAGCATTTCACCAAAAAATTCAAAAGCATCGCCTTCGCAAATGGTTTCGGCAAGGGGCGTGGTGAAAACAATGGCTTTGAAAGTTATGTTAATGGTGTGGTTTGCCCATATATTTTCAAAAGTGTAGGTGTTGTCTTGCGGCGGCGTAATGGATTCGCCATCCACAGTTATTTCGTCAATTTCGTAGCAGTTATCAGCGGTAAAGGTAAACTGTTGGTTGCCGCCGGGCAGCACCTCAATGATGCCTTCCGGAACAATCGTACCGTTGGCGCCTGCCGTTGCCGTTATGAAGAAACTGCAGTAAGGCTCGTAGGTGAGCGTCAATACAATTACACTGTCGCAGCCGTTCACCGTTTGCAACGTGTGGGAATAAGTGCCCGCATCGGTGAGTGTTTCGCCAAAGAAATCGTAGGTGTTGTCTTCGCAAATGGTTGCCGCAATGGGCGTGGTGTAAACCGGATGTACCGTTAAGGTTAATACAATCACACTGTCGCAGCCGTTTATTGTTTGCAACGTGTGGGAATAAACATCAGCCTCGGTTAGCATTTCACCAAAAAATTCAAAAGCATCGCCTTCGCAAATAGATTCGGAAATCGGGGTTTCGTAGAGCGGATTTACGGTTAAGGTTAATACAATCACGCTATCGCAGCCGTTTACTGTTTGCAATGTGTGAGAATAAACATCTGCCTCTGTTAGCATTTCACCAAAAAACTCAAACGCATCGCCTTCGCAAATGGTTTCGGAAATCTGGGTTTCGTATATCGGATTTACGGTTAAGGTTAATACAATAATACTGTCGCAGCCGTTTACTGCTTGTAAAGTATGATAATACACATCGGTTTCTGTTAGCATTTCACCAAAAAATTCAAAAGCATCGCCTTCGCAAATGGTTTCGGCAATCTGGGTTTCGTAAATTGGGTTTACGGTTAGCGTTAGTACAACGGTGCTGTCGCAGCCTGCCGCTGTTTGCAAAGTATGCTCGTAAACATCGGCTTCGGTTAACATTGTGCCGAAGAAATTGTATGCATCGCCTTGGCAAATAGATTCGGAGATTTCCGAATGGTAGGTTGTTTCTTTGAAAGTTACGGTAATGGTGTGGTTTTCGGTAACTGCCTCAAAGGTGTAGGTGTTGCCGCTAACGGTTACGGTTTCGCCGTCCACAAACAGTTCGTCAAATTCGTAGCAGGCGGCAGGGGTAAACGTAAAGGTTTTGTTTGCGCCCTCCTGCACTCTCACTTCGCCGCTTGGGGCAATGGCGCCGCCCGTGCCGCTTACGGTTGCGGTAATGATGAAGCTGCACCCAATATCCTGCTGCCATTGAAGGAATGGAAACATCTCGTCGTTGTTGCACATTCTCCAGCTTTTTGCAGTATTGTATTCGGTGGAGATACTCCACGCATTTTGATACCAGTTGGATGCCGTATTATAAAAATCAAAGTTCTGCAATTCGGTAAAGGTTTTGTTGGCGCCATCTTCATTATTATGAGCGCCGGTAACGGTTGTGCCGTTTACCAACATTGTGGCAAGCGCATAGTTGTTGGAATAGAAAGCATTATAGTCATATCCAACAATACGACCAATGGCTAAATAATTTGCAGCGTTAATAGCGCTATTTGCCGCTACGCAGTTTCTTACTTGCGTTTCTTGCACAAATCCAATTAAGCCGCCCACTATCAATGTTTCATAATTCACGCCGGGAATGCCGGTAACTATGCCGGTAGCATAACAGTTTTGTACGCTACTATATGCCTGCTCTCCAACCAAACCGCCAATGGTACAATAAAAATCTACTCCGCTTGCATTTCCGGTTACATTTCCGGTGGCATAACAATTGGTAATGTTTGATAAACTACTGCCCACCAAACCGCCACCACTGCATCTTTCATCGCCGTTGCTCGCGGTAATATTTACATCTGCATAGCAATTTGAAATAGCAGAGTAGTACGCCCTGCCCACCAAGCCGCCCACAGCATCTTTACCGGATATATTGCCGTTGCCGGTTGCGTAGCAGTTGGTGATGTAATAGTTGCTATGCCATCCCACTAAACCGCCCACATACTCTCCGCCTTGAATGCCTGCTTCGGCAATAACCACACCCACATTACGAATATTTGTGTTGCATCTGCCAAACAAGCCAATATAAGATTCGTTGGGGCGGTTGATCCACAATCCTGTAATTTTGTAGCCGTTTCCGTTGAACGAGCCGGTAAACTGCTCGGTTTCCGAGCCTAAGGGCAGCCAGCCTGCATCGCCCCATTGCTGGTAGCCGTTGCCGCCGCTTGCCAAATAGGAGGTAAGGTCTATATCGGCGGCTAATTGGTAATGTGCCTCAAGGTTTTCTCTTACTGCGTTGAGCGCTTCGGCATTGCAAATAAGGTAAGGAGAGTCTTCGGTGCCGATGCCGCCGCAAAAGATTGAGGTTATTTCAATCGTAAAATCTTGCGTGTAGTCTTCATCTTCTCCAAGCCCGTTGATAATGGTAGCGGTAAGCACTACCGTTCCGGTGTTAAGCGCGGTAAGTATTCTGTTGGCAACCGTGCTGTTGGTGCCGCCGTCTGTTTTCACACTCCAAAGAATATATTGGTGGGTGGCGTTGGTGGGCGCTACCGTTCCGGTGAGCATTAGCGGCATACCCACATTGGCAACAGTGGGCACATCAGATATGAGGGTTACGGGCACAAAGGGCGCCTGTGGGGTGAGTACCACCTGAACGGGATAAGACTCGCTGCGCTCCGGCTCGAAAACGATGAGCAGCACGGTATCTCCTGCCTGAAAAGGTGCAAGCGACGAAAGCGGTAGCGTGTGCACGCCTGCCGGAACTTCTGCACGTCCTCCTCCGAGAATGCAAGTTGCCGCACCGTCTAATGGATTTTTCATTATTACGCTGTCGGTGCTGTTTAGCAATGAAAAAATAAGATCGCTATCATCCACAAAGGGGTCTCCTATGGGTGCGCTTTGCCATTGGAAGAAGGGATACGATTTGGTGTCCCATATTTGCCATACGGTATTAAAATCCCACGGCTCCTGTTCTGCCCAGTGGCTTGGGGTGGTGTAAAAATTCTCGCTCACTAAGGTTAAAAGCGAAGTGCTGGCGCCGTTTTTATCATTATGAACCCCGTTAACCATTTCAGCATTCACATACATAGTGGAAAGGGCGTAATTGTTGGTAAATATGGGATTGCCCCAAATATCTCCAAAAATACGGTTCGCAGTGTTTCCATTCCGACATTGCACCCAATGATTGGCAGCCACACAGCTTTGCAAAGAACAATCATTTGAATAATTTCCATAGAGATGTCGTCCCACTAAACCTCCCACATAGTCAATTGCAGCAATCACAACTCCCGTAGCATAACAGTGATTGACATTATCAGATGAGGATCCAATTAATCCGCCGGCTTCAGCGCTCCATCCATCGTAGGTATAATGGCTGGTAACGTTGCCGGTGGCATAGCAATTATCTATTGGTGAACCACCATGAAGTCCCACTAAGCCGCCGATACCGCCATAACCGGCTTCGGTAACATTGCCGGTGGCGTAGCATTGTGATATGTGCCCACTGTTCCATCCAATCAAACCGCCAAAACCAAAACTCGCATTGTCAATTCCGAGTATATTACCTGTGGCATAACATTTTTCGATAAAGGAGTCATGATTAACTCCCACCAAACCGCCGAGGTCGTTATATCCGGTTACATCCACTTTGGCGTGGCTGTTGGTAATAGGAGACTCTGTATTTTTACCCACCAAACCGCCAACCGTATTTCCTCCTCTTACTTTTCCGGTGGCGTAGCAGTTGGTAATAGGCGTTTCTATATTAAAGCCCACTAATGCGCCCACATAGTAAAGTCCGCTTACGCCTGCTGCTGCCAATTCCACCCCCACATTTTCAATACGGGCGTTATCGGTATAGCCGAATAATCCCACATATTCTTCTCCAATAACATATCCGGGCAAACGGGATATCCACAATCCGGTAATTTTATGTCCGTTTCCATTGAGCGAGCCGGAAAAATGGTACTCAGGATGTAGCCAATTAATTTCGGTTCCAATGGGTTCCCATCCTGCTGTTCCCCATTTGGCGTATCCTTCGCCGCCGGGGGCAAGGTATGCTGTGAGGTCTATATCGTAGCCCAATTGGTAATGGGCGGAGAGGTTGTGGCGTATATCGTCCAAATCGCGGGCAGAGCAAATCATAAACGGGTCTTGTTCGGTGCCGTCGCCGCCGCAAAACGGCTCTTTCACCAAAACCGTAAAATCTTTGGTGTAGTTTCCGCCTGCCAATCCGTTTGCCACCGTAGCGGTAAGGGTAACCGTTCCCACATAAAGCGCGGTAAGGGTGTTGTTGGTAATGGTAGCATTGGTGCCGCCATCGGTTTTCACCGTAAAGGTAATCGCTTGGAAAGAGGCATTTTCAGGCACCACCATTCCGGTAAGGGCACGAGGAATGCCTACGGTGGCTTCGGTGGGCAGGTGGGTAATGTTTTCAACCGGAACAAATATATTGGTAACGCTAATGGTAAAATCTTTAAAGTAGTTTGTACCTGTACCCAAGCCATTCAAAACAGTAGCCCTCACGGTTGCTATTCCCGCCGAAGAAACGCTGAGCAGGTTTCCGGTAATGGTTGCGCCGGTACTTCCGGCATTCACCACGCTCCAAACAATAGTTTGGTGGGTAGCATCTTCCGGAACCACCGTACCCGTAAGGGTAAGCGGAGCATTGGTAAACGCCTCGGTGGGCACGTTAATAATGTTGGTAACGGGCACAAACGGCAGATGCACTTCAATATCGAAATCTTGCGTATAATCGCTACCCATTGCCAAGCCGTTTTCAATGGTTGCCGTAACGGTAACGATGCCTGTATAAAGGGCTACCAACACATTATCGGTAAGGGTTGAAGCCGTACCGCCGTCTGTTTTCACACTCCATTCAATATTTTGATAAGTAGCGTAATTCGGCACCACTATACCGGTAAGAGTAAGCGGAAAGTTTGTTTCTGCCTCTGTGGACACGTTTGTAATATTGGTAACGGGGGTAAACGTTACCGTGATGGAAAAATCTTTGGTGTAGTTGGTACCCATTGCTGAGCCGTTTGCAATGGTAGCTCTTACGGTTACCGTGCCTCCGGCAGTAGTATGCAATGTGTTGTCTGTAATGGTAGCGCCGGTAGTTCCGGCGTTGTTCACGCTCCAAATAATAGTTTTAGAAGTGGCATTGTTGGGCAGCACCGTTCCGGTAAGCGCAAGCGGCACATTGGCAAACGCCTCTGTGGGCACATCAACAATATCCGTTACCGGAATAAAAGTTTCTATCACTGTAATGAGGAAATCTTTATAGCCGTTTGTTCCTAATGCAATGCCGTTTACAACGGTTGCTCTAACAATGATATCTCCGGCGATGGTGGCGTAAAGCACATTTTCGGTAAGGGTGGCATCGGTAGCGCCGGCGTTCTGTATATTCCAAACAATGTTTTTGTAGCTGGCATTGTTGGGCAACACCGTTCCGGTAAGCGTAAGAGGCTGGTAGGTATGCGCTTCGGTGGGCACGTCTATAATGTTGTTTATCGGCACATACTCTTCGGTAAGCGGCTCAAACTCGTAGGCGCCAATGTCGGGGGCAGTTCCCGTACCGGTGTAGTTTGGATTGCCGAAACGCGGAGAGCCGTTAATATCGGTAGTAATCCACGACAATAGTTGCCCACCACTCTCGGCTACGGTTGTCTCGTATGGATTGATGTTGCACCCGTTCATATAAGTTGGATTGATAAAAGGCACATCGGTAAACCACGATGCACTTTCCGTACCATCGGAAAATAAATTCTTATAATTTTCAATTGTAGTTATAATTCCTGATGGATTTTGGTATATTTTTCCCGATGTACTAAAGTAAATATTGTTGTTGCTGCCGGACACAATGTTACTGAAATTGTTATATCTGTTGTAGAAACAAGCAGAAGCGCTATTGGTAGATTTGTTAACAAAAATATTGTTGTATAAGCCTATTTTCATATCATTGTAATTAGAGGAGCAATCCAAACAGTAAGATATATTGGTTGAAACAGGTATATAAAACGTATTATGGGCTACGAATACAGTATCCTGAAAGTTTCCATTCGTTGACCAATAGATTCCGGTAGTGCCGTATATTCTATTGTTAAAGATATGTCCACTACGGCTATTTTGTAAATAGATGGCACAAGTGCCGGCAATTAGCGATTCCTTTATGGTAAAATTATTTTCGTTTTGCAAACGAAGTCCATAATTTGTGCCGTTAACTATATTTTTTCTTATCGTAACATCCGTAGAGTAAGATAGTGAATATCCGTAATCGGTGTTTAGAATTGAAACATTTTCAGTAAACAATTGATTTGAAGAAATTGCACGAATACCTATTCCACTGCTAAACCCCATTGTAATGGTAGAATTAAGAATTTTGATATTGGAAGCAGAGCTGATATCAAATCCCCTTTCCACATTATTGCTGCTTGAAGTTCCCACGTTCTCAATATCCAGTCCGTTGAAAGTAATGTCATTTACTCCACTCAAATAAAAAACAGCATCATCGTGGTAGGAGCTTGAAGTTCCCGTTGCTTTAATTACGGTATTTCCACCGCTGCCGCTGCCCTTTCTAAATGTAATTGTTTTTTGCGCATCTCCCGATACTTTAATTTTTAATCCATAATTATTGAGGAAGGCAATGTTGTGCACTTGCTCAGGCACACTTTCAAAAGTGGTGGCGCCGGAAATATCTCTACTGTTTAAGGTATTTACCGCATCTGTAAAATTGTTAAAATTGCGCATTCCGGTAGGAAGCGTATTGTTAATGGTATATAAGCCGTGCATCGGGCTTAGGTCTTGGGTATCCACAATGCCGTTGAACTCGTAGGCGCCCAAATCGGGGGCGGTAGTAGAGCGGGGATTGCCTTCCAAATCGGTGGTTACCCACGATAAAGGCACCCCGCCGCTTTTGGCTTTGGAAGGGATAGTGGGGTTGATGTTGAAATTGTAAGGCGCAGTGGTGCTTATAAAAGATGCCTCCGCAGGATAAGAGTGGCTGTCTCTGCCATTGCCCAAGTGGGCAATATATTTTACTAACGTATAGATATATGATGAGGAGTAACGATAAATAGCCCCATAGTTGCAAAAATACATATTGTTGTCGCTTTGCAAAAGATTAGAAACAAAATTATTACTAGAACTATAAATGCAAGATGAACCATCATGGGCAGATTTATTAATGAAAATATTGTTATACAAATGTAATTTGATGTTTTGAGCGCTATAATCGAGACATCGCGATTGACCCGCTGTTTCCGGTATATAAACCGTATTATGAGCTACGTAAACAGTATCTGCAGTATTAGCAGTTACGTAAATGTAAATACCGTATGTTGAAGCAGAAATTACATTGTTATACACCCGTTGGTTGTTTCCCCTAACCAAATGAATACCTATTGCGGCATTGTAAATTTGACACTCTTTAATGGTCATATTATTATTTTGGTTATTAAATGAATAAATAGCGTTACTCACATTTTCAATATAGTTCTTACTTATGGTAATATCCGTATTGGTGCCGATTATGTAATATCCGCCTGTTCTTATCCTATTATTATCTGCAAGCAAACCGTTTACGTTTCCTACAATGTAAATAGCGCGAGAGGTTGAAGTTATGCCGCAATTGCGTATAGTAATATTGTTGGCATTTTCCAATTGAAAACCATAGATGGTTCCTGCTGTTCTTTCAATATCCAACCCATCGAAAGTAATGTAGTTCACTCCATTCAAATAAAAACACACATCGGTGCCGGTACCGGCAACTTTTAGCAGTGGGTTGTCTCCGGTTCCTGCTTTGCAGAAAACAATCGGCTTATCTACTGTTCCCGTTGTGGCAATGTTAAAACCTTGTGCCCCCGGCAGAGTAATATTGTGTATCTGGTTGGCAGCCACCTCAAAAGTAACGGCGCTTGAAATGCCCTCTGTTAATGCATCAACGGCGTCCTTAAACGAATTGAAGTTTCGGTTTTCGGTAGGCAGCGTATTGTTAATGGTATAAACCCCCGAAAGCGGTTGCAGCGCTTTGATGGAAATATTATCAATAGCCGCCGGAGGTTGCGAGTCTGAACCAACATTTATCCAGTAAAATACAAGTTTATATCTCCCTGCATTGGGAATAGTTACTCTTTTTGTATAGTTTTGCCATGTTGTGCGTCCGTATAGATTTTCGGTAATGGCAATCCAATTGGTAGTAACAGGCGCCACGCCCGGCGTTAATACAATATCATCGGGAACAAAGAAAGCCCTAAAATAAGCGGAGCTGCCTCCATTTGCCAACCAGTCGAAACTTACCAGATAATCTTCGGCATTTTCAAACTCAAAAGTACGAGTGGCATACACGTAGGTGTTTACTTGCGACAAGAAATTATGCGTTTTTCCTGAGTTGGAAATATACAATCCATTTTCGCCGTCCTGTTTCACCACATCGCCGATAAACCATTGGTTTACTTGATTGTCGTTCAGCAACAGCCACTGCAAGTTTTCGTCGGTGTCTTCAAAACCGTAAGTATAGGGCAACGTTGCGGGTGCAATGTTTACCACCGTTTTGGTAAATATATCATTTTCAGGCACCGCGTCTCCCGTTGCTATAGCCCGCACGGTAAGGGTATGCGCTCCCACTGTGCTTAAATTTGCCTTAGCGGTGAAGGTATAGTTATAAGTACCGTTCATTGCCAAGTTAATGCCGCTCATTGTTTCAACAATCTCCGTACCACCGTCCACCGTTAAACCGATATTCATCGTTGTAATGGCGGTAGTTCCCAAATTTTTTATGGTAGCGGTAACCGTTTCGGCGGCAGATAAATCCAAATCGCTTTCAGGGGCAATAATGGCGGTAATTTCCGCATCTATGGCGTCAGCATATTTTACCTTAATATTATCTATTGCTGCGGGAAGTTGCATAGTAGTGGTAGCAGTATTTTTCCAAAAGAAAACCAATTTGTATATTCCTGCTTCGGGTACGGCTACATTGGCGCTAAAATCTTGCCAGGTATTGTGTCCGTACAAAATATCGCTCACCGCAATCCAGTTTGCCGGCACGTTATTATCAGCACCCGACATCACATATTCGCTTCCTGCCAACACCGGAAGATTATCCGGCACCAAAAAGGCTCTAAGGTTATCATTGTTTGCAACGCCATTAGCCAACCAGTTGAAACTGATATTATAGATAGAACTTGTTTCAAAATTTAATTTTCTACTGGCATAAGTGTAGGTTCTTGTAGAGTAATAAATGTGTGAATATGTCCAGTTGGAAATGTATAATGCATTGGCGCCTTCGTTAGCCACTAAATTTCCTATCCACCACGGATTAGATATTGCGGCAGTGTTTCGTAACGACCATTGGCTGTTTTCCGCTGTTTCTTCAAAACCGCAACTATAGGGAATGGAAGCAGGAATAGAGGTATCGGGCGTTTCTGTTACCACGCCTATAATGGCATTATTTCCACCAAGATTATTGGCAGAAAATAACGACCAGTTTCCTGAACCCACTTGAACATAATTTACATTTGCCGTTTGCGTATTGTTTGTAGTTCCAAGAGGAAGCCCATCTGTTGTAGTTAGGGTGTATCCTATATAATGAGTGTATGAATTGCTTATTAGAAAGGGGGTATTCAGTTCAATCGTATTCCAACCCTGCACGGGAGTAAAGGATTGAGAGTATAAATTGACGTCGTTTAATGAAGTGCGTATCCAAACCGTGCAGTTGCTCAGCATAGAGGGGTCTTCACACAGCCCCAATTCAATGGCAGATATATTAAGATACCTGTAAGTGCCCGGAGGAAAAGAAATGGCAGCGCTTAATGTACTGGCGCCATTGGTGCCTATACCGCTTAAATTGCCATTGATGCAATGGGCGATAGGTTTTATGGGATACACTTTATAGGTTGTCGGAGAGGTAAAGTCGTTGGCAGGTTGTCCATCCCCGTCAATTACTACTTTTCCTCTAATGGTTTTATTTCCTGCCGGCGCCGGCGTATAAGTGAGGTCAGCAACGGCAGAAGCATTGGGGGCTAAAGTGGTGGTAAGTTGTTGCGATGCCAACACATTATCTGTTTCATCTATAAGTTGCACCGTAGGATTAGATACTGATGCCGTTCCCGTATTGAATATTCTAACCTGAAAAACGGAAGATGTATTTGTTCCGTGAACTGTTTGAGAAGTCACTGATGTTGCTGCAAGGTCGGTTGTCGGTAAGGTAATCCCTGAAACAATACCGGTAACAGCCAAACATCCAAATGCTGTATATTGATTCCACGAAGCGCCTTCGCCATGATTATTAGGAGTTGATGTTGCGCGGTAGTTAAAGCCACCCGGAGCATATCCTGCTGCTGAGGATGCACACCAGAATGGCGCTATTGCAGATGTACTGACACCCGTTAGCGCTAAGGAATAACCCATTACAAAAGTGCCCGCCGTAACGGGAAAAGGGGTAGAGAGCGTAACTTCGTTCCACGCGCCGAAGTCAGTTGGGGTAAACTCCTGCTCGTAAGCCACAGCTCCGGAGAGCGAGTGTTTTACCCACACTTTGTAATTGGTCCAGCCTTGAATGTAGTTGGCAGCAGGCACCCAAACCCTGATGGTGGTCAAATCGCCGCCCATATAGTTCAGCATTTGGTTTTCGGTAAAATCTATACACCCACTAAAATAATAGGTAGTACCCGGCGTCCCGTTCCAATAAACATAATTTGTTGGGTTTCCGGAAATGTAGCCCAAAGAAGCGTTTTGGGCATTCAACACGCTCATACTTGCCAAGAAGCAGAGCAGAAGAGAAAGGATAATTTTTTTCATAAGTGATAAGTGTTAAGTGATAATTGTTAATTATTAATTGTTAATTGTTAATTGTTTCCGCGCTTTAATTTCTGCCATCACATTTGCGTTTCCTTCCTCTTCGGAGAGCCACCTGCTGCTTTGGTTTATAATAACCTCATTAAACATCAAGCATCTATAGGCGTGGTAGAGGATTTCTCGCAGTTCATCTTTTGTTATTTCTGTATTCATTTTTTAGCGTGTTATTGTGAATGATTTTCACCGACAAAAATATTGTTCCAAAACCGGTTGTCAATAGTATAATAGTACTATATTTACCCCGTAATTATACGGGGGTATTTTTTAAATAATTAATAATTAATAATGAATAATGAAAACCCGCCTTCTACCCATATTACATCCTTAATGGGATGAAATTGGCGCATATTTCGTTTCCCAAGGCGTTGCCATTGGGCTAAATTATGTTGCGCTTTCAGCGCGCCGGTCTTCTGTTGGTATTGTTCATTATTCATTATTCATTATTCATAAATCCACCCCCTGCCCCCGCCAGCGGGGGAGACTCGCATATCGCATATCGCATATCGGATAATCGGATATCCAAAATCCACCCCCTTAATCCCCCGCCAGCGGGGGAGACTCGCATATCGGATATCGGATAATCGGATATCGAAAATCTGCGGACAAAAAAAATCGCTCCCACCCCTTGACAAACGCCCTTTCATTATGTATATTCGCCGCGTAATTGACGCACGGGAAATTGTTCTTAAAAATATTCGGATATCATTACAATACAAGCATTTAACACGAGAACAACTCACAGCATGGCTTACAAAACGTATCTATTATTTTACTAAATCTATTCAAAAATGCAAAATCCAACCCCAAACAACGCCCCAACTTTTGAAAGTGTGTGGGCAGCAATGCAAGAAACAGACCGGCAAATTGAACAATCTAATCGTTATTTAACGGAAAAATTTGCTGAAACAGACCAACAATTAAAAGAAACAGACCGGCAAATTGAACAATCTAATCGTTATTTAACGGAAAAATTTGCTGAAACAGACCAACAATTAAAAGAAACAGACCGGCAAATTAAAGAATCAGAGCGTTATTTAAAGGAATTGTTTGCCGAATCTGACCGGCAATTTCAAGAAACAAAAGCAAAAACAGAAAAAGACAGGCAGGAGTCTGAGCGACGAATGAAAAAGATGGAAGAATTGATGGGCTCATGGGCAAATAATCAAGGGTGCTTTGCGGAAGAGTATTTTTTTAATTCTTTTGAAATCGGCGAGCAAAACTTTCTCGGCGAACATTTTGATGAAATTGAAAAAAATGTAAAAGGTATTAAAAAGAATTTTAAAGATGAATACGACATTGTTTTAATTAACGGCAAATCGGTGGGAATTATTGAAGTGAAGTATAAAGCGCATACCAACGATATTTTAAAAGTATTGAGAAAAGCCACCACCTTTAGGGTAAATTTTCCCGAATATGAGCGCCATCAAATATATCTCGGCTTAGCCACTATGGCTTTTCATCCCGAATTGGAACAGGAGTGTCTGAATAATGGCATTGCCATCATCAAACAAGTGGGCGATATGGTGGTGATTCGGGATGAGCATTTGAAGGTGTTTTAACACGAGAAAAAAAGAACTTCCAACTTCTAACACCATATTAACCCAAAAATAATACTTTTGCCCCCAACTAACCATTAACCTATTAAATCTAAAATCTAAAACTCCACCCCCTTAATCCCCCGCCAGCGGGGGAGAACCCACCTCACAACCCCCAAATCTTAAATCTAAAATCTTAAATCTTAAATCTAATATCTAATATCTAATATCTAATATCTATGAAATCCCCCTTCCCCCTTTTCACCATCGGCATCATGCTGTTGATAGCCGCGTGTAGCGCTCCACAACAAAGCGCCGAACATTCACCCCAAAACATCTTTATCCCCGATTCGCTGTGGACGCCTACCGGAGATGCGGAGTTGGACAGCCTCTTGCAATTGGCGGCTATCTCGCCACCGGATACAAACCTTGCCATTCTCTACAACGATATTGGTGATATCTATTTGGGTTTTGATATAGATAAAGCAAAAGAATACTACCTGAAACTTAAAGCATTGAGCGAAGAACTGAACTGGAGTAAGGGGCGCTACTGGTATGCCTCATCCATTACCGAAATACTGAATTGGCAAAGAGATATAGATTCTTCTCTCGTTATTCACCGGCAAGCGCTGGAGTTGGCACAAGAGGAAAATAACGAATTGCAAATAGCAAAAATATTGTCTAATATTGGAAACTGTTACAATTTCAAACAATGGTATGAAACCGCTTTGCAATATTATCTCGAAGCTTTGCCCCTCTTTGAAAAGCAAAACGAAAAATATTTTCTTGCCCAGCTTTACTCTCTTATAGGTGTTATTTTTGATGGTATGGGGATGCACAAAGAATGGTTGGAGTATTCCGAAAAAGCAGTTCAATTATATGAAGATAACCCCGATGACCTGCACAGATCAGGTGCTCTGGTAAATTGTGCGAATGCCTATATTAGCATAAAAAAACTTGAAAAAGGTGAGGCAATGCTTTTGGAAGCGCTTCGCATTACCAATTTGTATAATGACTATTATAATCAAATGAAAATTTTCTCCAATCTCTGTGAAATAGCGCTTCAGAAATTTGATTTGGATAAGGTGGAAGAGATAGATCAAAAAGTAGTGAAGTATGCTGAAGATATTGGAGATGTAAATTCTTATTGTGTATCCAACAGAGGACTTAGTTATGTATCTATGTATCGTGGAGATTTCAATAAATCTGAAGCTTATTTAAGAGAAGTATTGGAAACAGCACTTGAATTTGAGTACCCGTATGAAATAATGCATGCTTATGGCGATCTTGCCAAACTGTATATAGCAAAGCATGATTTCCGCAATGGTAGAGAGTACGACAGATTATCCGACTCGGTATCTAAGGTTATTACTTCTGAAAAGACAATGCTTTATGCAAAAGAGATGGAGGCAAAGTATGAAACCGAAAAGAAACAACTTGAAATAGAGAAACAACAAACCGTGATAGAAAAGCATACTTTGCAACGGCGGCTTTTTGCAGGCGGCATTGCGCTTTGTGTGGTTGTTGTGGCGTTGTTGTGGGTTTTGCTGAGCCTGCGCACCAAACGCAATAAAATTTTGAAAGAAAAGAACGAGATATTAGACGAGATGAACGCCACCAAAAACAAGTTTTTCAGTATCATATCTCACGATTTGAAAGGACCCGGCATAGCCCAGCGCGAAGCCATCGGGATGCTGGTAAACAAAGCCCCGCAATGGGACGCCGCCACGTTGCAGGAATACAGCCGACAAATGCTTCACGCTGCCGATATGCAGGTGGAACTGCTCAACAACCTGCTCAGTTGGGCGCAGTTGCAAAGCGGTCGTATGGCTTGCGAACCCGTACCGGTTGACCTCGTCCAAACGCTAACCCCCATCCTTGACCTCATCCGCAAAATTGCCGATGCCAAAGGCGTGGCAGTAGAGACGCGATTCATCGCGTCTTCACCCACCCAACCCCTCATTGCCACCGTTGACGCCAATATGTTTTCCGTTGTGGTGCGCAACCTGCTTGCCAACGCCGTGAAATTTACGGCAACGGGCGGAACGGTAACATTGGAAGTTTCGCCCACCTCAAACCTCAAATCTCAAATCTCATACCGCATTTCTGTTTCTGATACGGGCATTGGTATGTCGCCCGCTGAGGTGCAAGATTTGTTTCGTTTAGACCGGCACTATTCCCGCAGAGGCACCTCCGGCGAGACCGGCACGGGGCTCGGCTTAATCGTGTGCAAAGAGATGATAGAAAAACACGGCAGCACCTTGCACATTGAAAGCGAAGAAGGGAAGGGGAGCAGGTTTTGGTTTGGAGTTTAGATATTAGATATTAGATATTAGATATTAGAGTTTAGATATTAGATATAAAATCAAAATTTATGTCAAATTGTAAAATAAATTTGTAATAATTTGTAAAGTAATTCCATTTATTATATTTTTGCCAAAAAAAAATTTGAATTACAAATGCATTACAAATTACGAATTATAGAGTCGGAAATTTTGCAAAAACTAAATGCTTCGGGAGCTGTTTTGATTAAGGGACCCAAATCATCGGGAAAAACAGAAACGGCAAAACAGTTTGCAAAAAGTATGCTACAAGTGGATAGAGACGAGCAGGTGCCCATAATAATGAGTATAAACCCTGAAAGATTATTGGCAGGCGAAACGCCGCGTTTGCTCGATGAATGGCAAGAGCAGCCTAAACTGTGGAATTATGTGCGCCACGAAATTGACGAAAGACAAAAGAAAGGGCAGTTTATTCTCACCGGCTCGGCAAACCCCGATGAAGAGATTAAATTACATAGTGGCGCCGGAAGATTTACGGTGGTTGAAATGCAAACTATGTCGTGGCAAGAAATGGGATACTCTTCAGGTGCTGTCAGTATGTCGCAATTATTGAAAGGAGAAACCATCTCTGTATTCGACAATGGCATTGATATAGAATTAATTATTGAAAGAATGATTCAAGGAGGTTGGCCCGCATTGTTGGAATCTTCGCCGGAAGAGGCTATTTTGCTGAACAGAGGATACATTGATTTATTGGCAGATATTGATATGAGCAGAGTATCAAACATTAAGCGCGACCCGCAGAAAGTAAGGTCGTTACTTAGGTCTGTTGCTCGCAATGTGGCTACCTTAGTTGATAATTCTACTTTGGAAAAAGATATTAAGAAGGTAGAAGACAGCGATGTATCGCGCCCTACGATCATAGATTACTTAGATACGCTATTGTGTTTAATGATAATAGAAGAACAACCGGCATTTAATACCCATATAAGGTCTTCCAATTCGTTGCGGAAGTCGCCCAAACGCCATTTTTGCGATGTATCGCTGGCTATTGCTGCATTAAAACTTAACAAAGATGCCTTATTAAACGATTTGAAATATTGTGGCTTTTTGTTTGAATCGTTGGTATATCACGATTTAAAAATGTATGCCAAAGCAAACGACGCCAACATCTTTCATTATAGAGATTCTACAGGGTTGGAAATAGATTCTGTTATTCAACAAAATGGAGGCAACTGGGCTGCTTTTGAGGTGAAACTTGGCGTTGGAATGCACGAGGAGGCTGCCCAAAATCTGTTAAAATTCAGCAAGATAATAGATACGGAAAAAATCTCAAAACCGACGTCATTAAATATAATCACCGGAACAGGAATGAGCTATACACGAGCAGACGGAATTAATGTGATTTCATTGGCATCGTTAGGGAAATGAATTTTAGATATTAGAGTTTAGATATTAGATATTAGATATGAGGTTTTTGTTAGCCGTAGGTTTCAACCACCGGTGCGGAGGATAATCCCCTTCAAATTTTGAAGGGGTGCCGGCGCAAGCCGGCGGGGTAGTTTATATAGAATTGAGAATGAAGAATTGAGAATTGAGAATTTTGTGGTTTGTGGTGTGTCTCGCGCTCGTAGAGCGCATAGCGCGGATCCCAAATCCACCCCATTAATCCCCCGCCAGCGGGGGAGAGTCGCAAATCTAAAATCGTAAATCCTTTCTGCGAAAATCTGTGAAAATCTGCGGACTGTTAATCTGCGAAAATCTGCGGACAAAAAAAATCGCTCCCACCCCTTGACAAACGCCCTTTCATTATGTATATTCGCCGCGTAATTGACGCACGGGAAATTGTTCTTAAAAATATTCGAATATCATTACAATACAAGCATTTAACACGAGAATAACTAACGGCATCGTTTAACAAAACTTATCTATTATTTTACTAAATCTATTCAAAAATGCAAAATCCAAACACAAACAGCGCCCCAACTTTTGAAAGTGTGTGGGCAGCAATGCAAGAAACAGACCGGCAAATTGAACAATCTAATCGTTATTTAACGGAAAAATTTGCTGAAACAGACCAACAATTAAAAGAAACAGACCG
>Ga0082212_10005698_pt1 | contig 16895 bp, 13 predicted proteins | sample TergutNt197P3_FD_71548 | JGI IMG/M metagenome (GOLD analysis project Ga0082212, IMG submission 71548) | Neocapritermes taracua P3 segment gut microbial communities from Petit-Saut dam, French Guiana - Nt197 P3 | ecosystem: Host-associated > Arthropoda: Insects > Digestive system > Gut ... | reverse complement strand
AACTCACGCAGCAATTCTACATACGCGGCGAGGACATAGCCATGGCTTCGAATGCCGCCACCGATCGACTGCTCCCGGTTTGTCTCCACTTTTCCGTGTCCAATTTTTTGACATAGCTTCAATCTCCATGCTCGCGGATATTTGGCTGTGGTTCAGCCCCAAACTTTTTAGTCGCAGGCTCTCTCTGTAATTGGTCATCTTCGTGACCTCCTTGAATTTATTTGCGCTGTCCCCAGCGCATAATTCCTATTTTATTACAGATTCTTGACTTTTTTCCCATTCCTGTCCATCGCCGCCATCGTGATTGTCCATTTTTTCCGTCGCCCCTGTCCATCCCGTCCGACCTCGCCGTTCTTTTCCTTCCGTCGTTTCCATTATACCACAAAAAATCATATAAAACAATATAGCCGTTGAAAATGTATATATATTTTTTACGGTTTTATTTTATCTTCGACAATCCCCAAATAATCCCCAAAACGCAAATTTCTTTATAAATAACAAAAATGGCGAATTACGATTTTTCTCGTAATATCGCCATTTTCTCTTGGTCGAGGTGACAGGACTTGAACCTGCGGCTTCTACCACCCCAATCTAAATCCTGTATGATTATATATGGTTTCCGAGTGTTGCGATTGATTATATAATCCCTCTAAAAAGTATGGTAGAATCGGCTGTTTCAATGTTTTTTATCTAAAACATACGGTATATTGGCACATATCTGAAATCTATAGTTTCAGCATATTTTCGGAATATTTTTTAGATAATTTTTAGATAGATTCAGAAGCCCATTTATTGATATTATTTTTATAAAATTTTTTCAATAGTTTTTATTTCATGCAAAGATTATAACTTTAATTTCTTTTTCGCTTTTTCGACTTCTTCAATTGTGATTTCCAAGAAATCGGCTATCTCGCTTATAGTATCGCCACGGCGAAGCATTTTTTCTATAAGCTGTATGTCTCTTTCTTTTTTGCCTCTAACAAAAACGCGCTCATCATATAATGTTTTTATCATGTCACTAACCTCCTCGTTTAACTTCGCATCTGCTTGATATTTATCATTCAGATGCTTGAATAATTCCCCTATCGCCGTTGTTATCTTTTCTATATCTTCGTCGTTTATTTCGCCTATATCACCTAATCTATGAGCCTCATGTACTATTTTTTCCGTTATGATTCTGATTTTCGCTATCGTCTCGCGCTTACCTTGCGGGTTTTTCCGCCGAGACATCTTTTCCAACTCCGACCGTAGCATGAACAACTGAAGCGGCAGCAACGGATATAGTTTTTCGTCAATTAATCTTTTTTCGTCGTACTCCCAGTACCGCAATATCGGCACTGTGTAATTTATTATCGTTTCTTTGTTGTTTTCGTCCGTGAAGATTATTTTTATTCTGTAGCGGTCTTTAGGTATCTTCTCATGTTTCTCGACGTGTATAACAAGCGATTTTGGCATATACAGCAATATTTCGCCGTCGTCGGTTTTTCCGTCGTGCGCCAACCGTTCATTTTCCTTCGCTTTGTTGAACGCATAGCCGAATACACGTATACCTATCAGTCTGTCGCGTTTTGTCTGAAACTCGATGTGAAAGTGGTTCGGCTTTTCTTCCGTTTTTCCCGCTATGTCGCGGAATCTCAAAAACATATCGCCGCGTATTATTTCCAATTCGAAGTCCTCGAACTCTGGGTTTGTTTGAATAATTTCCACGGTTTCGGGTTCAAAGTTTTCATTGAACAGGCTGTTCATCATTTTAACGAGCGTCAGTTTCGATACGCTGAACAGATGCTTCATAATCTCATCTATTCTAGCGCGTTTGGCTCTATTGCTTTTTTGAGGTTTATCCGTTCCGGCCACCATCCTATCCGATCACTCAGTATTTATTTTTCTTCCGTAATTTTATTATATCATGGATTTTTATTTTTTGCAATAAGTTTTATAAAAATTTTGGCGGCACATAAAAGATACCCCAGAGCGTGGTTTCGTAAATCATCCTCGAACTTGAACGCAATTCCGTCCTTGAAATGGTGTCTGGTCCGATCGCACGCCAGAGAATATGGAATGTCGTCGTAAGTAACAACGACGCCGTCGATAGAGCATACCGTCGTAAAGATGAAATCCATTGAGTACAAAGACAGCACCAAGACCGACACGAGCAATTATACGTTTCCCTTGTTGTCCGAAGTAAAAGAGGTACTTTTGAAACTGAAAGCCCGGCAGAGCGAAAACCGCAAGATATTCGGCGATACATATATAACGTCAGATTATATATTCGTATGGCAGGACGGCAAACTCTATCGCCCGGATTACATTACCCGTTCGTTTCAGAGGGTGCTGAAAAATGTCTGCCGAATTACATCTGCATAAACTTGGTAAAATTTTCTTGCATTTTTAAGATTTAAGAGTTTTAAATTATGTAATTTTTTTGCATTTTGCTATTTTACTTTTGTTTTTACACACCCTGGCTTATTTTCAAACAATCAAATTCTGCATAATAAATCTGCACTATTTGCAATATCAGATTTATGTGTAATAAGCAACACCGCTTTATATTTTGATATTTCCCTGATAGTTTGTAAAATACTTTCTTCTGTTTCACGGTCGAGAGCCGATGCGATTTCATCAAGGAGTAAAATATCTGCGTTTTTTACAAGCGCACGGGCTATTGCTATACGTTGTTTCTGACCGCCGGATAAACTTTTACCATCGTCATAAATAACCGTATCATAACCATGTTCAAGATTATTAACAAATTCATTTGCTCCCGCAAGCATAGCGGCTTTTATAATATCGTCTTTTGTCGCAGTTGGATTTCCACAAGATATATTGTCATATATGCTCCCGCGAAACAACATAGCTTCCTGCGGCACATAAGCGGTCTTTGCCCTTATTGAATCAAGTGACACAATTTCATTTCCTTTGAAGCTGATACTGCCATAATCCGGCGCGTATAATCCAAGTATGAGTTTCATAACGGTGCTTTTACCCGAACCGCTTTCACCGACAAGAGCAGTCAATTTGCATGGTTCAATATTAAGATTAAAATTTTCAAGTACAGACACGTTTTCGTCATAAGCAAAAAATACATTATCCAGTATAAGCGGCACGGTCTGATTCTGTATAACGAACGCTTTTTCTTTGTTTATATTTTCTTTCGGGTTGTCCGTAATTTCAAACAACCGCTTCACTCCCGCTATATTTATTTGCATACCCGCCATGTGCTGTCCAAATTCAAAGAACAGCATATCGGCGGTATATTTTAACCCTGCAAGCGCAATTACCGTTCCCCAATCTGCGAGGTTAAAATATACAAACAACGCTCCGGCGGCGAGAACAGCGGCGTAAGAAAATGAGCTTATGCCAATGATGATAGCGTTCATTTTTGCGGATATTTTTCCGCTGTTGATTTTGGTGTCGGCTTCGATTTGAGTGTTTTTTTTAAAACTATCGGTTTTGTATTTGAACAGGTTAAGCAGTCTGATTGTTTTCGCCGCTTTCACGAGTTCATAAGCGTCCGTACTGTTCTCCGCGAGTTTTTCTTGCAACATTTTCCCTACCGCTTCAAGTTTTTTACTGAAATATGAAGTTACATACACCGATAATATGCCCAAGACAAATACTAAAATCGCAAACCGCCAGTCAATGACCGCCATAACAATGACTCCCACAAATCCGCCAAAGAAAGAAGAAATTATCATGCTAAAATTACGGTCATAAATATTTTCCAAACAATTCATGCTGTTTGATACGGCGGATAATAATTCTCCGTTTGATTTTTTATCATGGTAAGTCAACGGCAGCCTTATTATATGTTCGCATAAATCGGTTTTGTAATCCCGCATGGTTTTTTTAGAACACATAGCGCAAATATAACAGGAGAAAGGCGTATATATCCACCAAATTATGTTTGGAATTATGATAAATATTAAAGACCGCCAAAACAAATAAGTATTTATTTCGGTCAAGGAAGTTATCAGCCCTTTAATTCCTATTGTGTATAAAACCGTCCCAGTAATTTCAACGGCACAGAAAATAACTATACAAGTCACAAATAATTTGCTCTTTCTGCCCATGAGTTTTAAGACTTTTGCAAACGTTGGGATATTATAATTTTTAAACATTACTGTCAACTCCCCTCAGATTTATTACTACATCGGCAATATCAATCAGCGATTGCCTGTGAGCGGAGATGATAATTAATTTTTCTTTTGAGGATTGCCTGATTACATCAAGGATTATATTCTCCGTCTGTGAATCAAGCGCACTTGTAGGTTCGTCTAAAAGCCATATTTGACTATCTTGTAAAATTGTTCTCGCAAGTGAAATACGTTGTTTTTGTCCGCCGGATAAATTTGTATTACCATCGCCAAGCAGAGTATTATATTCCTCCGGCAAGTTATTTATAAATTCCTCTGTTCCGGCAAAGCGCAATGTTTTCAAAACGGATTTATCATCAGCGTCGGGCTTCGCAAGCCTTATATTTTCCATTACGCTTTCACGGAATAAATATGTGTCCTGCGATACAACCGAAACATCGCCTTGAACTTCAATCGTTCCGCCATCGGGCGAATATAATCCCGCGATTAAATTAATAAGCGTTGTTTTGCCGCTTCCCGAACCGCCGCATACGGCGATAATACCTGCTCCGCTGTGAGAAAAATTAAACCCTGTAAATATCGGCTTTGACGGGATATATTCAAACGTCATATTTTCGATATTTATATGCGGAGATTGTACGGACGGGACACCGAGAACCTCGTCCCCTGTAACTGAAACCGTCTGAGGAATATTCTCCAAGCGTTTTATTCTATTGATGGAAGCGATAGATTTGTTTAGACTATTCAACATAAACGGAAACCATACCGTAGGAGCTACGATAAATATAAGCAAGTCAAGCACCGCGATAAACCCACCTATTGTTAAATCTCCGTTTATTACGGACAAGCCTGCATAAATAACAAACAGCATTTTCGGCATTTGTGCGGTTGATGAACAGGCAGTTTGAAGCAAAGAGTTCCAAAACGAAATTTTCATATCCGTAGTATAAACTTTATCGTATTCGTTATAAATTTTTTGCCGTATCTGTTTTTCCATTATAAACGATTTTATAACGGGGATTTGGCTTAACGCCTGTTCGACTGCCGACAATGCCTCGCCTTTGTAATCGGCTACCAACGGGCGAAGTTTATTCATTTTTGCATTGAGCGTCAACGTAAAAAACATACCAAGCGGCGTGTATGCGAAAGTAATCAAGGCAAGTATGGGGTTAAAAGAAATAATATAAATCAACGCACCTATCGCCATTGTGAATTGTGAGAACAGACCGATTAAATCTCCTGCTAAAAAAACGCATATTATGTTTGTATCTTCATTAACGGTTGATAATATATCACCAGATTTTTGCTTGATTAGTTCACCATATTTTGCGCCAAGTAAAAGTTTTGCTATATTACGTTTAAAATCCCTTGAAGCCCCGTCCGCGAGTTTTGAAACAGATATGCCTCTGATATAATTGATCGTAATGTTTGTAAAAATAATTACCAAGAATAAAAGCGCAGATATTATTATTACAGAAACATTTCCGCTAATAGAACTATCAACAAGCGATTGCGTGATTCTTGCGTTTGCAAGCCCTGTCCCTACGAGAAACAGCGAAATCAGGCTTGCTGATATATACCACTTTTTATGAGGTTTTATATATCTAAAAAGATAAGAAAATGCTGAAAAATACCTATTTTTAGGCATAAAAATATCACCCTTTCTTTTTGGCATGGGAATATTATCCCACAACATAAACGTACAATAATACAAAGCCCGGCAATAACCGCGCTATTAGCTTTATTAAACCAAATTTATATTTGGCTTAATAAGCCGGTATTAGAAGTAACGTATTACGTTGATTCCGCAAAAAATACGGGTGCGCCGACTATTCATTGTATTTTTACAGCCTACCTTTCTCTTGAATACAATTATTATATCATATATATAATTTTAAAACAACATTTATTATATAAATTTTTATATTATAATTTATTTTGAATACCTTACCTAATATAAATTAAATAACCTATGCGCTTATTATCTTAAACCGCGCAAAATAATTATTAATCCTTATAAGCTCCATTATACCACAAAAAATAATATAAAACAATATAGCCGCTGAAAAAAATATATCTTTTCACGACTTTTTATTTTATCGCCGAAACAATCCCCAAATAATCCCCAAAACGTAAAAATCCAAGCAAAAACAAAAACGGCGACTTACGAATTTCCTCGTAATATCGCCATTTTCTCTTGGTCTGAGTGACTGGACTTGAACCAGCGGCCTCTACCACCCCAAAGACAAGATTTATGTTTTGCATCTTTTGGTAAATTTTATTTTTTCCCGATATTATGCGGATTTTTGAGTTTTATTTTTTATATGTTTTTGTAATTTTTGATAATTTTTAGTTTTGATAATGCACAAATAATGCACAAATAAATTCCCCGATATTTTGTCCGTAAAATCAAGCAAGCCTTTTCAACTACGACAATAAATATACCATTTATAAAGTATCTATTTTTTTGTCATCGTCATTTTCAAGATTATCCAACGCATATTCGCAGCATTGAATTACCAATTTACTCAACGAAATATTCTTTTCATCAGATAATTTTTCTAATTTTTTCAATAAATTTATTGGCATACGAAATGTCTTACTTGCCGTTTCATCGTTTTTAACACTAAACATAATACACTCCCCCTATATATTGTAAAAGATTTTTATTTATTTTTCAGCACTATAATAAATACTTGACAATAATTACATTATATGATATAATATGTCTTACAAAATGTGTTTTTAAACATGGAGGGCGCATATGAAAAAAGCGGCGATAATTTTGATATTCGCGATGGTTTTATGTTTTTTCGGGTGCGGCGGCAGCAAGGATTCGCAAGGCGCACTAACGGCAGACAACGCATGATTTTTCATTTTTCGAATTGGTCAAAGCCCGTTATTCCTGCCGCAACTATAGGGCACAGTCTATCGAACCGGAAAAAATGGAACGGATATTGGAAGCCGGGCGAACAGCTCCCACCGCTTGCAACAATCAGCCACAGCGCATCAAGCTCATAGCCGACCCGAAGGATTTGGCAAAAATGGACGATTGCACGCCGTGCCGATTCAACGCCCCGGCGGCGCTTTTGGTATGCTACGACAAAACCGTATGTTGGAAACGCGGATTCGACGGGCAAGGCAGCGGCGAAGTGGACGCTTCCATCGTGGCCACGCACCTCATGCTCGCAGCGCAGGAAGCGGGGCTTGGAACTTGCTGGGTCATGTATTTCGATCCTGCGAAAACAACCGAAATGTTCGCCTTGCCGGAAAACATCGTTCCCGTGGCGTTTTTGCCGATAGGATACCCGGCTGACGGCGCCGCGCCGTCCGGATCGCACAAAAATCGCCTGCCGCTTGACAAATTATTATTGGATTGAACTCATATGGGCGCCGTATCTATAATCCGTTTCATCGCAAAAACAATGAAAAGTCGCTTCACCCTTGCCCGTTAAAATCGGGGCGCAATTTGTTGAATGTTGCGTTCCGATTTTTTATTTGCGGGCGATAAAAAACGAAAATATTTCAAAATATTTTCCAACCTTTTTTTGATTATGCTCACTGTATATACAGATGCCGGAAATACAAGGAGGCGAAGCAAGCAGATGGATAAAAAATATGCGGATAAAATCGTAACCGAATATATGCAAAAAATATTCGGGTTCGCACTCTCAAAACTAATGAACACCGACAAAGCGGAGGAACTCGCTTCGAGGATAATCTTTGATGTTTACATATCGCTGTTGAAAACGGACAGCGTGCAAAATATCGACGGTTATATATATCGGGTTGCCAGCAATGTATACGCACGTTTTGTTGATGAAGAAGCGAGAGGCAGATATATCGCGCTTGACGAAGCGGGAATAATATGCGAACACGATTTTACGCTTGACTTTGAAAAAAATGAAGACTATATCCGTCTGCGGCGTGAAATCTCCTATCTCGGCAAAACACAGCGGGAAATAATAGTCATGCAGTATTTCGATAGGTTAAAACAAAATGAAATAGCAAAACGACTGAATATACCGCTCGGCACTGTTAAATGGCATTTGCACGACGCAAGAAAACAAATTAAGAATAAGTTGGAGGGTAAAAAAATGAACGAAAACGTAAAGGGAACACTCGGCGTAAAGCCGGTAAAATTAAACATGGGCATGAGCGGCAATGCGCCTGACGGCAAAAATACAAGCTACTATCTTGCGAAATTAATTTCGCAAAATATCGCTTATTCCGCATATCATGAGCCTAAGACGATTACAGAAATAGCGGAAGAACTCGGCGTGTCGGCGGCATTCATTGAAGATGAAGTCGAATATCTCGAAGAATACGGCTTCATAGATAAAGTCGCAGGCGGCAAATACCAAACAAACATATTCATAAGAGAACCTTCGCAAGAAGCGTCTACGCGCAAACATGAATTGTATAAAAAGTATGCTAAAATCCTCCGCGACAAATATGTGCCGTTAATATTTGACGCGCTGCGCGATTACAAATCAAAAAAAATCTACAGCCCGGAGGACGATATAAATTTTCTAATGTGGTCTGCGGTTGCGTATTGCTGCCGGAATAAATTGGTCGCGGACTATGACTACGACAGTATCTCACGGTATCGGGTGAAGCGTAAAGATGGCGGCGATTATATCGCATTGGCATGGATTGATGACGGCATAAAATACAGTTATGATTTTAAAAAGTATAACGTGCCGAATAACATGACCAGAATGGAGAAGCACACTCACTCGTGGCAGCTTACGTCCTATTATGACAGCAGAACCGAGGATTACATGGACAACAAGGGCGAGGATTACGAATATCTTTACGAGCATATCACCGGAAAAATCACAAAAACGCCGGAAAACGCTGATAAATACAAGAGGTTGTTTGACAAAGGCTATCTCGTAACCAAAGGTGATGCGGAATATGTGAATATGATTATCTCCGCCAACTCCGAATCTGATTTTACAAAGTTTTTACCCGGTATGACGGCAGAGTTGAAAGCCATCGGCGATGAACTAAACGCTGAAATTTTGAAACTTGAAACAGTTCCGGCGCATATGCAGGATTTACACCGCGCATCTTGCAGCAACAGTTTGTGCGACCAAAATATGGTAGCGTATGTTTTTGAATTGCTCGTTGAGGACGGCACATTGAAACCGCTGACTGATGCACAAAAACAATCAGTCTGCACGATTATGTTTTGTGATACCCTGCCTCAATAATCCAAAATATTACACAATTAAGTCGCAAAAAGCGGATACCTCGCGTGATGTATCCGCTTTCCCATTATTGCCCCACAGCTTCCGCCGTTTCAGTCTTTACGGCTTGATATCCTCCGTCCAACGAAAATAACACGCTTTTAGGCGCGTTTGAAATCTTTACAAATTGAGCGTTGAAGTTTTTTTCAAAATATGATATTCTATATAACAATTAATTTTATTTTTTGCGTTACCTGATGTAATGTGGGATTTATAAAAGAACAAAAAGGTGCGCCATGATAAACATAGCAATCTGCGACGATGAACCTCGGCAGACGGAATATATAAAAATGCTCGTGAAAAAATGGGCTGAAAAAAACCGTTTGCAAATTCAAACAGATATGTTCGAGAGCGCGGAAAATTTCAAGTCCGCTTGGAGCGAAAGCAAAAACTATGAAATATTATTGCTTGACATACAGATGGGCGGACAAAACGGCATCGAGCTTGCGAAGGAAATAAGGCAGTCAGATGAAAAAATAATCATCGTTTTCATAACCGGATATATGGAATACATATCGGAAGGCTACGATGTGTCCGCGCTTCATTATCTGATGAAACCTGTCAGGGAAAACAAACTGTTCGAGGTGCTCGACAAAGCCCTGAAAAACTTGACGCGGAAAAACAAATCGCTTGTAGTCGCGGTTGACGGCGAAATTCACCAGATACCCCAATATAAAATATGTTATCTCGAAGTATGGCATAATTACGTCACCATTCATGCGGACGCTGAATACACGGTAAAAAAGACGCTCGGCGAACTTGAAAAAGAGCTTGGCGATAGCTTTTTCCGTGCGGGGAGGTCATATATCGTCAACCTTGGATACATCAAAAAAAGCACAAGAAAAGAAATCCATTTGACAAACGGCAAAGCGATACCGCTGTCCCGCGGTTTGTATGAAGCATTGAACCGCGCAATGATCGAAAGGTTATAGGAAAAAGCGTATGTTTATAATATCCAAATTAATCGACAAACATATCGCCGCGTATCAAAACAATTTGATCAGGGCGCATTATGCGGAAGTTGAAAATATGTATAGTCAAGTCAGAGGCTGGCGGCACGATTACCGCAACCATATACAGGCGATGAAAAGCCATGCTTCCGCCGGGGATTTGGAGGCGATCGCCCGTTACCTCGACGAGCTGGACACGGATCTGCACACGGTCGATACGGCAATAAAGACCGGGAACAAAATGGCCGACGCGATTTTGAACAGCAAAATCTCGCTTGCCCGCTCGAAAAACATCACAGTCACAGCCGAAGCGAATATCGCGGTCGAATTGAAAACATCACAGCTTGATTTGTGCATTATCATCGGAAATCTTTTGGACAACGCGATAGAGGCTTGTCTTGCTTTGCCGGAAAATGAGCGCGTTATACGCATCTATATGGAAATGAAGAACACGCAGCTCTATATGTCGTTTACCAACGCCTCCGCACAGAAAAAACAGCGGAAGATAAGTGGACGTTTTCTTTCCACGAAAGGAGCGGGACACGGATTCGGGCTTGTGCGCATCGACAACATCATCGAGAGAAATGACGGCTATATCAGCCGCAACAGCGAGGACGGCGCATACACAACCGAAATAATGCTGCCGCAGCGATAACATATAAAAAGCAATTCGTCCCCCGAAACGAGCAATTTGTCCCCGGTATATATACGCGGGGATAATTTTTGCGCTATAATATCGTCATCATAAAAAAAGAAAGGCTGTACATTGATGGATAAAACCGCAATACAAAAAAGAAAAAAAGAAAAAGTTTCGAAACCCAAATATAATTTATGGCAAAACAGCGCGTATATGATTTCACTTGCATGGATACGCAATAAGAGCGTTATATGGCTGTGCCTGATATTGGCGGTATTGGCTGTTGCGTCAAACGTTCTTGGCTTGCTTATTGCGCCGACGATATTAGGCGCGGTGGAGAATACTGCTCCGCTCGGTCAACTGGTTGCGATTATATTGTTATTTGCCGCAGGGCTGATGCTTGTAAATACGGCAAATTCTTATGTTTCGACAAACGCGGGCTTCGGGCGGATTGCGGTAAGGGTGCTTATTATCTCGCTCATCAATGATAAAATATCGAAAACGTCATATCCCAACACGGAAAATCAGGATATACGCAAAAAACTTGATAAAGCAAATATGGCTGCCAGCGATAACGGACAGGCAACTGAAGCGATATGGAGTACGCTTACTAATTTATTACAGAATATCGCGGGATTTATCATATATCTCATTTTGTTATCTTCGCTTGATTTGTGGATTATCGCGCTCGTACTCGCGACGACTATTACCGGATTTTTTATCGACAAATATATTAACGGCTGGGGTTACAGGCATCGTGATGAAGAAGCGGAATATTCGCGCCGTATGAATTACATATCGGAAAAAGCCGGGGATTATACCCTCGCAAAAGATATACGCATATTCGGTATGCGCGGCTGGCTTACAGATATGTACGATAAAACTTTAAGGCTTTATCAGGCGTTTACCGCACGAGGCGAAAAGGTTTATATCCGGGCGAATGTTGTAGATATTATTTTGTCTTTTGTACGCAACGGGGTCGCGTATATCTATCTTATCGGTTTGATATTGTCAGACGGACTTTCCGCGCCGCAGTTTTTATTATATTTTTCGGCGGTCGGCGGATTTACCGCATGGGTGAGCGGTATTTTTTCGGGATTCGCGACGCTTCATACACAGAGCCTTGACCTTTCAGCCGTGCGTGAATTTCTTGAATACCCCGAGCCGTTTAAGTTTGAGGACGGCGAACCGATTGAACCGGATATGAAAAAGCCATATCAAATAGAGCTTAAAAATGTCTCTTTCCGTTATCCTGGAGCCGATACGGATACATTGAAAACCATCAATCTTGTCATCAAAGCCGGGGAAAAACTTGCCGTCGTAGGGTTAAACGGCGCGGGGAAAACGACATTGGTAAAACTCGTCTGCGGGTTTTACGACCCGACGGAGGGCGAGATATTGATGAACGGCGAAAATATAAAAAAATATAACCGCCGTGATTATTACAGGCATTTTTCAGCGGTTTTTCAACAATTTTCGCTTTTCGCGACTACAATCGCCGAAAATATCATGCAGACTGATAATCCGGATGAAATAGATATTGAAAAAATGAGGCATTGCGCTGAAAAATCGGGGCTTGCGAAAAAAATCGAAAATCTGCCTCAAAAATATGAAACCCATTTCAGAAAAGAAGTCTACGAAGACGGCACAGAATTTTCCGGCGGCGAAACACAGCGTCTTATGCTTGCGCGGGCATTATATAAAAACGCGCCGGTTATCATACTTGACGAACCGACAGCCGCTCTTGACCCTATTGCAGAAAGCGATATGTATAATAAGTATAATGATTTTGCAGACGGAAGAACGTCTGTGTATATCTCGCACCGCCTCGCGTCGACACGTTTTTGCGACAGGATTATTTTTATTGACGACGGTTTGATAACAGAAGAAGGAACGCATGATACTCTAATCAAGCAAAATGGAAAGTATGCGGAATTGTTCGAGATACAAAGCCACTATTATCGCGAGGGGGTTTTTGAACATGAAGAATAAAAAAGCGAGAAAAAAATCAAATAAAGTCCCGGTTAAAGAAGCGTTTATTTTGAATTTTCGGGGATATAAGATAATATGGGACAGGTATCCGATGATGCTCGTATCATCCGCTATATGCGCCGTTGCAAACGCGCTTATTCCTTATGTCGGAATATATCTTTCGGCACAGATTATCAATGAAATTGCCGGAGAACGAAATAGCGACGTACTGACGCGCTTAGCGCTTGCGGCATTGATTTCGGCGGCAGTATTGGGATTGTCAAGCGCGGGATTGTCAAGATGGAAAAATTGTCAGTATGCCGGTCAATGGTATAAACGAAACAAGATTAATACGGATAAACTGTTGTCTATGGATTTTTGCGATGTAGACGACCCGAATACGCATGACTTGCTTTCACAGATAAGACAAAATAATCAATGGAGCGGCTGGGGGCTTTCACGGTTATTTTGGGGCTTTGAATCGTTTATCAATTCAATATTTACAATAGCGGGCGCTATCGCTTTGACTATATCATTGTTTACGTTACAAGTCCCTGAAAGCGCCGGGGAAATAGCTGTTCTTAATAATCCGGTTTTTATTGCCGTTATTATATTCGTTATGTTAGCCGTCACTTTTATATCTCCGTTATTGTCAAATAAAACGGGGATTTATTGGGCAAGGCACAGTGAAAACGCAAAAATGGGAAACCGCTGGTTTTGTTTTTTCGGCTTCATGGGTTCTGACAACTCGCGGGCATTGGATATGAGAGTGTACCGGCAGGATATTATCTGCAAAAATTATAATGATAGAGATATGGGGTTCACTCCGAAATCACAAATAGCCAAGTGGGCGCGCGGACCGATGGGTGCGCTTAACGCCTCGTCTGCGGCGGTTTCGCATATTTTCACCGCGTTAATATATATTTTTGTATGTCTCAAATCGTGGAGCGGCGCATTCGGCGTGGGTTCGGTTACGCAGTATATAGGGGCTATAACGGCGTTGTCCGGCGGAGTGTCGTCATTGATTTCATTCTTCGGCGGTATGCGCAATAACGCGCCGTATTTAAGGACGACGTTTGAATTCCTCGATATTCCGAACGCCATGTATCAAGGGAGTTTAACCACCGAAAAACGCTCCGACAAAAAATATGAGATAGAGTTTTGCAACGTCGGATTCAAATATCCGTCCTCGGACGAATACGCGCTTAAAAATGTCTCCCTCAAATTCAAAATCGGACAGCGGCTCGCAGTCGTCGGACAAAACGGCAGCGGCAAAACCACGTTCATCAAACTGCTGTGCCGTTTGTATGACCCGACAGAGGGCGAAATACTGCTTAACGGCATCGATATACGAAAATACGATTACTTGCAATACATGGATATTTTTTCGGTGGTGTTTCAGGATTTCAAGCTGTTGTCGTTCAGCCTTGGGCAGAATGTCGCCGCTTCGTCGGGGTATGACAGCGGCAAAGCCGAGGAGTGCCTGAATAAAGTCGGATTCGGGGAGCGTTTGCAAGCAATGAATAAATCATTGGAGACTTGCCTGTATAAAGATCTTGAAGAAGACGGCGTAGAGATATCGGGCGGCGAGGCGCAAAAAATCGCGCTTGCCAGAGCATTGTACAAAGACGCGCCATTTATCGTGCTCGACGAGCCGACCGCCGCGCTCGATCCGGTCGCGGAGTTTGAAGTGTACAGCAAGATGAACGAAATCGCGGGCGACAAAACGGCGGTGTTTATTTCCCACCGTTTATCCTCGTGCCGTTTCTGCCAGGATATTGCGGTATTCCACGAGGGCGAACTTATCCAGCGCGGCAGCCATGACGCGCTGCTCGCCGACGAAACGGGCAAATATCACGAGTTGTGGAACGCGCAGGCGCAGTATTATCAGAAAAATAAAGAACATTATTCCGTCTGAATCTACATATAAGATACGGGGTAACGAATACTATTGGGGACATATACGGGTATTTCCGTCATACATTATGACCGGCGGTAATATCTTGATAAAAAAATCCAAATGCGAAATGATTTCCGACGATATACGACGCATGATGGAATTGATAAAAAGTTGACATTTTCGTCATGCAAATAACGGGCATTTGGCGCCTTGAATCGGTATAATAATATCGAAAAAGCGAAAAAGGAAGGCGACGCAATGGAACCCGTTGACCGGCTCAACCAGGCGATACGCTACATTGAAGAAAATCTGCATGACATCGTCGATTATGGCGAAATAAGCAAAATAACGCTTTCGCCCATATCAGCGTTCCAGAAATTTTTTTGTTTGACAACAGGCTTGGCGCTTTCCGAATACATCAGGCGCAGAAAGCTATCCCGCGCGGCAGACGATATTTTGAATACAAACGAAAAAATAATTGACATAGCCGTTAAATACGGTTACGAATCTGCGGACGCATTCAGCGTAGCGTTCAAGCGGGCATATAATGTCTCACCGTCATTGGCCAGAAAAAACCAAGTCGATTTGGAACCGTTCCATCGCCTGTACTTTGAACTTTCGATAAAATATATAAAAGGAGATGCGAAAATGAAAAAGATCGCCAACATTCGCCCGCTGCTTGACGGCATTAAAGGGCACAACTACGGATTGCCGGACTGTATGAAATTTATATTGGAATGCGTAGGCTGGGGCGAAAAGCCGGACTTCTGGGATATCGCCGCGATTGCCGGGGACACGGTCGCGCAGGTTTACAACCACAATCCGACAACCGGCTGCGAATACTGCGTATCGGGTTATTTGGCGGGACCGGAGCACATCGAATATGTTTTCGATGCGCTCGGATACAGCCACGACTATGTCACAACCGAACAACTCAATGCGAATAATGATTTTTATATTCAAATAATTACCGGCATGATTGACATGGGGATTCCCGTGCTTGTCAAAACGAACCTGAACGATATGCCCGAATGGAAATCCGATGTGGGGACTTATTGTTTAATCGTCGGATATGACAACGGGGGACAAATCATAAAATTGCTTTTTGACGGAACAGAAACCGTCGATTGCATCCTAACAGGCAAAAACAAAATGGATTTGATATTCATACGCGAAAAGCGGCGCGAAGTCACTCTTGAAGAACTGTACATGAAATCAATACAAAAAATGGCGCATTGGCTGACCTTGCCGGAAGGCGACGGCATATATTTCGGCGCGGCGGCCTTCCGCGCATGGGCCGATGATATTGAAGCCGGACGGTTTGCCGATGATGACCTTCCAATTTGGGAAAACTACGGCGTTTATGTCTGTAACCTTGCCACGAGCGGCGGGGAACCGACGTATATTTTCAAAAAACTTGCCGACATGAATCAGTTGTATGCGTATTTGGCGCCTTTGGGCGAAAAAATCCAAAAGTTACTGCCCGCCGAATCGCCGACGGGCGGAAGAAGTCTGTTGTGGGTACAGTTAGAAGAATTAGACGGCGGCATGAACATGAATAAAGTGAAAACGACAATGCGCGACAGAGAAAAACGCTCCAAAGTCGCCGCCGCGCTCCGTGATTATGCGATGCGGCTCGATAAAGCGGTTGAAATATTGAAAAAAATTACTTTGTTAATAACATAAAAGGTTACCCTATTTTATCAAGACGCACCGACAACCACAGATACAGCATAATCATCGGCTACGAGGACGACGGCGATGTAATTTTCAGCTTGCCTGTTTTTTGTCTGTATTTCTTGACAATTCCGCGGATTTTATGGTATAATAATGATAAAGGGAGAGGCATATCCAGCATATTATCAAAAACAAGAGGAAATAAAGAAAATGAATATTGATGAACAAATTTTAAATTTAAACGAATACCGTAGATCTCCGTCTCCGGGCGTGGAAGCCAGCAGACCTAAATATCAAATAACCACTCCGGAAGGGGAAATATATTTCAAGTTTCAATTAACTAATAACGAAATTTGCGCAGAAATAATTGCGTATCAATTAGCAAACAATCTTAACATTCCGGCGGCAAGA
>Ga0082212_10005697_pt1 | contig 16895 bp, 16 predicted proteins | sample TergutNt197P3_FD_71548 | JGI IMG/M metagenome (GOLD analysis project Ga0082212, IMG submission 71548) | Neocapritermes taracua P3 segment gut microbial communities from Petit-Saut dam, French Guiana - Nt197 P3 | ecosystem: Host-associated > Arthropoda: Insects > Digestive system > Gut ... | reverse complement strand
TCCCGGCTGCCATTGGGGACTCGTAATTTCAAGCTATTCAGGAGAACAATCATGACCAAACCTTCGCTTGTTTGTCTCGTTGTGGCACTGTTTGTCGTGTATCCGGTTTCGGCACAAGAAGAGGTCAGGCTCAATCCGTTACACACGCCCGGCATTGAGTTTTTGCGTGATCCGATCCCGGCGGTCGATTCGGAGGCCAAAACCCAGGCGGAGATGAAGCCCTACATTGAAACCATCACGGGCACAAACGTGACGTTCCAAATGGTTCCGATTCCCGGCGGCAAGTTCCTCATGGGCAGTCCCGTTGGTGAAGAAGGTCGCGAAGACCATGAAGGTCCGCAGGTCGAAGTCGAAATTCTCCCCTTTTGGATGGAGGAACACGAGGTCACTTGGGGGGAATTTGAGCAATATTTCCTGCTTCGGAATTTCCGTTCCGAACGCACCCATTTGACCGACCGCGAAAAGGCCGTGGATGCCATGGCGCGTCCGAGCGTGATTTGTTATGACATGAATGCGAGCAGTTACGGCAAGGCGAACAAGTTGGATCACCCGGCCAGTGCCATGTCATGCTATGCCGCACAGGTGTATTGCAAATGGCTGACCGCCGTGACCGGTCGATACTACCGCCTTCCGACTGAAGCGGAATGGGAATACGCCTGCCGCGCCGGTTCGACGACCGCGTTTTCGTTCGGCGATGATCCCGGCCGGTTGGACGATTACGGCTGGTTTTTCGACAATACCGACAACGGTTACAACAAGGTCATGGCGAAAAAGCCGAACGCCTGGGGGCTTTACGACATGCACGGCAATGTCGCCGAATGGGTGCTGGGACTTTATGACGAAAACGCCTATCAAAAATTCAACGATGGCGAAATCCCATCGCTGTTGATCCAGGGGCAATGGGACACCGACATGAGGGCCATGATACACGTCGCAAACGGTGTCAATTCTATCGCCCGGGGAGGTTCTTGCGACCATCTTGCCGAAAAATGCCGAAGTGCGACGAAGTTGATCTCACAGCGGGACTGGAAGGAGCAAGACCCCATGTTCCCCAAAAGTATCTGGTATTATACGGAAGCACCCTACGTTGGATTCCGTGTCATCCGTCCGCTGAACCCGCCCGAAACTGCAGACGAATGCAATCTCTATGAACCGGACCCGGGCGTCTACGATAAATTTTATAATAATCTCGGCAGCAGTCGTTAATGACGGAAGATTGATATTTCATTCCCCTTTTCAACAGAAAGAACCATCATGTCAACATGTGCAAATTGCGGTCAGGCGATATTATTCGGCGGCGTCAAGGAGGGGACGTTGCGGTTTTGTAATCAAAAATGCTACAACGCGGCAAGTCACCTCCGTGTGTCGCTTGATGTGCCGGACGATGAGGTCGAAGTTGCGTTGACCGCTTTTCATCAGGGCGACTGTCCCTGTTGCGGCGGGCCGGGACCGGTTGATTTTCATTATTCCCACCGCGTCATGTCGTTTCTCGTGATCACGCAATTTCAAACGATCCCGAAAATCTCGTGTCGTTCGTGTGCCACGAAAGCGAAACTCGGCAATTTTTTCGCAACGCTGCTGCTCGGCTGGTGGGGGGTTCCGTTCGGATTGATTTTCACCCCGATTTACCTGTGCCGGAATCTTTTTAGCCTGATTTCTCCGACCTCCGCCGATGCCCCTTCCGATCAGTTGCGGGAATTCATCCGGCTCAACCTCGCGCAACACAACGCCATCCAAGCCGCCGCAGAAAAAGCGAAAGAAGGTGACATGCCGTTCTCCGATGTGGGGTAACTAAACCTGATTTTGCGAGTCACAAGGTGACGCGGCTAACGGCGGTCACGACGTGGCTGCCCTACCAAACTCCAAACAGAACACTTCATACTTACATTGATGTCCCTCATTTTTGCACAAGCCCGATTTCCCGCTCCGGAATTTGAAAACTACACGTTGCCGGAGATGGACCTCGAAACCGCGGTCAGTGACCCCACGTATCTTCGCGTGGCGGTGCTGGCGGTGTTTTTGCTGGCGGCCGGGCTGGCGTTTTACCGATTGCGATCACGCAAACTCATGCTGGCTCTTGCGGTCGCGGGCTTGACGGTGTTCGGCTATTATTTTACCGCCTGTCCCTGCTCGGTGGGGATGTTCCAAAATATCGCCGAAAGTGCGGCACTCGGTACACCCATTCCGTTGAGCGTGCTACTCCTGTTTGCGATTCCGCTTGCAACCGCCTTGTTTTTTGGGCGGCTCTTTTGTGCCGGTGCATGTCCGCTCGGGGCGGTGCAGGAATTGCTGCATTGGAAAACGCTACAAGTGCCGCGACCGCTCGACCGTGTGCTACGCATGTTGCCGATTGCGATGTGTCTCGTGTTTACCGTGATGGCGGCCAACGGCATGGGGTTGATGGCCTGTTATTACGACCCGTATTTGCCGCTGTTTTTGCTGAGTTTCACGATGCCCTTAACCGGATTTACTGTCGCGTTATTGCTAGTCGGCTTGATCGTATCGCGTCCGTTTTGCCGTTATGTTTGCCCTTATAGCGTGCTGCTACGGTTTTTCGCCATGTTCGCCATGCGAAAACCGCAGATCACCGCTGCCCCTTGCATCAATTGCAGGCTTTGCGAACAGGGCTGTCCGAACGGGGCAATCATCTCGCCGGAAACGCTGCTCCCGCCGGACGTTCAAAAACACGAGGCGCGACGACTTTCGACGCTTGTGGCCTTGACGCCGTTTGCGTTGTTGCTTGGCGGAATGCTCGGTTACGTTGCCGCGACGATTGTCAGCGAACATCACCCCGATGTGCAATTGCTGCGAATGCTGGATGCGAATGAGCAGACACTCGAAGTCGAAGCGTTTGAATCATCGGGTACGTCACTGACGGAATTGGAACAAAGCGTTGCTCATGCGCATAATGGGATCATGCTCGGCATGAGCGTGAGCGGTATCATTTTCGCGGCCTGCGTCATGGCCGAACTGATCGCCGAATCACGCCGCCGCAAGGAAGACGATCAATATACCATTGACGGTTCGCTATGTTTCTGTTGCGGACGTTGTTATCAGTCGTGCCCGCTGGAAACACAAGGAAAAGGTAGATCGGTCACCATATGACCGCCGCAATCAAAAACTCGCACGCAGTAAATCAGAGACGCGACGGTAACAGAGCGGTCGCTACGGTGTAGAATGTCATCCCGCTTCGACCGCTCGTTGACACTCGCGGCTCCTGATTTTTTTTGCATCACGTTGAAGGAAAATTAACCGACTGGCGAATTGTGTTCGTTGTGAAAAAGTCGATCAGCAGTTCGACGGCTTCAATAGCGACATTTGTTTGGGCTTCTTCCGTACTTGCGCCGAGGTGCGGCGAGCAGATGACGTTCGGCATTCCAAAGAGCGGATTGTCCGTGCAGGGCTCGCTTTCGTAAACGTCAATCGCAACACCGCCGAGTTTGCCGGATTTCAAACCCTCGACCAGTGCGTCGATGTCGAAAATGCCGCCGCGTGCGCAGTTGATGAGTCGTGCGCCCTGCTTGATCATCCCGACTTCCTTCTTGCCGATCAAACCTCGCGTTTCGTTGTTAAGCGGCGTATGCACGGTCAGGTAATCGACCAACGGAAGCATGTCATGAACGTGCGCTACCTTCGTGACGCCGAGTTCAGCCGCTTTTTCCGGCGTGAGGAACGGATCGTAAGCGTAAATTTTCATGTCAAAGGCTTTCGCGAATTTTACCACCGCCAAACCGATGCGGCCCGTGCCGACGACGCCGAGCGTCTTGCCGGTGACCTGGTTGCCCATGAATTTTTTGCGGTCCCAGCGGCCTTCGACCAGACTTTGATATGCGGTGTAAACGTTTCGCGAAAGAGCCATGAGCAACATCCAGGCTTGTTCGGCTGTCGAAAGTGTATTGCCGCCGGGCGTGTTCATGACGACGATGCCCTGTTTCGTGGCGGTGGGGACGTCGATGTTATCGACGCCGACGCCGGCACGGGCAATCGCCTTGAGTCGCGTGTTGCCGTCCAGTATCTCGGCGGTGATCTTGACGCCACTGCGACAGATGGCACCGTCGAATTCCAGCAGCGCATTGCGCAGGTCGTCGCCTTTCAGTCCGATACGTTCTTCAAAGTCAATCGAGGCCGCCGCGTCAAGCAGTTTCAAACCGTCTTCCGAAAGCGGGTCAAGTACAACAATTTTAGGCATTTTTAAAGTGTCCTTTGGGGTGATGGGTTCAAAAAGGGAAAAACGTTGATTTCATGTTATGCTTAGTCGGGCGTCCGAGACGCCGGCGCGGGTCAATTTGTTGGAAGATTACTGTCGCGGTCGTACTTTTCCTTTTGAAAATGTGACAAACCTCCCAGGTTTGTTGTCGGTACAGATCGATTCGGATTTTCCATTTTCAGGTTCGGCCATGGAATCAGGGCAAGTATCCAATAAATGGCCGCATTGACTCCCGGAACGAGAACCAGCAGGGAAATATAAGGCGAAATACCGGCTTTCTTACAAATCATCCACAGCGGAATGATCATCAATACCACAACCATCGCAAGGCAAATGAATATCCAAAGAAGAAAAAACAGGAGAAACGTTATCCCGACCGCAGCCATGTCGGATGGTGTAACTTGCATTTGCAGTTGCTCAAAAGGAAAGTCTTCCACAGCAAATTCAACGCTTTCTTGAGCAAATAGCAGCATTTGATGGAACATGATGTTTTTCCTTTCGTGCGAAAAAATGTGTGTTTAGCCGAGCGTTATAGCAACACAACCGGCCTAATAAGTCCGATACATAACAGCCCAGGGCAAGCACTCTATTACCAGGATTGGGGCCGTGCCGTCCCGGATAAACTTTTCAATGGGTTTCGTCACTCATCCTGACGACCGCTTTTCCCGCCGATACTCAGCCAGATGACTAACGCCAAAATGGGTATTCCAATGATCGTGCCAACGATTACGAGCAAACCTAATGATATCATGCCTGAATCCTCATTTACAATTATTAATTATCGATAAATTTTGATCTATTATACTATACCCAGCGTTGAAAAAAAGTCCCCACTCGGAAAATTGGTAATCAATCGTTTTTCAGAAGTTTGATTTTTGCTTCCAAATCTGCGATTTCCTTTTCGAGTTGTACAATGGCGGCGGGATCGTCTGGCTGACGTTTTTCACCGGCGAGCTGTTGTTTTTTGTGCTGTAATTGGGCGTTATAAGCCTGCAATTTTTTTTTGTCTTTTTTGTCCAAAAGCCACCGTCCTTTCGTAAAAAACGTTTATGCTGAATTCGGTTTCCAGTTTATCACCCATTGGCATTCCGACAAGTCTTGACGGGTAATGAAAACATTGGCAAGATGTGTTATACTATATGCCGATTTGCGAAAATATGATAATCAAGCAGAAAATATTGACTTCGCTCAAGCCGAATTTTACAAAATCCAATCCAAACTTCCATGCAACACATCAAAACCTGGTTTATCGCAACACGGCCGTGGTCGTTGACGGCATCGTTTATTCCCGTGACGTTGGGCGCGGTGCTGGCCGCATATCATCACAGGCAATTATATCTTATGACTTCGTCGAATACTGTTGATGACTGTCATTTTCATTGGTTGATTTATCTGCTCACCGTGATCGGAGGTTGCAGTTTGCATTTGGGCACGAATATGATCAACACCTACGGCGATTTCGTGGCCGGCGTCGATACCAAGGAATCGTCCGTGACCTGTCCGCAATTGACGCACGGTATTCTGACACCCAAAGCGATGTGGCTGGCGGGTGTCCTCTTCTTTGCATTGGCCGGATTAGTGGGCATTTATTTCGTTTGGCTCCGAGGTTGGCCGATTTTGATCGTCGGACTGATCGGCATTATTTTCGGTTACGGCTACACCGCAGGCATGTCCTATAAATTCAAAGGCTTGGGCGTTCCTTTTGTGTTCGTCCTCATGGGGCCGCTCATGTTTTGGGGCGGCTATTACATGCAAACGGGAGTACATCATTGGTTGCCGGTTTTAGCTTCGATTCCCATCGGTTTTCTGGTCAGCGGGATTTTGCTCGGCAATGATTACCGTGACATGATCCACGACAAAAACGCCGGAATCACCACCACCGCGTTGATGTTGGGCAACAGCGGCTCGCAGGTGCTCCAGTTGCTGCTGGCCGTTTTGCCGTTACTCAGTCTGCCGGTGTTGGCCGTCGTCGGAATCATTCCCTGGACGGCGATGCTGCCCTGGCTGTTGCTGCCGATGGTGGTGCAAAACGTCAAAACAGGCATCGAAGCCAAAAAAGGCAGCCGCGAAAAACTGCTCATGCTCGAACTGATGGGTGCCAAACTGCATTTGAGCTTCGGCGTGTTGATGATCCTGGGGGTTGTCGCCGGCAGTTGGTTACTTTGATTTTCATGGGAACCGGTATTTTCGGAAAAGATGGTTTATGAAACAGTACCAAAATAATTACGTCAAATTGTCAAGTGCATGAATCATTCACTCACCACGAAGGACACGAAGAACCACGAAGAATATTTTTAAAAAACCTTCGTGTCCCTTCGTGATCTTCGTGGTGAAAAGAGGTAGTTGTTTTGATACTGTTACTAATGTTGCAACGCCGCAAATCAATGAAACGGAAACGGAGAGTAACGCAACGACCGGATGAGGAGGAGCAAACGATAGACCATCCGTTTTCAACATGGGTACATAATCTGCGGCGGTCACGATGTGACCGTCCTACCATTGAAATCAACCGGCGTCCAAGACGTTCGGCGAAACTGACAATATTAATATGCCTTTTGACGAATTAGAACATACGCAGCAATACAGTTCACCGTATATAGACCAGATCGACGCGGTGTGCGACGATTTCGAGGCCGCATGGCAACATGGTTCGCGCATGCGCATTGAAAACTGTCTCCGGCTCGTCCCGGATGCGGCACGTGGGCAACTGTTGCGCGAGTTGCTGGAAATCGAAGTCGAAATCAGGGTACAAAATCACGAGTCGGTGCAGTTTGAGCAGTATGCGGCACGCTTTCCCGAACACACCAATCTCATCAAAGGGGTTTTGCAACGGTACACCGGCAGGCGACGTTTGGGCGATTACGAGTTGCTCGAACAACTCGGCCGCGGCGGTATGGGTATCGTTTACAAAGCGAATCAGATTTATCTTAACCAGACCGTTGCCATCAAAATTTTGCCCGAACAATACGTCGGCGATGACCACGCTCTGTCCCGATTTCGCCGCGAAATGCAGCTTATCGGCGGACTGAAGCACCCGAACATTGTGCAAGCGTACAACGCTGGGGAATCCGAAGGCACGCATTTCCTTGTCATGGAATACGTGGCCGGCGTGACTCTGCAACGGCTGATTGCCGAACTGGTGGCGAAACATTACAACGAATACGACGACATCACGCCAACCGTCGTTGATCCGAGTAAGGCAAGTGCCAATGTTTCGAGTGCAGAGGTGACCGCCGACGTTCCGGCAACGGAAAACCCCAAGGCACTTGTCAAGGCCATGACTATCGGTGCGGCTTGCGAGGCGATTCGTCAGGCGGCGATGGGGTTGCATCACGCACACCAGCGCGGGCTGGTTCACCGCGACATCAAGCCGGGCAATCTCATGCTTGATCGTCACGGGCTGATTAAGGTGCTCGACCTCGGACTTGGTAAATTTCAAGCGGACGTTCTGCAAGGCGACCGCAGTATGGGGCCGCTCACGCAAGTCGGTACCACGATGGGCACCGTCGATTATATGGCTCCGGAACAATGGGACGACCCGACAACCGTTGACATTCGCGCCGACATTTACAGTCTGGGCAACACGCTGTATTTCTTGCTGTGCGGCAACCCGCCCTTCGACGGCAAGAATTACGCCGGCAACCGTTCGAAACTTCTGGCGCACCTTGTCGACGAACCGCCGTCGCTGCAAAACGTCTGTCCCGAGGTGCCGCCGGAACTCGAAGCGGTTTATATGAAAATGGCAGCCAAAGAACCGCAAGACCGCTATCAAACGCCGCTCGAAGCCGCCGAAGCACTCGCAGCGTTCGCCGACGCCGATGCCCTGCGCGAGGCCATTCCGCAGGAGTTGAAACACATTTCGGATGCCGATCACACGACCTCCAGCGAGTACGATCACAGTGCCGGACGCGACACCATTGCGTCATATCCCTACTCACCCAGGCGTCGGCGACGCATGTCGGACTTTGCGCCGCCGGTGCCGTGGTATCGTCGCCGGGAGTTTTCCGCCTTCGTTGCGCTGTTCAGCGTTGTGCTGTTGGTTGTCGGTGGTGTGGTGATCGGGCGGCATTGGAACGCGAAACCGCCGGTCGGGCAACACATCGACGTGCCCGATGGACCGTTGCAGGGTTTCGATCCGACTGATCGCAATGCGATTGTTGCCGATTTGGTCGAACTGCCGGGGTTGAGCGGCACAACATGGTTCCTGGAAATGCCGTGGTTTACGCCCTTCGTGCGACAGGCGGCAGCGGAATTGTTGCTACAAACGACCAAACCGGAAACGCTGCTCGGCAACAACATGAAAGGTTACCTCAACCCGGACACGGTTGAGGTGCAAAAATGGCTCTGGGCACTCACCCAAAGAACACGCGGGCGACTGACATCGGCGCAATGGCAACTCGTCAACGATCTCAAGGAACTGGCCGACAGCAACCTCGAACTCGACGAATACGCCGACCGGATCGTTGCGGCTCTCGACACATTCGCCGAAGACAACGCCAAACAGCCGCCCGATCCGTCACGTCGTGCCGCCAATGCGAATACCGAGGCCGTGCTCATGCACACGCTTTCCGGGCTGAAAGTTGATCGAGACCTCACTGATTTTCCCGATAAGGCACGCGCCAAATATCAGGAAGCCCGCGACGCATATCGGACGGACACCGTTTCGCAACAATTGAAACTGCTTTGCATGACCGACATGGCGCGGCTGATCGGCCAAACGTTTAACGAATACAAAGAGTCGCAGGCATTGTACGACGAAGTGCGAAATTCCGATGACGCGACCGTCCTGTTGAAAACCGAGGTGCTCATCTCGTTGGGAATCGATCTCGCCGCACAGGGACAGGCATTCGATCACCACTTCCGTAATGCCAGGAGCCAGTTGCTTGATGCAAAAAATAACGTCAACATCAAGCAAACCCACCCGATTTTTGCGCATATCGCCGAGCGTCATGCCTGGTGCCTGATTGATCGGTGGCAGGTTGACGAAGCAAAAAAATATTTTACTCAGGCACTTGAAATCCGAAATGCCAACCAACTGGAAAGCCAAAATCCCTTCGCTTCCATTTACGTTTTGCACAACATGCACGGACTGGCCATGACGCTTCGCTTTCAAGGCGACCCTGTTTCCGCCCGACAGAAATATGATGAAGTGATCGTCCTCATTGAGAATAAGTTGGCAGAAGCCGAAAATCTTTCCCTTCAATCCGACCACGAACTGCCGGGACAGTTGCGTTATCTCCGCGAATTGCGGGAACGGTTGGTCAATTCGCGTTATCGTCGTGCCGATTGCGAACTGTTCAGCGGCGCGGCTTCCGGTGAAAATGTCAATCTCAAAGGAGCCGAGCAATGGTACACGCAAGCGAGAGACGCGACGAACGATCGTGCAACGCAAGTCGCTCTGTCCGTCAAGTTATGCCTGATTCAAACCTTGCTGAATAATACCGAAGGGGCCAATGAAAGTTTGAGCGTTCTCAACCCGGCCATCAACGACATCGACAGCCCCGATGCCCGTTACCGCACGCAACGTTTCGCCGATGTGATCGCGCAAATCATCGCCATCCGCCGTGCCAACGAATTGGCCGTCGCCAAATTGACCGTCTCACCCGGTGAGCCGTCCGCCGAGACACTCGCAGCTTATCAGCAGGAAATCGACTTGCTTCGTGACTTGTTGCAACAAATTGCCCGTGATGAAGCCTTGTCTTCCGCCGACCCGGTACGCTGGCGTTACAACAACAATCGCCCAGAAATGCTCGAATTTCGGCTTTTCTGCATCGAGTTCCTGCTCAACGCCGAAAAGAAATATGCAGAACGCGCCGAGAGTTCAAGTCTCTCTCAGGGCAAAGATATCGCGATGTTACGTGACGCTCTGGCCGTTTTCAAAGATCAGACCGATATGATGCCCTACATGCGACGTTACTACGACCTGGCTTTACACGTCGCCGATAAAACCGATTTGCCTCAACTGGTAACGTTAATGCAGCTCAAAATGGGGTTGCCGAAAAATTACTCGCTCGGTAATGATGTCGGAAAAGCATGGCAGTTGTTGTTTCAGTTTTCGCCGATGGGTAACTTCGTCGTCCTGGAATGCAACGGCAATGACCCTCCGATGATGCACCGACCGCTTCTTTCGCTGACACGTGAACAGATTAAAGCCGCCGCCAATCGCGGACAGGAAATCACGCCGCAGTCCGATTTGCGTGAAATTCTGGAACTCGTCGGCAACGCCCGAAAAGAAGGAAGGGCTGTCAATATTTACTGGAACGACACCGCTTGCTGGTCGGAAAAAGACAAAAATGAAAAAGCCCTCACGGACAACGACTGGCCGTTCAACGGGCTGATGCCGTTGCGACTCTCGTCACCCAATGAAAATGGGGACAATAACTGAATACGTGCCGTTGTCATTTCGGCGAAATTCCGGTAAAATTTCTTTTTCTTGAATCCCTCTGTGTTTCCGGCTCGTCGTATTATTTGACAGGTGGCGGGCTATGTTGCCGTTGGAATCGCCAATGAATCGTGAAACGATAACGCCAGCCATTGCCACCGAAGAAGCCGTCAAGCAGGACGCTGTTTCGGGTGAGAATATTTCGCCCGATGCTGTGCTGGTGCAAGCGTTTCAGTCATTTGAAGCCGATTTACTCGGAATGTTGTACCATATACTAGGGAACATCGAAGATGCACGCGATGCCTGTCAGGAAGCCTTTGTCCGATGCTGGAATCACTTGGATTCGTTGCACGAAATTCAAAATTTGCGCGGCTGGGTGTTCCGAATTGCGTACAATATATCGCTCGACCTGCGCAAGTCGGCGTGGCGAAAGCTTCGGAAGCCGCTGGGCGATTGGGAGAACAACCTGGAGGCGAACCTGACCACGGCGGAACAGCACCCGGATTCAAAAATGTTGCAAGCGGAAGAATTGAGCCGGATTCGCGAGGCGATCCAATTGCTCGAACCGGGCGAAAAGGAGGTTTTCCTGCTCCGGCAGAACGGCGAAATGTCGTTTGAGCAGGTCGCCCGAACGCTTGAAATCCCCGTCGGCACGGCCAAAACCCGAATGCGCCGCGCGGTGATGAAATTACACGGAATTTTGGGGGCGAGTGACGAGAGGTGAGAGATGAGAAGACACCGTTTCGCCGAGCGTCTTGAACGCCGGCTTGAAACCAAGCAAAAAGAAGATTGGTTCACTATGGTTGATGATAGAATTGAGCGTAAAATCAGGGTTTATCTTGATAATTGTTGCTTTAACCGTCCGTTTGATGATAAGAATCAGATTCGTATTTTCCTCGAAACGCAGGCAAAAATACATATCCAAAAACTTATCATCAACGAAAGACTTGAGTTTGCCTATTCATATATGTCCATATTTGAAAACAGCAAAAACCCAAACAATGACAATAGCAGGATCATTGAGGATTTTTTTGGCCATGCCGTGTTTTTTGTTGATTACGATCAAGAAGAGGTCGTTGGAAAATCGGCGGAAATAATTATGACTCAAGGCATAAAAAACAAGGATGCAATTCACTTGGCTTGTGCCATTGAGTCGGAATGCGACTTTTTCATTACGACCGATGATGTGATTTTGAAAAGATATACGGGCAAGAGCATCAAAGTTTGTTCACCCATTGAGTTTGTAACAGTTTATGAGGCGGAAAATGCGTAACCAAAACGTCATTGTGAGTGAGGCGATCAGTTGCCTGTTGGAAAAACTGGGACCGTTGGAAACGGAAGTGTTTATTTCCAATTTATTGCGTGAGCCATTTGATTACACCAAGTGGCAACGTGATCATTTATTTCAGGATGTGTCACTCCAGGAACTCAACCGTCAGGCTGCCCAATATGTCAAAGAGCATTATGTTCGGAAAGGTCAGACCTGAACCACCCGAACGCTTGAAATCCCCGTCGGCACGGCCAAATCCCGAATGCGCCGCGCGGTGATGAAATTGCACGGAATTTTGGGGGCGAGTGACGAGGGGTGAGAGGTGAGAAGACCCTGTTTAGCCGGGCGTCTTGGACGCCGGCGCAAATGACGATTTTGACAAGGACAAACAATATGGCACCAAGATTTTTATTGATTGCCGCCGCGTTGACCGTTGCGGTTTTCACGAATGGAACGGGCTGTTGTGAAGAGCCGTCCGAACAGCGGCACAGCTATACGACGGCGTCGTTACGTTGGCTCGAAGACTGCACCGAATTGCCGGTTTTGCAGTATCGGAGTAGTCGTGGACATTTCGGCGAATGGATTTCGGATTCCAACATTGATGAGATTTTCATTTGGAAAGACGGAACCATCGCCTGGAGCGTACTTCCGGAGGGAAAAAGTCGCACCGGTATCGTTTGGTATCATTCGACTGTCCCCGCCGAGAAAGTGGAATCCGCCGTTCAGGAAATTACGGAGGATTTTGCCAAATATCCCTCCGAAAAACGGCTGCGACGGCATAGTATTGTTTTCAGACTTGATGCCCAGTCTTCTCCAGGTATTGAAGTTTATTCCCAACATCACTATGAATTTTTCTGGGTGGATTTTCTCTTGTGGAAGTTCTACAAGGAAAATCGGGAAGTCTTGCTGTCCGATGACACTGAGGCGATTATCAATACCATTAAGGGTGTCGGTGGATTTCCGCCGGGTAAAATCAACGCAGACGGAACATACACCGGATTGCATCCGGCTTGGAAGTTTGACTACAGAGGACTGGTGGAATATTACCGTGACATTCAGCCCCATGCGGGATTGTCGGCACCCCAAACCGCCGACTATGGCGATGAGGAAATTCTCAAGTGTGTCGAATTTTATATAGCGGATGTCGGGCATCTTATGTTGATGGAAAAGAAGATACTCGACCTGTTGTCGTCCACGGATGGTTTGGAAGCGGAAAAGATTTTTACCAGAAGTTTGTTTGACGCTTTGTCTGTGGAAGGCAGAACACAATTGGGAATGACGCCGGAAAGCAGATTCATGATTTGGCATAATTTCCACGTGGAGCGGGAAATCAAAGAAGGCAAAAGCGAGTTCTTTTATTCGCCGATAACGGAAAAAGAGAAAGAAAAAATTTGGGAAACGTTGCGAGCAAAAAAGGCACAAGAATAATACCCCTTCGTGTACCTTCGTGCCCTTCGTGGTGAAAAACAAATGAGCCATTTACCGGATTTGAAAGCGGAACTTGTCGAACTGACGTACGATCTCCTGACCGAGGAGCGTGCCGATGAACTCCGTGCGCGCATTGCCAACGAGCCGGAAGTGGCGGAATTGTACGCCGAGGTGCTGCAAAAAGCGTCGCTGATCGCCGACGCCTCACGGGTGACGCTCGGCAAGTCGCTGTTCGACAGTTGCGAGTTGCGAGTTGCGAGTTGCGAGTTGTCAGTTAATAATTCTCAGCAAGACAACCGGGGGCAAGTCCCCACGCAAGCAGTTGCCCGTCACCAGCCACCAGCCCTTATCCGCTCCCCTCGCAACTCCCTCATCAATCGCATCATGAGTTCGGCAGCGGCGTGTCTGGTCGTGCTGACGATTTGCGGCTATGCTTTTCAGCGTCACCAGTTTTCGCGCATGGTCGAAACGTCGTACCACAACGTGGCCGTCGTGCCGGTAGATCAGGGAGCAGGGGACAGGGAGCAGGGGGCAGAGTTCAGGGTGCAGGAGTCAGGGAGCAGGGAGCAGGAGGAAGAGAAAAGTCTTGCTGGCGCATATTCGATGCAGAACCCTGAAGCTGAATCACAAGTACTTCCTTTTACAGCGAGTCCTTTGATTATGCCGATGCCTCAACAATCGCGGTCGGACATGATGCCGTCGGAGGTGTCGCTGTCGGATTCGGATGCACCGCAAACGGATGAACTGCAAGCGGAAACAGTGCAATCCGGTGATACTTCCAACGCCTCCAACATAGTGGCACGGCCTCTCCGCAATCAAGTGGCATCCAACGCGAATATGTGGTTCCCGGAAAGCAACGCGAGCCAGGCTTACATGGTCCCGCGATCCTTGCCATATACCGAGTCCGTGCCATTGGCGGGTCAGCGATCAATACAGCAACAGCCGATGTTCCAACCGCTGATGCCGCAATCCGATTGGGATTCGGGCTTCGGGGTTATTACGGAACCGGGAACGTCACAACCGAAAGTTGCGCAGAATATGCCCGCTCCCGTCGGCGGCCTTGCCCCAGGGGGGCAAATGCGAGCAATGCCGGCCTCGCCGAATTTTGGTCCTGCACGAGTCGCTACATCGGCAAGTGTACCACTCAGCGAATCGCCCGAATTAGCGCGAAGTCGCGACGCGAGTGCAGGTGCCCTGGGATCATCCGCCACCGAAATGCCTGCGATTGCGAGTAACGCGGTGCCGGAGGAAAGCTCCGTTCGTGATAATGTCGAAATGATGAGTGTTACCTTACTCGATGCTCCCGATCTTGATTCAGATCGTATCAATGTTGCTCCCGGACGCATGAGTTGGGGTGGCATGGGTGGTTCTGACAACGGCTATGGCGATATGAGTAATAGCGGTATGAGTAATAGCGGTCTCGGCATGAGAAGCATGGGTGGTTATGGTGATGGCTATGGAGGCAGGGGCATGGGCGGTGGCAGAAGAAGCGGTAGCGGTACAAGCGATGATGTGTTTGACGATTTCCTAAAACCCGAAACCGAAAGCCCGAAGCCAGAAGCCCGAAAACTGATTATCACGGCTTCTACCACGCCCGTTACGCAAAACGACCAAACAACCTGGCAGGTTGAGTTGCAGGTCACCGACGAAAATGGGCAGCCAGTTGCCGATGCCGACGTTAACGTGCATGTTATGCAACTCCCCGCGATAAAAACCGTGACCATCGACAACCCCACCATCGGCATAATCGTTTTTTTCGGCGGCGCAGGACTGGCCGTGTTGAGCGTAGTTTTTGGTGCCATGCGACTGGTTTCCGGGAAGCGTATGGTCGTCGTGGCCACCATTTCCGGCCTGACCTGCGTTTTCGTTTGCACGGTGATGCTGCGCGGGCAAAGCGATCACAACGTTGCTCAGTTGGACAAACCGGTGGCTGATTCCGTGTATGCAAAGCAGGAACAGACGGCCGATTGTTCCGAAAATAACGTTTATGCTGATTCCGAATTAAAAACGGATGCCAATGGCCGCGTGTCTTTTGAAATAACCTTGCCCGCAAGTTTTGCATCAACGCCTTATCTTATTATTGAAGCCGTGTCACAAGACTGCCAAACGGGATTTTATCGCTCCTATCTTAACACGATTTCACAACAGGAAGAGTGAATCGATAAAATAGACTTTTTTATAAATATTTTGTCTCTCACTTTTTTCAGATATACTGTACGATGATAATGAAAAAAGCAATTTCTTGCACAAACAACTCGACTTGCCGACTTTTTGGTGTATTCTTGATTTGATACACAAATTTTGTCAGCAATTACATTTTATATGTAATCACCATTCTCAATTCAGGAGTTTCAGACATGCAATCCCAGCTTACCAAATTTCTGGCCGTCGGTTTGTTAGCACTTGTACTGACCTGTGCGGTTACGGTCGGTGAATCGCCTGCACAATGGGGACGGTTTGCCACGCCGTACGTTGTCAATTATAACTATCATGCCGGTCCATACCCCGTTTACGCATGGCGACCCTTAGGTGGTTTGCTCGCCGGGGTCCATTCCGGAGTGCGCCACTTGCTCTGTCATCGATGTTGGCAATCACCGTGCTGTTGCGTCACGCCGATGTTTTACGACCCATGCTTTGACCCGTGTGGCACCTGCTGTGACTCCTGTTGCGGTTTTGGGGGTTATGTGGCCAGTGCGTCGAGTGACTGCGGTTGTTTCGGCGGATTTGGCTACTCAGGCAGTTGGGGTTATTACGAACAGCCGGCTTCACTGTCGGTTGGCACCCCCAGTCCGACGGGTTTTGGCAGCGTCACGCCTTCCGATGGCGTTCCCGGCAGCCGACCGGTCGGAACTCCGGCAACTCAACGAGCGGCACAACCCCCTTACGGTCCCCCGGCCGTCCGACCGTCAATGACGACCACATCGCCGATTACTACACCGAATTATCCCTCGCGAACCACGACACAGTCGGCACCGGATTTTACATCGCCAAATACCGGGCCGACGCGTGCCCCGTCCCCCGATAAAGCGTTTCCCAGACCGGACGATGATGAAATTACCAGACGGCTTGATGGAATTCCACCTCGCGGTTCGTATTCGCCTAATGATGCGGATGATCCTCCGCGTACCGGAACGGATGGCGATTGGTATAACCGTCCTTCACCAACCGATGGCAGTCAACAGGATTCCGGAACCGCACCGACCGATGGTTTTCAGGTGCCGACAGAACCGGGAACACCTATTCAGCCAAGCACCGGAACAGGCGGTGGCAGTTCAGTTGACAGCCTGCTTAACCTCGGAACGGGAACGATTTCCGTCACGGTTCCCGGCAATGCGAAGGTTTACATCAACGGTTATGAAACGCGAATGACCGGCACCAATCGGCGTTACGTCGTCAATGATCTTGAACCCGGCCAATTGTATGATTACGAAGTCCGTATTGTTGCACTGGTCAATGGGCGGACAGTGGAAGAAACGCAATGGGTCACCTTGGCCGGCGGTCAACAGGGTCTGGTCGCTTTTGGCAAGCCGCAACCGCAGTCCGACAATATGAGATTCGTTGCCGCAAGACCGGCCCATTAAAATTTGCGTTTATGCCATTGGCAGCCG
>Ga0082212_10005696_pt1 | contig 16896 bp, 15 predicted proteins | sample TergutNt197P3_FD_71548 | JGI IMG/M metagenome (GOLD analysis project Ga0082212, IMG submission 71548) | Neocapritermes taracua P3 segment gut microbial communities from Petit-Saut dam, French Guiana - Nt197 P3 | ecosystem: Host-associated > Arthropoda: Insects > Digestive system > Gut ... | reverse complement strand
GCTCGTGTTTGCAAAAACTTTTGCGTTTCGCGTTTAATCCCGATTAAACGCAACCTAGTATAATACGACCATTCCCAGAAGCACAGAATATAGTCGTTTGACTTGTGACAAGCAACGCTTTCTGCGAGTTAACCAACGCAGTCATGTCTCCATAACCCTGAAATCCTCTTTTAGGAGGTAATTGCAAAACCCCATGGGGTTTTGAAAAGGGCTCATCCGATAACTATGGGTTTTTCAATAATTTTGGACAGCATCTGTGATTTCTTTGTAAAAGACCATTTTTCTAGCATAAGGTCGCCACTGGCCTCAATATTCAACTTTAATTTATCGCCGACATCTTCAATTTTTAGGGTCTTAACCCTCTGAATGTGTTCGGTATCAAGTGAGTCTGCCAATCTGAGAATCCCGGCAAACCTTACCATTTTGAATTGATCTTCTTCACTCAGGGCAGTAAATTCAGAGTTGCGAACGCTTGGCTCGCTCTTTCGGTGGAATCTAATAATTGAAGCCACTAATTGCAAATCTTTGTAGTCTAGACCGAGTATTTCAGAATTAATCACGATGTAATAACTGTGCTTGTGGTGGCGCTTGTCCGATATGAAATAACCTATATCATGTAGCAATGATGCCGCACTGAGAATATGGCGGTGTGTGCTATCCAAACCAATATATTCCTGAATCTGGTCGAATATCGAGAGGGATAAAAATTGGACCTGCAACGCATGTGGCTCATCAAAAAAGAACTTTCTTCCCAGAGTCAGGCAGGATGAATTCAATTGGTTTGCCTGTCTGATAATGCTATTTTCAGGAAATGCAATCGTGTCAAATAAATCAATGATAATGCCGTCTCTAATTCCAACAAATGGAACTAATATTTCGTCAACGCCTGAAAGTGATGAGATTTTTTCATACACCATTGCCGCAGGCAATATAACATCAGCTCTATCGGGTTTGAGCCCCAACTGTTCCATTCTCTGTTTGTAGCTCAACCCCCCAATTGTCTCTATGGCTGACCTCAGGCTGGTCAAGGATATAGTACCCATCCCATCGTTATTTTTGCTATTAGTTATTTTGGCCAGAACCTCGATGTTACCCCCTGTAGCAATTATTCCAGCAGGTTTATATCGCTGGGCTGTGCCTGGGAGTTTGAGATTGGCTATATATTCGGTTATCAAACGTTTGAAACGTCCGTCACCACTACCAATTTCGGCAAATTCTTCCAATAGCCGAACTGTCCCGATGGGATGAGATTCGCTTAAAAGTATTCCCTCGCTATCCACTAGTGAAATTTCGACACTTCCACCGCCGACATCGACAGAAATCCACCTACTTCGCCCCATGAGAACCTTGTTTTTTATTGCTGTGTGGACAAGCCTCGCTTCTTCTCCTCCTGATATGATTTCTACATCCAGTCCGGTCTCTGATTTAAGCTGTTCACAAAAAACTTCTGAGTTATCTGCTTCGCGAACGGCACTTGTAGCAACTATCCTCAGCGCATGAACATCCTGTTGCTCGCAACACAGCTTGAATTTTTTGATAGCTTCAATAGCTGATGCAATGGCACTTTCCCTCATCCTGCCGGTTACAAACACATCATGGCCTAAGCGGACTGGCTCGCGTCCAGAGTTAATTTTATGGTAGTTGCCAATAGAATCAAATTCGGCTATCAAAAAACGAATGGCGTTTGAGCCAACGTCAATCCCCGCTAGCTTTAATGGGAATTGAAAAGATGGTGTTTTTTTTCTGTCTTCATTAATTCGCATTCTTGCATGTCCATGAAATACATATCTTACCTGCTATCATAATACGCCGATACGAAAAAGGATTTGTTGGAAATAATTTACAGACCTTTCATACCAAGTTGCGTTCAAAATATTTTGAACGCGAAACACCATAATGAACGTGACGTAGCAACCAAGTTTCCAGTGCGGAGGGAGAGCTACAAATGGGGGCGTCTTTACAAGAAGCGTACGGCAGTGGAGAGAGTCAGCAGATTGGATGGGGCATCCGCGTTGCGGGCGGGGCATTCAGGGAAAAATTTGATCAAAAATACTTATTTGGGCCTATTGCCTCTGCCCAGACCCACCCAAAATGGTCGCAAAAATGCTATAACGCAATTGACTCAAAAAGAATGTGACTTGATAAAAATTTGGAACTGTCGTACGCTTTTCGTTACTTGCGTTTTTTTTGAGAAGACATGGTTGATTCAACTGAAGCACTCCAAGATATTACTTCACCACAAGATAAAAAAACCCTGCTACTTGCAGAAGATGACCAGGCTACCCAAGCCTTGTTTCGCGCTGGCCTCCGAAGTCTGTCGGATTACAAGGTAATTATTGTAAATAATGGCCTTGAAGCCCATAGCGTATTAAAAAAACAACCTGTGGATGTAATTGTTACCGATCTCCATATGCCAGAGATGGATGGGTTTCAACTTATCTCAATTGTATACGAACATTACCCACACATCCCAGTAATAGTAATGACTGGCTTGGCAGAAACCTCTCATCAAAACGCACCTTTGTTTCTTGGTGCAATCGACATCATCCCTAAGCCGGTAAAAATACCGCTATTAATTGGACAAGTTCGTGAAGTCGGAAACCGCAAACCCGATGGCGTTATTAAGGGAATCCCATTAAATAGCCTCCTTCAATTGATGGCTTGGGAACGCAAAAATTGTTCGCTGACTGTCCGATCTGAGCATGGTTTAGGAATGCTATACTTGCAGGAAGGCGAGCTTATTCACGCTATCTTTAAGGAATCGGAAGGGCTGGATGCCGTCTACAAAATATTGGCATTGGCAAAGGTACAAATTGAGTTTACAGAAGTTTGCAGGGTTAATAGAACAATTGCAATCCCGCTAACTGAATTGCTATTGAATGCGGCTATGAATAGTGATTTAGAAAAAAGCGGTTCCGGTAGTTAATCCATTCCACGGTTTTCAGGAGGAAAATGATTCATCGCCTTTTTTATTGATGAAGCTTTCAACTCCATTATTTTTTTCTAGTGTTACTTTCTGCACATTGAAAGGAGTGCCATGTCACAAATCAAACCTTTCCGCGCTTTTCGTCCAAAGGTCGAACTAGCCTCAGAAGTTGCTTCTGTTCCCTACGACGTGATTAATACAAAAGAAGCTAGGCAAATGGCGCAAGGTAAGCCACATTCATTCCTCCATGTTGGGCGGCCTGAAATCAATTTGCCGGAAGGGGTTGATGAACATAGCGACGAAGTCTACGCCGCTGGCGTAAATGCACTAAACCAATTCATTAAGGATGGGATTCTCTTCCAAGAAAATAAGCCTTGTTTTTATGTTTACCAACAGCGTATGGGTGATCATGTTCAAGCAGGTTTGGTTTGTCTTTGTTCTGTTAGAGAATACGAAAACGATCTGATAAAAAAACATGAATATACACGCAAAGACAAAGAAGATGACCGGACACGCCACGTCACAGAACAGGGTGCAAACGCAGAGCCAGTTTTTCTTACGTACCCAGCTATTCCCTACATAGATAACTTGGTAAATAAAGTGCGGGAGGCAAAACCTGCATATAGCATCACAACTCCCGATGAAATCGGACACACTATTTGGGTTATTGGTGATGAGAGTATTATTTACTCGCTAACAAATCTTTTTTCTGGCATTCCTGCTCTCTACATCGCTGATGGCCACCACCGCACCGCCGCCGCAATTCGGTATGGACAAGCGCGTCGCACAACTGCAGGTGAGGGTGCTTCGGGGGATGAACCATTTGAATTTTTTATGGCAGTAGTTTTTCCACACAACCAGCTAAAGATCATGGACTACAACCGCGTAGTTAAAGACCTCAATGGTTTATCTAAAGACCATTTTTTGGAAAAGATAAAAGAAAAATTTAATATTATCCCAAACAGTACTCGCACACCCCAAAGCCAGCATAGCTTTGGGATGTATATGGATGGCAAGTGGCAAACTTTGACTGCCAAACAAGGCACATGGGATAGTAATGACCATGTAAAGTCACTAGATGTAAGTATCTTGCAGGATAATCTTTTACAGCCAATCCTTGGTATTAACGATCCCAGGACTGATACCCGCATTGATTTCGTTGGAGGTATCAGAGGAATGGAAGAACTTGAAAAGCGAGTAAATGATGGCGCGGCAGTCGCATTCGCATTATTTCCAACGTCTCTAACTGAATTGATGGCTGTTTCAGACGCGGGTCAAATAATGCCCCCAAAATCAACTTGGTTTGAACCAAAACTACGCTCTGGCCTCCTCGTCAGGGTTTATGAAAGCTAACATGTCGAACTTTGTTTCTATACCAATGGAGGAAATATGAAAATACTCATCGCTGACGCATTTGATGCCAAATTGCCTGAGCGCCTTGCAGAATTTGGTCAAGTATCAAGTGATATGGCCACGTTAGGTGAGGCAGAAGTACTGTTGATTCGCTCGAAAACAACTGTAAATGCAGAACTCATCGCAAAGGCTCCCAGCCTAAAATTAGTTATCCGTGGAGGGGTCGGCATGGATAACGTTGATAAAAAGCTATGCGCCGAAAAAGGTATCAAGGCGGTAAACACACCAAAAGCCTCTAGCGTGGCGGTTGCAGAAATGGCGATGGCCTTTATGTTGGCCATACCTGCACGCTTGATTGAAGCCCATATTTCCATGAAAGAAGGAAAATTTCTCAAGAACGAACTCAAGCGTACAGAACTATTTAAGAAAACTCTTGGCCTTATTGGTGCAGGGGCTATCGCTACTGAACTTGCCAAAAGAGCATCTGCATTTGGAATGAAAATAATCGCCTTTGATCCCTTCCTCAAAGAACATCCCGTTGCAGAGCTGGTTCCGTCACTGGAGAAATTAGTTTCGGAGGCTGATTTTATTTCGTTGCATACTCCGCTTACTGATGAAACCAAGGGAATGATTAACTCTGCGCTAATTTCTAAGATGAAAGATGGCGTTATCATCGTCAACACCGGCAGAGGCAAGTGCATTAATGAAGCCGACCTTACAGAGGCCCTTAAAAATGGCAAGGTTCGCGCTTATGGCACAGATGTTTGGTTTAGCGATCCTCCTCCATCTGACTGTCCTCTCCTAAATGCACCAAACGTGTTTATGGCTCCCCACATCGGAGCTAGCACAAAAGAAAATTTGGGGCGCATCGGAGATGAAGTTGTGGCAATATTAAAGGAATTTAAGTAGAGAATACGGAAGTACATCAAAACCATTCACAGGGAGCCATTTAGGTTTCTATTTATCTGAGGTAAAAAATGTCTACACGCACAATAAATTTTTATGCTGGCCCTGCTGGTCTTCCACTCGAACCACTCAAGAGAGCACAGGATGAATTATTAGATTTTGCAGGCTCTGGCATGTCAGTAATGGAAATCAGCCATCGTTCCAAGGAATATGACGCTGTCCACGAGGAAGCCATTTCTCTCGTCAAAGAATTAATGAATATCCCTAACAACTACAAGGTTATGTTTATCCAAGGGGGCGCACACTTAGCCTTTGGGATGATCCCGATGAATCTGCTCCGCAATGATCGAAAGGCCGATTACATCACGACTGGGAATTGGGCAGAAAAAGCATTCAAAGAAGCAAAGTTGGTTGCAGGAGACAGAGTACGGGAAGCGGCAACAACCAAGACTGAAAAATTTGCAAGACTACCAAAAGCCTCCGAACTCCAAATATCTCCGGATGCCGCCTTTGTCCACTTTACTTCTAACAATACTGTTGAGGGAACGCAGTGGCATGAATTTCCCAAAACCGATAAACCCTATATTTGCGACATGTCTTCAGACATCATGTGGCGACCTATGGACGTTTCTCAATTCGGTTTGATCTATGCCGGAGCGCAAAAGAATATTGGCCCGTCAGGTGTAACGCTGATAATCATGCGTGATGACTTTCTTGAAATGTGTGAAGCCAAGGATTTGCCAAGCTACCTGCGGTACAGCATTCACGCGGAAAAGAATAGCCTCTATAACACACCGCCAACCTTCGGCATTTACATACTAAGAAATGTCCTTGCACATAACAAATCCATTGGCGGATTAAAGACTATCGAAGCAAATAACAGAAAAAAGGGTGAACTTCTCTATGGTTGCATAGATAAAAATGCCGGCTTTTACAAGCCTTTTGTTACAGAAAAAGCAGACCGCTCGTTGATGAATATCGACTTCTTCCTTCCAACCGACGAACTTACCGATACCTTTGTTAAAGAAGCAAAGAAAAATGGAATGGTTGGACTAAAGGGATACCGCGATATTGGCGGAATCCGCGTCAGTACCTATAACGCAGTCACGGTTGACCACGTCAAAACACTTGTAGAGTTCATGGAAGAATTCATCAAGAAAAATGGATAGCACTAGCCAGCCGTTTTCATTCCAAGCCCCAGAAAAATAAATATAGTTGTTTGTTACTGTGAACTAATACCAAGTTGCACCCAATAGAGGAAATTGCAAAACCGGTGGTTTTGCAAGAGGTTCAACCGGGTGCAACTTGGTATAAAGACAGCCTCAGCGACCAGCGACACTTAGGGACTTCAAAAGAGTTCAGCGAAAAACGCAGTCGTATCTCCATAATTCTGTACTGTTTTTTAGGTTAATTCACTAAATTAGTGGTGTTCGCCTTCAGTGGGCTTGCCGATATATTCCACCCTTGGGGCAACAAAAATGAGATAGAGGGTAAATACAGCAAGCGCGCACCCATCAATGATTATCGTTGGCACCAAATACTGAAATAGCGATGGGTATGGATAGGACAAAAAACCTATCACTAGAGAAAAAATACCAAAACCTATAAACCGCTCTCCCCAACTTCGGGCAGAGCTTTCTTGCAATTTGACTTCGCTAGGCACAACCCCCAAAGGTTTTTTTATTTCTCCTAAAAGTTGAATACCCTGAAAGAGCAATATGGAAGCTGTAAGGAAGAGAAAAACATAAGTCAACATGACAAAACTCCAATAACAATTTTGGCACAGAATATGAGCTAGACAAACAAAGAATCAACTCCGCGAAATTTTTGGTTTGGGCAAACAGGCTATCGCTCCCAATATTGCAAAGCCCGCACCTGTATACATTGCAAGCCTGTAACCCCAAATGAATGCTGTGGCACCAGAGCCTTCAGAGCCATATTGTAATAGGTCTTGCCATCCACCACTCCCAAGTCGACTGGCGGCAATCCCCCCAAGAATGGCTACGCTTAGAGTCATTCCAATCACACGCATAGACCCCAGAAATGCCCCAGCCAAACTCAGTTGAGTTTTTTCTACCGAACCCATGACTGCACTACTATTTGGTGCGCTAAAAGAAGCCATTCCTATTCCGATAACTCCCAGCGAAGCAACAATGGGCAATATTCCAGCCCCCTCTCCAAGCATGGCAAGGAGCGTCATTCCAAGAGCGGTCATAATCATCCCGAACATGGTCAAGGCTCTTGTGCCCACATGGTCACTTAGCCTTCCAGTGAATGGACTTAAAACAGATTGCAATATCGGCTGTCCAAGCATGATCCAGCCTGCAGAGGAGGCAGAAAAACCATGAGCTAACTGTAGCCAGACAGACGTGAGCAAACCTACAGCAAATATGGCCATGTAGTTAAGTAGTGCGGCAACATTTCCAAAAGTAAAAGGAAGATTGCTTCGCAACATGCCCATATCTATCAGGGGATCGATTGCTTTCCTCTCACGAATAAAGAAAGAAAAAAATGAAAACGCCGAAATAGAAAATAACAAAAAAGTGCGTGAAGACATCCAGCCCCATTTGGCGTGCATGGTCAAAGGCAATAACAAGGAAATTAATGCCACACCAAGCCAGAGAGAGCCTGATACGTCCAGCTTGCGGTCAGTCGTTGTTTCCACGACCGCTCCACGTAATCGCCTCCCCCACAGCAGGACAACAATCCCGATGGGAATATTAATTAAAAAAATCCAATGCCAGCTTAGGCTATCTACCAGAAAGCCCCCCAAGGGTGGCCCAAGACTTAAACCTGCATATACTGCCATTACATTAATACCCATTGCTTTGCCACGTTCACTAGCTGGAAATGCTGATGTAACTATAGCAGAGGATGTAGAGCTTAATAATGCGCCACCGCTTCCCTGCACCGCCCTTGCTAAAATTATGCTTCCGCTCCCAATCGCAGTAGCCGCCCCAACAGAACCAAGAGTAAAAAGCGCAATCCCTGTCAGATAAAATTTTAGGCGGCCACGCTGGTCTGCCAAGCGGCCTAATGGTATTAATAAAACTGCCATCGTCAATAAATAGGATGCCTGAACCCAAATGGTTCCTTCAAAACTTAGCTCAAGCTGTGAACCCATTACCGGTAACGCAACAGAAATAATGGAACCATCCAAGGGAGCCATAAAAGCTCCCACCGAAGTAAATGCGAGTATCTCCCAACGACGACTGTTTCCTAAATCTGATGTCATATCGATTTTCTTTTTTTACTAATGTTCATCATGCCCAGGTATTTTACTTGGGGCGGAATGCATGCACTACTCTTTCATCTGTTTCTAGGCGTGGGCCTTCCATCAAGTCGATACAATATGGTATTGCAGGGAATACAGATTGGAGACATTCCCTGATGGAACTGGGCTTCCCCGGCAAGTTTACTATCAGTGTGCCCGCCCTAATGCCCGCAACTTGGCGACTCAGTATTGCTGTAGGAACATGACATAGCGAAGTAGCCCTCATCTGTTCGCCGAAACCATCCAATATCTTGTCACATACTTTAGTTGTTGCTTCGGGTGTTACATCCCTGATCGCAGGGCCAGTGCCACCAGTTGTGAGGATCAAGCAACATTTTTCATGGTCGCTGAGTTCTATCAAGACCCTTTCAATTTCTGTCTGCTCATCAGGTACTAAACGCTGAATAGATTCCCAAGGGCTTACTAGAAATTCATTTAGTGTTGCATGGATTGCAGGGCCTGACAGGTCTTTGTATTCTGCTCTAAAAGCCCTGTCAGAAACCGTTACAATGCCTATTTTTGCTTTTTTCATTACTTGTCGGCTACTGCCGCCTTAAACTCTTTAGCTCTTTCACCTACCCTGATGATTCTCAGACTTCTAATGGGGTCTGATGGTTTAAGTGCTTCCAGACCGCCAGTTACCGCAATTATTGAGCCGATGGGAGAATACTTGCTAGGTACTGCGGTATTTGGTCGAGCAACCACCACAAAGCCCTCTGGAGCAAAGCCCAAAAGTCCCTTTGCTGATTTTAGGTTTTTATTTGCAACTCTTGGAAGTTTTGCGCTAAATTCCATTGTTGTTTTTAATTTAGCTTCTAAAAATCCTGATCTTGCTGATGAAATTTCTGCAAGTGGAGGCGTGCTTTGCGCAGGCGGTTGCCCTCCCCGAGCACCCCTACCGAACTGGCCACCTCCCCTAGTTTCAACAGCGGCGAGGAAGTGAGAAACCTGCTCTGGCGCACCATCAGTGTCTAGGCGCACCATCACACGCTTTGGAGCTTCCATCGTACCCAAGTTGATGTCAGCATATATGCCATCCGACAAATAAAAGCTCTTGCGATTCAATAGATGAGGGAGTTCGGCCACTCCATAGGCAATGACTGCTTGGCATATTGCGGCATGTTGCTGATGATCGGCAAATGGAACAATATTGTCATAGGTATCATAAACGGTGTGCCAGATGTGCTGATAGTTGTGATTATTTAGGGGATTTCGCGGGCCTGCGCTCATCAGCGATGGGATGCCAGCCTGCATATATACCGTTGCATCGGTTCCACCGGGATTCTCTGGCCTGACCGCTGGAAATTCGTTTTTTTCAAGCGTAAACGGAAACTTTGGATTGAGCTTAATTAATGGCGCAGTAAAACGAGCAAAATCATCATACCAATCTGGCGGAACTGCGGCTCCAGTTATGGCGTGGGGACTACCATCCCGCGCACTGATAAGGGCAATTTTTTCATTCCATTCAGGATGTTTTTTTACTACATCGATGGAACCCCAAAGCCCCATCTCTTCTGCCGCAAAAAGAACAACCATCACAGACCGTCTAGGCTTGATACCAGACTGAGCAATTAATCGTACTGCCTCCATAGCTGATGAGACACCGTTTCCGTCATCAATTGCTCCCGTGCCGGCATCAAAGCTATCCAGATGTCCTCCAAGAACGACAAATTCATCTGGAAACTCACGCCCCTCCAGCACTGCTATTACGTTGTAGTAAGGCACTGGCCCCATTTTGAAATGGTTGCGAATATCAAATTGTAATTCTACGATTTCATTTTTTTCGACCAGAGCTTTGATTTCGTTGTACTGCTTTTCTTCGAGCTTTATGTCGGGCAATACAGGAAGGTTTTCCCATGAGGTGACACTGCCATCCATAGCTCTGAAAGGCTCGCCCGCGGCTTGAATTGTTCCAAGTGCTCCCGCGTTAATACATGCCTGAACAAGCGGACTTATAACAGTTGCTTTTCGGCCATCCCTAGCAAAACCTTCGCTTTTTCCTGGCCACAAAAGCCATGCACCTTTGATTTTATCCTTCATGCCCTCTACATCTTCTACTTTTTCTGGAGCGATTACTACGTGACCAATCTGGGTACCCTTTGTTCCAGACGTCAGGGAGGGAGTTGCAAAAAAGAGTGTCTTTTCAAATGGCTTTGTCATTTTTCCAAACCAAGGCCCTCTATTAAAGCCAACAGGCATGGTTCCAACTTCTTCCTTCCAAGCCTTGAGACCCCATTGCTGGAACTGCCAAACTGCCCAGTCAGATGCGTTAATGTAGGCATCTGAACCGGTATACCTTCCCCCAAACCTATTCGCCAAGATATCATCCCAAGTCATAACTTGCGGATCCTTGGTACCAATCTCAATAATTTTTGCAAGATTGGGATCTTCTTGGGGGGTTGCAACTATAACGCTAGATAGGGAAAATAATATCCCGAGCGCAAACAAACGTCTTAATTGGAACATATACTGCCTCCACAAATTTACAAAAAAACAATCAACACTGAATAAACAAGGTAATCCCCTGTTTAGATTAGTTTACTTGGAAAAGTGAGATGAACCATAAAAATACTTGGACAAAGGCTCATTTTATACCCATGGGCATCCTCTGACTACCATCATCCTAAAGGCTCTTTGCTCTATGCTGATTTCTGCCCTATCTCTCGGAGAAGCTGGCTCCCCATCAAACTGCCAATTCACTGGATAATCAAAGCGCACAACTGCTTTATTGGTTCGACCCTCTTTGCGCAATCTGGTTTTTCCATGCTCGCGAAATAGCTGTGGCAACTCTGTGACAAAATCCAGAATGCTTGGTTTTGCTAGTGAAACCCAGTGAATGGCACCATCAGTGGGATCGGCATTTGGAGCTATCCAAAGATTACTGCCATACTGTGGTAAATTTGCAAAGCAAAGACTCCATGCCTGTTCTGGAAGTTCTGGCTCGGGGCCAAGCCAAGCCGCTCTGAGCTTTTCTAACCCTGTGGAAGGCTCTGATCGAGGTATGTCTTCTGCATCCCAACGAATATTCAGTGGCTCAGTATTATGCCAAAGTTTTATCGCAATTTTTGCATAATTAAAAAATCCGCGCATCCCACTTGATTCATCGTAAGCATGGGCAACATCCCCCTCAAAACCACATCCCGCAAGATTAAAAAATGGCTCGCCATCTACCATACCTACATCTATTTTGAGTTCGCGCCCATAGAGCAGGTTTTCTAGTGCTCCAACTGGATTTTCAGGGGTTCGCAGTCCACCCGCCAATCCATTGCCACTACCCCCAGGGATTGCCGCTAAAGGAACAGGACACCCTCTAAAAAAAAGTGCCTTTGCCGCATGATGTATTGTGCCATCCCCCCCCCAAACAATTAGTGGCGCGGTTGCATTTTTTGCTCTTTCGATTGCCTCTGAAAAATCGAATGGAAAAGTCATTTCTATCGGTTCAACACGCGAACGCGTGCTGGGTTCCATCCTGGCAAGAATCACATCAGGATCATTCCAGTAGGGACCTGATTTTGGATTAAAAAGTATTGGAATACGATTCATATTCAGTTCAATCTCGCGTTGGTAGCTAGTTTGCAGTTGGAATCAAAAAAAAATCTACTAAATCACTTTTAACAATGTTACTCCATGTGGTGCAATGCGCGTGCGGTGCTTGCTTTGAAGCTGGCTCAAATCTCTTTGTCTCCAAATATCGCGTATTGTCTTATTACCAGCGATGCCAATGCTTTCAAGGTTCACTTCATACTCCGTAGTAGTCTCGCCTAAATTAAAAATACCGATTGCCTTTCCGCCATCATGTAGTTCCTTTACCCAAACTTGGATCGAACCATCTATTACCTTTTGGGTTGCTTGCCTTCCCATTTTGTCCTGGTTAATGGCCAATACTTCATCGTTTGTGAGTAAATTGAGTGTAAAAGGGTCTAAACGAGTTAAATCACAACCAAGCAGTAGCGGTGCCGAAAGCAAGCACCATAAACTCATGTGGGTATATTGTTCATCAGGAGTCAGGCGCGTAGGATGCAGGTTTGGCCCCCAGCCAACCCAACCAAGAACCAACATATCTGGGTCATTCCAAGCTCCTGGCTTGGCAAATGGAGCATTCTCAACCTGCGAAAAACCAATGGTAGACATGCTATTCCAAGTGTCTGTAATGTCATAGGTAGTTCGCCATAGTTGTCCGCCAACACTATCCCCCCATTCCCAAACCTTGCCCATTCCATACTGGCAAAGACTCAAGACAATATCTCTATTTACCTTGCCTAGCGCATCACGCATCACTTCATACGGCTTTTTTAGTTCGGCAAGCGATGAATCTTTTGCGACTCTGCCGTATGAACACCAATCATATTTAAGGTAATCTACCCCCCATTCTGCATAAGAATTGGCATCATTTTGTTCATACTCGTAGCTACCAGTATATCCACCACAAGTTAAGGGGCCAGGGCTGGAATATATTCCAAATTTTAGCCCAAGGTCATGTAGTCGATCCCCAAGTCGCTTCATGTTTGGGAATTTATTATTAACTAGGATATTTCCATCTGAGTCCCTCTTGGGGTCTGGGGAAGAACCAACTATCTCCCAACCATCATCGATGTTGATATAAGACCAACCATGATCCCGCAACCCCTTTTCTACAAAGGTTCTTGCGCTTGCAACTACTTTTTCTTCATCAACCGATAACCCCCAACAATTCCAGCTATTCCATCCCATCGGCGGTGTAAGTGCCAATCGGTCGCCGGAAATGATTTCTAATTCACGAGTCGCTTCTCCCCTTGCATTAGTCGCTTTTATTAATATTTTGTACGTTCCAAGAGCAGGAGTAATACCAGTGATGATGCCAGTTTGCGAATTGATTGCCAAACTTTTGGGCAAACCGCTTGCAGTAATCGTCATGGGACGCTCACCAGAAACTGGTACAGTAAACATAAATGGCTTACCTGGCCTCGCACCAAATGTTGTAGCTCCATTAATTTTTGGCATATTAGAGACTGGAGGAGTCAGGATGTATGGGCTTTCTTCCTTAAATTCATAACTATCCCCATCCTTGAATGCAATATGGTAGCTAATCTTGCATGCTTCATCCTTTATACCCAACTGCACATTGATAGGCATTTTTTCGCCCGGAGCTATGTCGATTGTTCTAGTATTATTAATAATCTTTTTTCCAGACATTATCCCCACAACATCAATATTCAGAGTGCCCTGCACAGAAAATTTACTGGAAGTATTCAGCAAATCAAATTTTTTAACTAGTTCTGAACCATAAAATGTAAAAGGAGCTGATTGAGCCTGAAAATCAAGAATATTACTCATTCCAACAACACGTATGTGTTGCCCTCCCCCATACATACCCCCTGGGCCACTGGGGTTAGCCACCCTCACTGCAAGTACGTTTTCGCTTCCCCACTTGAGCCTTGGGTCGTTCATCGCTAATTTATATATCCTCTCTAATTGCCATTGGCCAGTTCGAAAATCAGCGGGAGGCTTTGAGCCCGGGTTAAAAGTTTTACCATTCTGCCCAACGAACTCACCATTCAAAAAAACCTGATCTCCATCATCAACTTTTCCAACAACCAAAAACATACCCTCTTTTAGTTTGTCTTCGTTACGCAGTGCCTTTGGCAAAACAAATTTTAATCTGTACCATGCAAAGCCAATCAATCCTTTGTGGCCCTGTGAGTCCCAATCTTTTTCTACGCTAATTGGCTTCCAATTTTTTTCATCGACCCGAATACCAGAAAAAGAGGGATCATCCGTAGGGTTAAAGAGCCACCCTTGATCTATTGGGATTTGTCGTAAGGGCAAATTTTGGGCAGTGAGTGTAAGAGCCGTAGCTAGAACAACAACTGTCGATAGATATTTCAATCCCACAGGGCACCTCAAAAAAAGATAGATTGTTTAATTCATCTATTGCTGTTTAGATTCACATGGTTGAAAGGATTCTGGAACAATGTCAGATTGAAATATTAACGCCTCATTTGTCAATGGATGAACTAGCTCTAGTTTCCATGCGTGTAGCCAAAGCCGATGCGATGGTCTGCCACCATAAAATACATCTCCTATAACAGGATAACCCAGATGGGCAAGGTGAACACGAATCTGATGTGTCCGCCCTGTCAGTGGTTCGGCAATTAGCCAATGTGCATCATTAACTGTATCTTCCATTGAATCTGCCCTATAAAAATTTGTTGTGGCAGACTTAATGTCAACCAAATCGCCTTCACAACCAAAGCGAGCTGGTTTTGAATCTTTTATCCGTCCCACGGGCTTATCAAGGCTACATGGCTCCATTGGCCTTGATGTTGCGGCAAGGTATGTCTTTTTGATTTTATGATTCCTAAATAGCCTGCCCAGCTCGTCTGCCGCTTTTGCCCCTTTAGCAAGCAGTAGAATCCCTGAGGTGCCAGAATCCAATCTATGGGTCAGATATAATTTTTGGTTGGCAAAAGCTTTCTGTGTTACAGAAAAAAAATCATGTTTGTCTGAAGCTCTGGTTCCCTGGGTCGGAATGCCGGAAGGCTTATTTGCAACCAATATCCACTCATCTTCAAAAAGAATACTTGGCGCAAAAGTTGGTATATCTCCAAGAGAATTATCCAGATTCACGTTAATTTTTGCGCCAATGTCTGGGATGCGTCCTGCTATTTTAATGCGCTTATGATTTAACTGCACACCGCCCAGCTTAATAATTTCGCGCACTTTGCGTCTGGAAAGTCCTGTTCTAGCTGGGATGATTTGATCCAATCTCTGTCCAGCTTCCTCAGGTACAACAATAAAACACCAAGACTGTCGAGTGGGTCCTTTTTGCATCATAGTAGGCTCATACACACTATTCATCCAACTTGATTTTCAAAGCCTACTTGCACTGCAATCACTTGGCCATCCAAATAGTAATGCCAGGGAACATCAAGGCTATCGCAACGCAAAGAATTGCCCCCCAGCTCTGTGCGCGCAATGTATACCTGACGGCAAAATATATCATTACAAATTGAGCCAATATAAATGGGTCAAGCAAACCATAGATTGCTTCCAGCTTTGGACTATCTGTTTCCAACCAAAATGCCACGGAGGATGGCACCATCTGGTTTGCTTTTTTTATTCCAACTGGATTCATAATGGTCATTACTGTTCCGAGCAGTAAATATGGAATTGTCACCAAGCTTGGAACAGTGGCGGCAACCAGGCCATGTTGGTATGTTGGTTTCCACCGCTGATCTTCTTTGGAAACCAGGCCAATTGCCCAATAAATAAGCCCACATATAAAAATAAAAATAGGAGCTACAATCAGACTCTGGAACAGACCCCCAATAGGCAAAATTTTAGCCTGCATCTCGGCCAGTTTTTCTATATCATCCTGAGACATCGCTTGCAACTGTGTACTATGTGGCAGGGCACGATCATATATCGCAAGCAAAAACTCGACTGCATCAACCCTGAAAGCCCAAGTGGCAGAAAATGCTACTGTAAGAATAATCACCACAAGCATTGCCCCGCCCCACTGGGGTTTTTTGGATAGTCGCTTGAATAGCTCCACTGGTTCCGAAAACACGCCGGAAATAATATCAAGGATATTAAGTGGCTTTTGTTGTTCCTGCCCTTGGCCACTAGATTCACCATAAAGGGAACGGATTGGTTGATCAGACATTTGAGCCTCCATTTATGCAATGATTATAACTCTAATATAGTAGCAATTTCTTTACGAAAATCGGCAATGCCAGTTCCCTTGGCACTGGATACCCAGTAGATGTCGCTTGGTAGCAAGTTTAACTTACTTGCGACTTCTTTTCTTTGTAATAACTGCTTAGATGGTTTCACCTTGTCGGTCTTGGTAGCTACAATCCTGTAGGGCAATTCCATACCCCTAAGCCAATCGATCATTTGAATATCTAGCTTTGTAGGACCTACCTCGGCATCTACTAAAACAAAAATGGTTCGGAGAGAGTTTCTGCTCGTTAAATACCCTTCAATCATTGCCTGCCATGTAGCTTTTTCAGCTACTGGCCCAGAGGCAAAACCATAGCCTGGTAGGTCTACAACCCACCTATCAACCCCTGTTAAAAAAACGTTGATGAGCCTTGTTCTCCCAGGTGTTTTTGAAACCCTAGCCAATTGTTTGTGTTGAGCAATGGCATTTAGCAAGCTGGACTTACCTACATTGCTCCGCCCTACAAAAGCGACTTCGGCATAGCAAATACCCAACTGCTTTGCCGTAGACGCTGAAACTAAAAAATGTATATCACCAAGTATTTGTGCCATAGAAATGCCTTGCTAGAGTAGTGGATGTATCTCTAGTGCAGTGTATCACTTAAATGTTACACTGCACTAGGGTCGGGATTTGCTCGCAAATCACGACCGCTAGATGCTTGCATGGCGGACTTGCTACGCCGTTAAGCAAGCATCTAAAGCGTTACATGATACTAGTCAATAACCATAATTG
>Ga0082212_10005694_pt1 | contig 16897 bp, 11 predicted proteins | sample TergutNt197P3_FD_71548 | JGI IMG/M metagenome (GOLD analysis project Ga0082212, IMG submission 71548) | Neocapritermes taracua P3 segment gut microbial communities from Petit-Saut dam, French Guiana - Nt197 P3 | ecosystem: Host-associated > Arthropoda: Insects > Digestive system > Gut ... | reverse complement strand
GATGACTTTACGGCACAGGGACTGGGCCGTGCACGCGAAGTACTGGCATACGACAATCTCAGCGACGATGAAAAACGGGCGTACTGGCGCGATGTGGAAAGCAGACGCATCAGGGATTCGGAGGTCGTCTCGGCGTTCGGCGACGGCGAAATCAAAGGAAAAGCCGAAGGAATAGCTGAAGGAATAGCCATCGGGTTTGAAAAAGGCGAGGCCATCGGGTTTGAAAAAGGCGAGGCTATCGGACTTGAAAAAGGGCTTGAAAAAGGCGAGGTCATCGGGCTTGAAAAAGCAGTTATCAACGGTCGCAGAGCGGGTTATTCTATAGAAATCCTTTCAGCCGTCACCGGATTGACGCCCGAGCAGGTTATCGAAATCCTCAAACGAAACAATATGGAATAGCGCCCTGAATAATTCATAAATTTATCCACACGGGGCGTCCAAAACGCATGAAGAAAAATGTACACTTCTTATTCACGACTATCGACGTACAGCAACTAGTGGTGTGCGACAATTTGAAATGCACCCCCTGATAGAATAAAATTTTGAATTAATTGAAATTTCTGCTACTTTTGCAGTCTGAGAATTTTTTGAAAGTAATAATGGTAATTTGAAGTTTATGAAGAAATATGTATGGATTACATTGGCGGCAGTGACGCTGTTGTCATGCAAGCAGGATGAAAAAAATGTGCGGACGCTTTCGGGATTAAACACGAAAGATTTCGTGGCGAATGTGGATGGAAAGGTGACCGCCTTGTATATCCTCAGAAATTCGAAAGGGCTGGAAGCCTGTATTACGAACTATGGCGGACGGCTTGTTTCGCTGATGGTGCCCGACAGGGAAAATCACTTAAAAGATGTCGTACTTGGTTATGGTACGATTGCAGAGTATCTTGCGGTAAACGGATATTACGGCGCTTTGATCGGACGGTACGGGAACCGGATTAAAAATGCTCAGTTTACGTTGGATGGCATGTCATATCAATTGACTCAAAACAATAACGGTCACTCTATACATGGCGGTCCGAAAGGTTTTCATGCGCAGGTCTGGGACGCCGATCAGCTTGATGCGCAGACTCTAAAACTGAACTTTTTATCGAAAGACGGAGAGGAAGGATTTCCCGGAAACCTAAACGTGACGGTCATCTATAAGCTGACCGACCAAAATGCAATTGATATTCAGTATGAAGCAACCACCGACAAACCCACCATCGTCAACCTGACCAATCATAGTTATTTTAATATTTCAGGACAATTGGGCTCGCAGATTCTGGAACATTATATTTACATTAACGGTGATTCTATAACGGCAGTCGATGAGGCAATGATTCCGAAAGCTGTAATACCTGTAGAGGGTACTCCGATGGATTTGCGCAATGCGGTGTATATCAAAAAAGGCATTAATGAAGAACATGAGCAACTTGTAATAGGCAAAGGTTATGACCATAACTGGATTTTGAATACCAAAAACAGTATCTCTCAGATTGCGGCAAAGGTATACCACAACGGAAGCGGTATTGTAATGGATGTGTACACTTCCGAACCGGGCATCCAGCTGTATACCGATAATTTTTTGTCGAATAACAATAGGGGTAAGCTAGGAATAACTTATCCACACCGTGGTGCATTTTGTATTGAAACACAACACTATCCTGACAGTCCGAACCAACCGGACTTCCCAAGCGTTGTGCTGCGTCCAGGAGATAAATACACCAGCCGTTGTATTTATCAGTTTAATGTTCAGATATAATGATCTGGATCACAAATGAGATTGATGTTGTTTTCAGCATATTTGTTGATTAGCGAACTGTCTACACCGCCATCTGTAATCAGATAATCAATCGCGGATAAAGGAGCGAATTTCACGAAGGAGTTCTTTTCGACTTTAGAGGAATCACACAGTAAAAAGGCCCTATCCGAGTTCTCCGCCATCTTAAAGGTGACGGACGCTGATTCTTCGTTGTATGAAGTAATGCCATTGGATAAGGAAATGCCATCTGCACCTATGAATGCTTTATTGGCATGATACTGTGAAATGTTTCTGACAGCTGAATAACCGTAAATCGCTTTTCGCTTATTATCTACTTCACCGCCAATAAGAATGATTTTGATATTGCTAAAATTGATCAAATTTGACGTAATCGGCAAAGAATTGGTTATAACGGTCAACGATTCGATTTCCCGAATATACGGAACTAACAAAGATACTGTAGAACCACAATCCACAAAGATGATGTCTCCCGGAAAAATAAATTTTGCCGCTATCCGACATATATAATCTTTTTCCTCATTACGTTGATTGATCTTATCATCATAAGCAAAAAAGTCGTCAATAACAGCGTTTTTCACCGCCCCGCTACGTGTCCTGACAAGCAGGCCCTTTTCTTCTAATCTGGACAAATCTCTCCGAACCGTTATTTCCGATGCATTTACTTCTTTGGCAATATCTTGCGTTAATATGCTGTTGTGGTTCTTCAAATTCTTCAAAATGACTTCCCTGCGTTTTACCGGAGATATAATTTTTTCTTTACTTACCATTTGCAATTGTTTTATTGAGACTTCTATAATAAACATCATAAGGCAACGCTTTTCCACTGGTTTTATCAATAAAACCAGATGGCAAAACGCTTTTCTATGCACTTTTTTGTTCTTAACTCTTCATTTTGTCGTTATTTTGACGGCAAAGTAAAGTATAATTTTTTAAATAAAAAAATTTTTTGGGATTTATCAGCCATTCAGGAAGAAAAATGATGATCCGCGTTAATAATAATGTGTATTAAAGGGTGATTACTGAGTTCGGGAGCTAGCCATCTCCGCACCGGTTTTCAAGCCGTAAGACAGGTTGTCATTCAAGAGTTGGTCTTGATTCATGTTCATATATGTCTTCATAATGAACGGTGCAATCAGGAAAATTCCCTTGTCATCACCACCTACGTGAAAGAACACGACTGGGCGGAATTACTGGAAGAACCATTTCGACACGGGCAATCCTTGGCAGAATTTTTCATCACTCCATATGGGTGACGATGGATGTATTTATGTAAATATGAGATACATAAACTCGTTTGATTAGCAAGTAGGGGTAACTCATATAAACATTTTCTAATTTTTTTCGCGTACGCGTATGCGTACATTATATTATATTATCTTTGTGGATCAAAAAAATGAAAAATTAATCCGTTGTTGTGGAATGATCAATATGATTACAATCCGAACTATTTTGAATAGAATAGTCATTTTTTCCATATTTTCATTCTTAATCGATAAATTTCATAAATAACACATTATTAATGTTATAACATATTTATAGAATCGAAAAATGATATAAATGAATTTTTTTATGTTTATTTAACATAAAAAAATTTGGTTTTGATGTTCATATATGATTATATTTGTCAACTTTTATTGCAAAATTGATTTAGTTTACTTGATCGAAGACGAGGAAAAGCAGTTAATTATAATTTTTAAAAAAAACATTATGACAAAAGATTGGTGGAAAAAGGATGCAGAGGGAATACCCGAAATAGTAGCGGAAACCCCAGGCCCAAAATCTCGTGTGATGCACGGGAACACGTCGAAATACATGAAGGGTCTGAGTTCGCAGGTGAAACTGTTCCCTGTCTGCTTTGACAGCGGCTACGGGATAACGCTTACCGACGTGGACGGAAACAGGTATCTTGACTTTTCGTCGGGAATATACGTGACTTCGCTGGGGCACTGTCATCCGAAGATTTCTGAGGCGATCTCGTTCTGGTCGAAAAGGCTAATGAACATTCATGACTTTACAACCCCTGTCAAGGAAAAACTGATGGAAAAGATGGCTTCCATACTGCCGGGAAAACTGAATGCTATTCAGCTATATTCAGACGGCACTACTGCTGTGGAGGCTGCCATACGCGCAGCCCGCGCCATCAGTAACAAGCACGAATTTATTTCGGCGTACCGAGATTTTCACGGAAAGACGATGGCGTCGGTCAGTTGCGCCCAGATGTTTCGCGGTCAAACGTACAGTTACGGCGCTACGCGTGCATCGGGGTTTTATATGGTTCCCCGTCCTGATCCCTACCGTCCGCTCTGGACGAAGGCGGACGGTAGCATTGATACCGATGCGTACATCTCTTTCTACGAGAATTTCATTCTGGAAGGAACGGTGGGCAATGTTGCCGCATTCGTTTTGGAGCCTGTACAGGGCTGGGGAGGCAGCATCTTCCCGCCGGATGACTTTTTCCCAAAACTCAAAGCGCTTTGTGACAAGCACAAAATCCTGCTTTACGACGACGAGGTACTGGCCGGAATGGGACGGACAGGTGAATGGTTGACCCTGAACCACTGGGGTGTCATACCGGATATTGTCACTTTCGGGAAGTCGTTCGGTAACGGCTTTCCCGTTACGGCGATGGTTGTAAAAGAGGAAAACGGGGAGGCGCTCGAAAAGATATCAGCCTCATCAAGTTATGGCGGCAACCCGATGGCCTGTGCTGCCGCGTTGGCATCCATTGAAGTGATCGAAGAAGAAGACATTCTGCAGAATGTACGCGATGTAGGTCAATACTTCACGAAAAGGATGGCTAAAATGAAGGAAGAGCATCCGATCATTGGCGACGTAAAGGGAAAAGGATTCTTGCTTGGAATTGAGCTGGTGAAGGATAAAAACACGAAAGAGCCGTTTGATGAAGCCGGCACGCTGGTTTACCGGAAAGCGTTCGGCAAGGGACTGGCATGGATACCGGCAGGTCATATTCTCCGCATGTCGCCGCCGTTGATCATGAGTGAAAAGTATGCTGCAATGGGACTTGACATGATCGAGGAGTCCATTTCGGAGGTCGAAAGGGAGCATGGATACATGTAAAATTACAATTAGCGAAATACAAAAAATGCGACGGAAAATCAATATCGGAATCATAGGATTGGGGTTGATGGGTAAGGAATTTGCATGTGCTGTCTCGCGGTGGCATCAGCTGCTCACCGATGACCCGATACCTGTACTAGTCGGTATATGCGACACGAATGAACAAAGCTGGAAATGGTATACCGAAAATTATCCTTCCATCGAAATGGCAACATCCGATTACAGAGAATTGCTGGCCATGGACACAATAGACGCCGTTTATTGTGCCGTTCCGCATCACCTGCATGAACAGTTTTATACGGATATTATAAGATCGGGGAAGCATCTGTTTGGTGAAAAACCTTTCGGTATTGATGAACCTGCCAATAAAATCATTCTGCAGGCCATTGCTGAAAACCCTGGCGTGATAGTTCGTTGCAGTTCGGAATTTCCGTTTTTTCCTGCTTGCCAGAAATTGATATCATGGCTGATGGAAAGAAAGTACGGTCGACTGATGGAAGTGCGGACAGGATTTCACCACTCAAGCGATCTCGACCTGACCAAGCCAGTCAACTGGAAACGGATGGTTGAGTTTAACGGCGAATACGGCTGTATGGGCGATTTGGGGTTGCACACGCTTCATATTCCGTTCCGTATGGGATGGAAACCGTATAGCGTCTATGCCGACCTGCAGAAAGTAGTAGAAACCCGTCCTGACGGGAAAGGGGGTACTGTTCCCTGTAAAACGTGGGACAATGCGGTGTTATGCTGTAAATGTACCGACCCTGCCACAGACAGGGACTTCTCGATGACCGTCGAAACGAAACGAATGGCGCCGGGCGCCACTAACTCCTGGTTCATTGAAGTATTCGGTACGGAAGGTTCTGCAAAATTTTCAACGCACCACCCGAAAGCTTTCAAATATCTTGTCACGAGCGGGAAGGAACAGGGATGGACGACAGCGGATGTCGGTTCGCAGTCGGCTATTCCCTCCGTCACCGGTGGCATTTTCGAATTTGGCTTTTCAGATGCCTTTCAGCAGATGATTGGTGCTTTCATGCATGAATTGTCGGACAACCCCCGAAAGCATCCGTTCGGCAACATCACGCCCGAAGAAACTGCCTGGAGCCACCGACTGTTTACGGCTGCGCTCGAATCAAACCGGACGGGGAAAAAGATTATTTTGGATGAACAAATCGGAATTAATCCGAACAAATATGAACAAATATGAACAAACATGAACAAATCTGAATCAATCATTGTAATCTATGTCTAATCAATATTATGAATAAAAAAATGAGCAATGTACAAATGAATCAATTATTTGATCGGCGGAAATTTATTAAGTCAGCTGGTCTGGGAGTAGGAGCAGGCATACTCGGAATGCAGTATTCGTGCAAAAGTGCGCGATCAGTGGCAGCGTCGTCAACCGAATCGGCGCCTGCCATTCAGGGATTTGAAGATACGGGCAGTAAGACAATTGCTGCAAAAGTATGGACTCCGATCTCGAACCGTAAAATTCGTGTCGGTTTAGTCGGATATGGTGTTTGCAGGTTTGCTGCAGCATTTGGATTTCAGGATCATCCGAATGTTGAGATCGCGGCAGTCAGCGATCTGTTTCCCGACCGTTGCGCCAAATTAGCCGAAGTAACCAAGTGCAGCAAGACATACCCGTCATTGGAAGAGTTGGTTAAAGACAACAGCATTGAAGCTGTATTTGTGGCGACTGATGCACCGAGCCATGCAAGGCATTGCATGGAAGTATTAAATCATGGAAAACATGTCGCCAGTGCTGTGCCTGCCGTATACGGTTCATTGGAAGACGCTGAGAAGTTGTTTGAGACTGTTAAAAGAACTGGCCTTAAATACATGCTGTTTGAAACCTCAACTTTCCATGACGACGTATTCGCAATGCGGCAAATATACAATGCCGACGGTTTTGGCAAACTGATTTATTCCGAAGGAGAATATTTTCACTATTTTCCGACGGCTTTAGACAGTCACAACGGTTGGCGTATCGGCTTTCCACCTCAATGGTACCCGACACATTCCAACGCTTATTATGTCTGCGTTACCGGTGGTAGTTTTACCGAGGTGTCCTGTATGGGCAATCACAGCATTGTTTCGCATCTTATACCGGAAAACAACATTTATAAAAACCCGTTCGGATCAGAAATCGCACTTTTCCGCACGAATGAAGGCGGCATGGCACGTATGACTGTTGCATGGGACATTCCGGGACACAGTTGCGAATGCGGGCGAATCAGCGGTCAAAAAGGTGCATGGTGGAATGGTTCCTTCAATGGTGTACCGCAATCAAACGAATCAGTCAAATCATTAGATCTGTCGAAACCGGCGCTTCCGCCAACAGTTTCCGCAGGCGGTCATGGCGGTTCACACGGTCATCTTTGCGAAGAGTTTGTCAAATCTATTCTTTTAGATCGGAAACCGCTGGTCGACATCGCTTGGGCGTTAAACTTGACTGTATCGGGAATAGTTGCACACCAGTCGGCATTGAAGGATGGAGAATTGTTGAAGATACCACAATATAAATACTGGGAAAAGTGAACAGATATTCAAAATATTAAATTATTTATTAAAATGAAAACCATGGAAAAAGGAAAAAACAATCAATTATTTGATCGGCGGAATTTTATCAGGACGGCCGGTCTGGGAGTGGGAGCTGGAATCCTCGGAATACAACAGGCATGTAAAAGTTCCGGATCTGCCGCGGTAGCAAAAACCGTTCAATCGCCAGCCATTCAAGGGTTTGATGATACCGGCAAAGAATCGACCGCTCAGAAAGTATGGAGTCCGTTTTCGGAACGTAAAATCCGCGTCGGGTTGGTCGGTTACGGCGTTTGCCAGTTTGCCGCAGCATTTGGATTCCAAAATCATCCGAATGTTGAGGTCGTGGCCGTCAGTGATCTGTTTCCTGACCGATGCGCAAAATTAGCTGAAGTGACCAAGTGCAGCAAGACATACCCGTCATTGGAAGAGTTGGTTAAGGATCCCGGTATTGAAGCAGTATTTGTAGCGACCGATGCTCCGAGCCATGCACGGCATTGCATGGAAGTACTTAACCACGGAAAACACGTTGCCAGTGCAGTTCCTGCTGTATGGGGTTCTTTGGAAGATGCTGAAAAGTTGTTTGAAACGGTCAAAAGAACAGGTCTCAAGTACATGATGTTTGAAACCTCAGCGTTTCATGACGATCTTTATGCCATGCGGCAGATTTACAATGCCGACGGTTTCGGCAAACTCATTTATTCCGAAGGAGAATATTTTCACTACGGTGCGACGCCTATCGATAGTTACAAAGGTTGGCGTATAGGTGGGATTCCTCAATGGTATCCTACACACTCCAACGCTTATTATGTATGCGTGACTGGCGGAAGTTTCACTGAAGTGTCCTGTATGGGCAATCTCAGTATTATTCCGCAATTTATGGCGGCAAACAATGCATATAAAAACCCGTTCGGGTCGGAAATAGCGCTCTTCAGAACGAGTGAAGGCGGTATGTCACGCATGACCGTCTCGTGGGACATTCCTGGATACGGTTGTGAATGTGGGCGTGTCAGCGGTCAAAAAGGTGCATGGTGGAACGGTTCTTTCAGAGGCGTCGATCAATCAAACGAATTGGTTAAAACATTAGACCTGGTGCGACCTCCTCTTCCTCCCGGAGTGCCTGCCGGAGGGCATGGCGGTTCTCATGGCCAGCTTTGCGAAGAGTTTGTCAGGGCTATTCTTTTGGATCGGAAGCCGTTGGTCGACATCGCTTTGGCATTGAATATGACAGTTGGGGGCATCGTTGCACATCAGTCGGCAGTGAAAGACGGCGAATTGTTGAAAATTCCGCAATTTAAATACTGGGAAAAATGAGCAGGATAAAGAATGTTTTTTCGAGTTTTCTGGCGTTGTTTGCAGTCATTTCCGGTTGCATGAATGAAAAGTCGTTCAACGCTTCCGATGTAATCCTTTTAGTTAATTCGAATACACAGGCGAAAGTTGCAACAACGAAGATTATACCATACCTGACTCATTTCGGTGTGAAATATCAAACCGTTGATATTGCCAGAGAAGCGCTATCTGCTAAATCAAGTGATCCGGCTCTGATCATCATCGGACATCCGGAGATAGCGACAAGTGATGATGTAGCCGTAAGACTTGATCAATATTTAAAATCGTGTCAAACACGGGGAACCGGCATCCTGAGTTTTGATCCGCTGATGCCTTCAAACCTCCTGTCGTCAGCTGCCGAAAAAATCGAAAAAGATTCGGATGTCGGCGAACTTCGCTTTTCAGAGGGAGGGCATTATATTACCGGGTACCGAAAACCCGGGGAAATAAAGGAACTGTTCGGTTATATGGAAATCCCGAAACTGTCGGTAAAAGAAAAAGGAGTAAGCGCCATTATTACGGGAAATCATCACCCCCTGCTGGTTGTCGGCAAACAGGGAAAGGGAAACGTCGCACAATGGACCAGTCAGGACTGGATGTATTATTCAATTTTAGGCCCTATGGGAGGATTGGACGACTGTTTATGGAAATCGATTGTTTGGACGGCAAGAAAACCCTTTGTCATGCAAGCTTTACCGCCAATTGCCACCATGCGAGTTGACGATGTAGCAGGTTCGGGACGCCAGCAATGGGACGTAAGTCCCTTTCAATGGGTAAAAACAGCCAACAAATACGGATTCAAGCCATGGATGGGACTGTTTATTTATAATATCACGCCGGAGGGAATCGAAGAGTTGAAAGAACTGATGCCCGCAGGGCTGGCCACCGGCACTCCTCACGCGTTCGGGCGACCGCCCAGAAAAGAATCACAGATCGAAACCATCGTCAAGGTACATAACCCTTATTATGCGTATCAGATGGCTGCAACACATTTTGTTCCCGAATACTGGTATTCCGGCAGCATTCCGTATTTGTCGGAATATTATGATGAGTTCATCTTTTTTGATCACAACAATCAAAAGCCGTGGTCGCCCGATATTTCCAAAAAAACTTTACAGGCGGTAGATGACTGGTACCACAGCACAGGGATTCCCATGGGAAATTATTTTCTGGCTCATTGGGGTGAAATCGAAGAGAAAATGCTGGTTCACATTCAGGATAATTGGGGTATTAATTTTGTAGGCATCTATGAACTCAATAAATCATACGGACAACTATCTATCTCATGGGAGGGGAAGGAGCCTGTACGGTCCGGACCTTTCGGTTTGTATGATGAACCTGTCGTAGGAAAAAAGAAGGAAAATGCCATACCCGCAAGAGCAGCGTATGTCGAGGAGTTTCGCGAGTATGCGGGCAGAAATTTTTTCAATTTTGAATCGGCTATCTATGATATCACAGGCTACGAGTGGCAACCGGACAACAACGTGGAAGCAACTATCGACAGAGGTATCAAAACGCTTTCGAGGGGCTTGGAATCAAAGTCAGTGGCTGTTTTATTCACGCATGAGACCGATTATATCTGGGCCATAAAACCTGATAATTGGGATGCCATACTCAAAAAAGTAAGTGAAGGCATTTCAAGCCATAATCCCTTGTACCTTACAATGGAGGATGCTTTGATGATTGCACGTGCCTATCAGACCTCTGAGATACGGAATGGTGAATATGATCAAAAATCAGGAAAGCTCACAATCGAGATGTCCGGCCAGACTGATGTGCCCACAGGGATATTTGTTTATACCGATAACAATGGATCGGTTAACGAAAAATTTGTCAAAATACCTGTTTTTCAACATGAATTGTCTCAAACTGTTCAACTATCGGATTAATAAAACAAAAATACAACCATGAAAAAAGAGAATAGTAATCAATTATTTAACCGGCGAAATTTCATCAGAACGGCCGGACTGGGAGTAGGAGCAGGGATTCTTGGGGTACAGCAAGCGTGCAAAAGTTCACGTTCGGCAGTAGTATCACAGGCTGTTGCTCCAACCGCCATACAAGGGTTTGATGACTCCGGCAAAGAATCGGCAGCTGCTAAAATATGGACGCCTGTATCGGATCGCAAAATCCGTGTCGGATTAGTCGGGTATGGCGTTTGTCGATTTGCAGCAGAATTTGGTTTTCAGAACCATCCGAATGTTGAGGTCGCGGCAGTCAGTGATTTGTTTCCCGACCGTTGTGCCAAGTTGGCCGAAGTGACAAACTGTAACAAGACCTACCCGTCTTTGGAAGAACTTGTTAAAGACAGCAGCATTGAAGCTGTATTTGTAGCGACTGATGCACCGAGCCATGCAAGGCATTGCATGGAAGTATTAAATCATGGCAAACACGTCGCCAGCGCTGTGCCTGCCGTATTCGGTTCCGACCAGTTGGAAGACGCCGAGAAGTTGTTTGAGACAGTCAAAAAAACAGGCCTAAAGTACATGATGTTTGAAACATCCATGTTTCGGGCTAACCTGTATGCTATGCGCCAAATCTATCAGGCGGGAGGTTTCGGCAAAATTGTATACGCCGAAGGCGAATACTGGCATTATTCTCCGCCGGGCGGTCCGGGAATCGGTTCCTATAAAAACTGGCGTGAAGGATTGCCGCCGCAATGGTATCCAACACATTCCGATGCTTATTATGTTGGAGTGACAGGAGGTACATTTCTTGAAGTATCATGCCTCGGGATGCCGAGTACCGAGAAAACTTTATTGCCCGGTAATAATGTGTACAACAATCCGTTTTCCACAGAGATTTCTCTTTATCGTACCAGCGAAGGTGGAATGGCGCGAATGGGGAGAAGCGGAGACACTTTCGGTAGAGGTTACGGAGACGAAACCGGACGTGTAAGGGGAACGAGAGGTTCGTATTATGACAAGTATGAAGGCGAGGAGAAAAATCTTCCGGATCTGATACGTCCTGCGCTTCCACCGGGCGTGCCGGCAGGAGGACACGGCGGTTCTCATGGCCAACTTTGCGAAGAGTTTGTCAGGGCTATTCTCCTTGACCGGAAACCGTTGGTCGACATCGCTATGGCGTTGAATATGACCGTCGGGGGTATTGTTGCTCACCAATCGGCAATGAAAGATGGTGAATTGCTGAAGATTCCGCAATTTAAATACTGGGAAAAATGAGCAGGCAAAAGAATGTTTTTTTGTTTCTTATTGCGTTGATTATCGTCATATCAGGTTGCAATAACGAAAAGTTGATTAACGTTTCCGATGTAATCCTTTTAATGAATTCCAATACGAAGGCGGAGGTTGCAACTACGAAGGTAATACCGTATTTGAAACATTTTGGCGTGAAGTACCAAACCATTGATATTTCCAGGGAGTCGCTGCCCTCAAAAACAGGCGATCCGGCCCTTGTCATCATCGGGCATCCGGAGATTGCGCCAAATGATGATATAAATGAACGACTTGGTCAATATTTAAAAACGTGCCAGTCACGGGGAACCGGCGTTTTAAGTTTTGATCCGCTGATGCCTTCCGGTCTGTTGTCGCATCCGGAGGGACGGAGCGGGGCAATCGGGAAAGACCCGAATGTTGGTGAAATTCGCTTTTCGGAGGGAGAACATTATATTACCGGATACCGGAAATCCGGGGAAATAAAGGAATTGTTCGGCTATATGGAAATTCCGAAAATCACGGTAAATGAAAAAGGAGGTCGAGCCATTATAACAGGAAATAATCTTCCTCTGCTCGTTGTCGGCAGTCAGGGAAAAGGAAATGTGGCACAGTGGACCAGTCAGGATTGGATGTACTATTCTATTTTAGGTCCTTTGGGAGGACTGGACGACTGTTTATGGAAATCGATTGTTTGGGCGGCAAGAAAACCCTTTGTCATGCACGCATTACCGCCAATCGCTACCATGCGCGTGGACGATGTGGTAGGCTCTGGTCGCCAGCAATGGAACACAAGTCCTTTTCAATGGGTGAAAACTACCAATAAATATGGATTTAAGCCCTGGTTGGCATTGTTTATTTATAATATTACGCCTGAGGGAATCGAAGAGTTGAAAGAACTGATGAACGCAGGGCTAACCACCGGCACACCTCATGCATTCGGGCGACCGCCCAGAAAGGAATCACAGATCGAAACCATTGTCAAGGTGTACAATCCTTATTATGCCCCTCAGATGGCAGCAGCTCATTTTGTACCCGATTATTGGTATTCCGGCGCCATTCCGTATTTGTCGAAATATTACGATGAGTTCATCTTTTTTGATCATAACAATGAAAAGCCGTGGCCACCCGATATTTCCAAAAAAACTTTACAGGCAGCAGATGACTGGTACCGGAGTACCGGAGTTCCCATGGGGAGATATTTCGGGCCTCACTGGGGTGAGATGAATGCTGACCAGATAGTTCACTTATATGATCAATGGGGCATTGATTTGATGGATATGCGGCAACTTAATACATCATGGGGGCAGTTAGATAAAGAATACGGTGATCGGGGGGGGGGAGTTGAGCCAACACGTACTTCTCCTTTCAAGATGTATGACGAACCAGTCATCGGAAAAAAGAAGGAAAATGTAACAGCTTCAAGATCATCATATAATGCAGGGTTTCGTGAATTTTCGGGCAGAACTGTTTTCGATTTTTCTTCACTTATCTGTGATATCACAGGGTTTGAATGGCAACCGGACAACAATGTGGAAGCAACTGTCGACAGGGGTATCAAGACACTGTCACGGGGCTTGGAATCAAAGGCGGTAGCTGTTTTACTCACACATGAGACCGATTATATATATGCTGTAAAACCTGAAAATTGGGATGCCATATTCAAAAAAGTAAGCGAAGGAATATCCGTCTATAACCCCGTTTATCTTACTACGGATGATGCCGTGCGGATTGTACGCGCTTATCAGACTTCCGAGATACAGAATGGCTTATATGATCAGAAATCAGGAACGGTCAAGATAAAAATGTCCGGTAAAACGGATGTGCCGACAGGTGTATATTTTTATACGGATAACAAAGGATCGGTGAATGAAAAGTTAATTGAAATACCGGTTTTTCAAAATGAAACGGAAATCATTACAGATGTAAATCATTGAATAAAAATCAAATAAGATGAAAAAATATCGGAATGACCAATCAAATAAAAAAGAATATAATAGGCGGAATTTTTTAAGGACGGCCAGTCTGGGAGTAGGAGCCGGGATACTCGGAATGCAATATTCAGGCATAAGTGCGCAGTCAGTGGTTACACCCCCAGCCATTAAAGGATTTGAAGATACCGGCAGTAAAACAGCCTCTTCGAAAATATGGTCTCCGGTTTCGGAACGCAAAATTCGCGTCGGCCTGGTCGGATATGGCGCTTGTCGATTTGCAGCAGATTTTGGTTTTCAGAACCATCCGAATGTTGAGGTCGCGGCTGTCAGCGATCTGTTTCCCGACCGTTGCGCCCAATTAGCGGAAGTTACCGGGTGCGGCAAAACGTACCCTTCATTGGAAGAACTGGTGAAAGACAGCAGCATTGAAGCCGTATTTGTAGCGACCGATGCGCCAAGCCATGCACGGCATTGCATGGAAGTATTGAACCATGGTAAACACGTCGCTTGTGCTGTTCCTGCCGTATTCGGTTATGACCAGTTGGATGATGCTGAAAAACTGTTTGAGACGGTCAAAAAAACAGGTTACAAGTACATGATGTTCGAAACATCCATGTTTAGGGAAAACAATTATGCAATGCGCCAAATATACCAGGCGGGAGGTTTTGGAAAACTTGTATATGCCGAAGGTGAATACTGGGGTGGATCAGCTACGGGAAAAGGCACACCTTCTTATAAAAACTGGCGTGTGGGAATGCCGCCGATGTGGTATCCGACGCATAACGATGCTTATTATGTCGGCGTGACAGGAGGTACATTTCTTGAAGTATCATGTCTCGGAATGCCGAATGACGTGGTGAGATACCAACCCGGTGACAATGTATATAATAATCCATTTGCTACCGAGATTGCACTTCATCGTACCTCTGAAGGAGGAATGGCACGCATGGGGCGATGCAGGGGTTCTTTTGGTTACGGCTACGGGGCAGAAACAGGACGGGTTCGCGGAACACGAGGTTCGTATTACGAGAAATATGAAGGTGAGGAGAAAAGTCTTCCGGATTTGGAGCGTCCTCCACTTCCCCCCGGAGTGCCTGCAGGCGGACACGGCGGCTCTCATGGCCAGCTTTGCGAAGAGTTTGTGAAGGCAATTCTATTAGACCGGAAACCGCTGGTTGACATCGCTATGGCATTAAATATGACAGTTGGAGGTGTCGTAGCACACCAATCGGCTATGAAAGACGGTGAATGGCTAAAGATTCCGCAATTTAAGTACTGGGAAAAATGAGCAAATTACAGCATATTTTCAACTGTCCGAAAAAAACTATAAAAAACAATATAACAATGGAAAAAGATAAAAATTATCAATTATTTGACCGGCGGAATTTTTTAAGGACGGCCGGTCTGGGAGTAGGAGCCGGTATACTCGGCGTACAGCAAGCGTGTAAAAGTTCACGTTCTGCGCTGGTTGCGCAGAACGATCAATCACCAGCCATACAAGGTTTTGAAGATACCGGAAGCGAATCTGCCACCCCAAAAATCTGGACTCCGTTTTCGGATCGCAAAATTCGTGTCGGTTTGGTCGGATACGGCGTTTCTCAATTTTCCGCAGCATTTGATTTTCAGACTCATCCGAATGTTGAGATCGTGGCAGTAAGCGATCTGTTTCCCGACCGTTGCGCTAAATTAGCCGAAGTAACCAGGTGCGGCAAAACATACCCTTCATTGGAAGAACTGGTTAAAGACACCAGTATTGAAGTCGTATTTGTTGCGACCGATGCACCGAGCCATGCAAGGCATTGCATGGAAGTCCTAAATCACGGCAAACACGTCGCCTGTGCTGTTCCTGCCGTATACGGCTCTTTGGAAGACGCTGAGAAGTTGTTTGAGACGGTCAAAAGAACAGGCCTCAAATACATGATGTTCGAGACATCCATGTTCAGGGAAAACCACTTTGCCATGCGCCAAATATATAACGCAGGTGGTTTTGGCAAGATTGTATACGCCGAAGGCGAATACTGGCATTATTCTCCGCCGGGAGGGCCGGGAATCGGTTCGTATAAAAACTGGCGTCAAGGATCACCGCCACAATGGTATCCTACACATTCAGATGCTTATTTTATCGGCGTGACAGGAGGAACGTTTCTTGAGGTATCATGCCTCGGAATGCCGAGCGACAGGGAACAATACCAGCCCGGTAACAATGCATATAATAATCCGTTTCAAACGGAGATTTCACTTTATCGCACCAGCGAAGGAGGAATGGCTCGTATGGGGAGAAGTAGTGATACACCCGGCGGCACCGTCTACGGGTCGGAAACCGGACGGGTACGTGGTACAAGAGGTTCATATTATGAGAAATATGAAGGCGAGGAGAAAAATCTTCCAGATTTGATACGCCCGGCGCTCCCCCCCGATGTACGTCCTGGCGGGCACGGCGGCTCTCATGGCCAGCTTTGCGAAGAGTTTGTCAGATCGATTATTTTAGACAGGAAACCTCTTGTCGACATTGCTATGGCGTTGAATATGACAGTTGGAGGTGTTGTTGCACACCAATCGGCTATGAAAGACGGTGAATTATTGAAGATTCCACAATTTAAATACTGGGAAAAATGAACAGATTAAATAATATTTTTTTGTGTAGTATGGCGCTGTTTGTCGCCATTGCGGGCTGCACGGTCGAAAAGTCGATAAACGTTTCCGATGTCATCCTTTTGGTCAATTCCAATTCGAAGTCGGAGGTTGCGATCACCAAGGTAGCGCCGTATTTGAATCATTTCGGCGTGAAATATCAGACCGTGGATATTGCCTGGGAAGCGATGCCCCCGAAAGCAAGCGACCCCGCCCTGGTCATCATCGGGCATCCGGAGATAGCGGTAGGCGGTGATGCAACCGTGCGGCTTGAGCAATATTTGAAAACGTGCCTGTCGCGGGGAACTGGTATCCTGAGTTTTGATCCGTTGATGCCATCAAACCTGCTGTCGGTGTCTGCAGGAAAAAACGGGAAAGATACGGATGTCGGCGAACTTCGCTTTTCGGAGGAAGGGCATTATATTACCGGGTAC
>Ga0082212_10005693_pt1 | contig 16901 bp, 10 predicted proteins | sample TergutNt197P3_FD_71548 | JGI IMG/M metagenome (GOLD analysis project Ga0082212, IMG submission 71548) | Neocapritermes taracua P3 segment gut microbial communities from Petit-Saut dam, French Guiana - Nt197 P3 | ecosystem: Host-associated > Arthropoda: Insects > Digestive system > Gut ... | reverse complement strand
CGGCGGCTTGCCGCCGCTTTAATCGCGGGAGCTTGCTACCGCGCCGGCCAGCCAGGAACCGTAAACATGACAAGCGCCGGAAGCATGTACCGTGATGTGATTACCGTAATTTTGTTGAACGCGGCGGCAAGCCACCGCTGTGAAAGCGGGAGCAAGCTCCCGCACTCCATACACACTGCATTAAATTTATATAGAGTGCGGCGGCTTGCCGCCGCTTTAATCGCGGGAGCTTGCTACCTCGCCGGCCGGGAACCGTAAACGTTACAAGCGCCGGCGAGGACGCCTGCGGTCTCATGTCGGGAACTCTTACGTTACGCGCCCCCTTCAATACGCTTCTTGCCCCCGTTGACTACCGGCGAATGTAAGAATAAAATATCACCGCGTTGAAAAACGCACGGGTTTAGAAGCCCGAATCATAGAAGGCGGGCAAACCGCTATTCAGCGGTTTGCCCGTTTTATGGCTCCTACTATGGGCAGCCTGCAGGGAGCTGAGAGGCTCGCCAGATTCCTTCTATGACTGGTCTTCTAACCTGCATGGCTGCTCACCCTTCAAAAAGGGTGAGCGGAAAGCACCCAGACAAAGGAGCCAGGCATGTCGGTATTTGCCCACCAAAAAGAAGTAATAAAAATAAGAAAATTTCCGCTTATTCTATTTGCGCTCGCCATTTCCGCGTTTACCTCCTGCGGAGGCGGAGGAGGTGGCGGCAGTACGCCGCCGCAACCCAGCCCGCCCGTCGTATCCATCACTATTTCACCGACAACGGGGAGTATCGAAGCCGGACAATCTGTTAAATTGACGGTTACGGCGCAGAACACCGCTATCAACTGGCCGTCCACGACGGAAGTCGCGGGAAGTTTCACGAGAACCGGCAATGAAGCTATCTGGACGCCGCCCGCGATTGAAGGCACGTATGAATTTACGGCAACGGCGGCGGCGGACGCGTCAAAAAAGGCGACGGCGCGAATCACGGTTACCGCTCCCGCGCCCGCCATCGCCATTTCCGCCGACAAGGATCGAATAAGAGCCGGACAATCCGTAAAGCTGACGGTCACCGCGCAGAATACCGGCGTCACCTGGCCGTTAGCATCGGAAGTCGCGGGAAGTTTCACGAGAACCGGCAATGAAGTTACCTGGACGCCTCCGGCGATTGAAGGCACATACGGTTTTACAGTAAAGGCGGCGGCGGATGCATCAAAAACCGCGACGGCGCAAATTACTGTTTTCATTCCAACGGAGGACCCGGTTGATACCTGGTATTCCGGGATTAATAACAACGGCCGGATTGTGGGCGGCGGAAACTATAGCGACGGCACGGTAAGGGCTTTTGCGGCAGACGGCGCAAGCCTGGATAATTTGGATATCTTCGATCACCCCGACGCGTATGACTACACCTACGCCATTGGAATCAACTATTCCGGGCATATTCTTGGCTACTACGAAAACGGCTATTTCCTGAAAACCGGGAGCGGTTATCAGGCTATTGAGGATTATCATGGATACGTCACGGACTACACGGGAATCAACAGCTCAGGCCAATTGTCGGGATATTTCACCGAATCCGACGGTTACGCCATCGGTTTCATAAAAACCGGAAACAGTTTTTCGCTTTTTGAACATCCGGACGTTTCCGACGCCGCCTGCTTCTACGGCCTGCCCTGCGGGACATGGATAACGGGAATCAACAATCACGGTCATATTGTCGGCGTTTACACGGATTCCGCCGGTCTTTACCGCAGTTTTCGGTATGACGGCGGCTATACCCCGATTGACCATCCTGATGTCGCAATCGGTATGATTTACACATGGGCAAGCGACATTAACGACAGCGGTCAGGCGGTCGGATATTTCTGGGACACCGCCGACAATACGGGCCACGGCTTTGCGTTTGCCGGCAGCTTTGAGATTTTCGATCACCCCGGCGCGGCAGCCGGCGGTGAAGGCACATATATTTTAGGAATAAACAACTCCGGTCAGATTGTCGGATGGTATGACGACGGCGACAAGACCGCAGGATTTCTTGGTGATTTGTGACACGGGATAACCTGACATGGTATCGCCGGCAAGAAATGAATGCGCCGCAAATTCATATGGAGTGCGGTAGCTTGCTACCGCTTTCAGTCAGGGAGCTTGCTCCCGTCATAATAAAAAACATAACTGCGGATGATATAAACCTAAGCTTTGAAATCAGTTGCGACTGTGCAATTAAGAAAATTCTTCCCGGCGCGGGAGCAAGCTCCCTTAAACAAAGCGGTAGCAAGCTACCGCACTCCATAAAATCATTCGAGGTTTTGCGATTACCTCTATGGTGCATTAATGCGCAAGTTTTTTGATTACATCCAGAGAAAGTCCGGTGAGTCTGGAGATATCTTTAAAAGACAATTTCATCTCCAAAGCGTTCCGGGCAAAGGAACGTGCGGCAGTTTTCTCGCCTTCGATTCTCGCGTCATAGAGCTCGGAAAGTCTATCGCGTCGGGCTTTTACTTCGTACTCATGTATCAGCCTTGCGCGTTCATCTTTGGAAAGTTTCTTTACAGTAGCGGTTGCTTTCATAATAGCCGGGCTTGCGTTGGCGACCATATCGATTTCCTCCAATGTTTCTGCCCGCAAAAAGCGCAGCCAGTTCCACAAATATACATCAGGCGTCTCCGGAATTTTAGTCAATTCAAGAGTATGGATTTCAAGAAGATCGGTGAATTGAATCTCTGCGCTATGATCAAAAAGCGTGAAGCGATGATGATAAAACGGACTGTCGGAAATCAGGTCATGGTCGGTAATTATTATGGAAATAACGCGTTTCATCTTTCCATACTCCTCGCTTTCGCCAATTTGCCCGACGATAAGGTTGGCATTGTAAAAAACGATGCGTTCGCGCATGGCGTCAAAAGGGCAGCGTTGCATTTCAACATGTATGATCTGCCCGGAACGGGTAGTTACCCTGAGATCGACGATTCCAAGTTTCATGTCTGGATATTCGCGTGTCAGGTAAGGATTTACGATGGCAATTTCCCGATATTCGTCTTCCGGAATATCGAGCACGGATTTAAGGAAATCAGCGAGCAATTCGATATTGCGCGGATCGCCGAACATTGTAGTGACAAGGCATGCCTTGTCTCTACCGGGCGGCAAAATGGATTCAGGCATAAATCGTGTCTCCGGGTTAAGAAAACGGCAGATACGGCCCGTAATACCGCATCTGATATATCTAATTACCAGAGCCGCAAAATGGACAAAATTTTTTATGGAAAAAATGCGTATGGGCAGACCTATGTGTCTGCCCCTGACATGGGACCGCGGGCGTCCTCGCCGGCGTGTAATGAATAAAATGCGTGCCAAAGGCGATCATCAATTGTGTAGGGGCGGTTCGCGAACCGCCCTTCGGGCAAGAAAAATATGAACGAAGGATTCAGATCAAGACAATCCCGCTTTCAGCGTCTCTTGAGAAATTCCCGTAACACGGGCAATTTTCTCAATGCTGTCTCCTTCCGCGAACATAGCCCGCGCGGTTTCCAGCTTGCCCCTTTCCATGCCTTCTTCCCTTCCTTCTTGCCTGCCTTTTTCTATGCCTTTTTCCATCGCGTAGTCGAGTCTGGCGAGTTCGTCGCGCTTCGCCCTGACTTCATATTCATGAATTAATCTGGCGCGTTCATCTTCGGAGAGCATAAGAACTCTCGCTGTTGCTTTCTGAATAGCCGGGCTTGCGTTGGCGACCATATCAAGTTCCTTTCTGGTTTCGGCTCGGAAAAAGCGCAGCCAATTGCACAAGTATACATCAGGGGTTTCAGGAATTTTAGACAATTCAAGGGTATGAATTTCGATAAGGTCGGAAAATTCGATATTCGCCTGCGGGTCGTAAAGAGTGAATCGATGGTGATAAAGCGGGCTTTCCGGAATCAACGGATAGTCGGCAATGATGATGGAAATAACTCGTTTCAACGCAGAATATTTTTCACTTTCGCCAATCTGCCCGGTAATCAGGCCGGCGTCGTAAAAAACGAGGCGGTTTCTCATCGCGGAAACAGGTTCGCGCTGAATTTCAACATGAATGATCTGCCCGGAACGGGTAGTTACCCTGAGATCGACGATTCCAAGTTTTCTGTCGGGATATTCGCGCGGCAGATTCGGATTAACAATGACGATTTCCCGATACTCGTCTTCTGGAATATCGAGCACGGATTTAAGAAAATCGGCGAGCAATTCGATATTGCGCGGATCGCCGAACAGGAGTTGAAAAACGGTATTGCTTTTAGGCGGCAAAATGTATTCAGGCATAAATCGTGTCTCCGGGTTAAGGAAACGCTGATTAATTGCCTGAGCGGGCGAATCGCCGCGTTGCGCGGTGCTCGTAACCTCAACATATTTCTATATATGCCTCGGTTCCTGCGCTCCGTGCGCCTTGCGTTTCATCCCGCGCAGACAATTAATCAGCGTTTCCTTAAAAAAACGTCAGATACGGCTCGTCATACCGCATCTGCTATACCTAACTGTCAAGCCGCGATTTGGACAAATAAATTTCATGAAAGACGTGGGACTGCCGGCGTATTAGCGTGAACGATAGCGTCGGAGGCGTGAAACCGGCGGAAGAGGGATGCCTTCATTAACATGTCCCGCAAGGGACTTAATATTTGAGAAAAAGCTATGAATATAAAAACCGACAAATTTTCAGCAATTTTATTAACTCTGGCGCTTATATCTGGCGCGGCGGGTGCGATACAAAATTCCGCGTACGCGCAGGGGAGTGAATTTGTCCCTGTTGAAAATATTACGGGCGTACCGGCGACGGCAACGGCTGGAACACCGCTTTCGCTGACGGGGACGGTGATTCCGGCTAACGCGACAAATAAAGACATCCAGTGGAGCGTAAAAATCCGGGGGCGACCGGCGCGACAATCAGCGGAAATACTCTCAATACTACGAAGCCGGGCTTTGCCGTTGTAACAGCGACAATTGAGAACGCTACGAATATTTATCAATTTACCGCGATTTCGGCGGGCCAGTCCCACACGATAGGGCTGAAATCCGATGGTAGTCTCTGGGCCTGGGGATATAATGGTTCCGGCATGCTTGGCGACGGCACAACCACGAACAGACGCTCTCCTGTACGAATAGGAACGGACACGAACTGGGCAGCGGTATCCGTGGGCCAGTCTCACACGATAGGGCTGAAAACGGACGGTAGTCTCTGGGTCTGGGGATCGAATTGGAACGGCCAGCTTGGCGACGGCACAACCACGGATGGACACTCACCTGTACGAATAGGAACGGAAACGAACTGGGCGGCGGTATCCACAGGCTCTGAACACACTATAGGGCTGAAAACGGACGGGAGCCTCTGGGCCTGGGGATATAATAATTCCGGCCAGCTTGGCGTTGGGGATACCACGAACAGATACTCACCTGAACGAATAGGAAATGATACGAACTGGGCGGCGGTATCGGCGGGCCAGTCCCACACGATAGGGCTGAAATCCGATGGTAGTCTCTAGGCCTGGGGATGGAACAATTACGGCATGCTTGGCGACGGTACAACCACGGACAGACACTCTCCTGTGCGAATAGGAACGGATACGAACTGGGCTGCAGTATCGGCGGGTTTTCGATACACAATAGGGCTGAAAACGGACGGGAGCCTCTGGGCTTGGGGATGGAACAATTACGGCATGCTTGGCGACGGCACAACCACGGAAAGACACTCTCCAGTACGAATAGGAACGGACACGAACTGGGCGGCGGTATCCACGAGATGTGAACACACGCTAGGGCTGAAATCGGATGGGAGCCTCTGGGCTTGGGGAGCTAATGGCAAAGGCAGGCTTGGCGACGGCACAACCGCGGACAAACACTCTCCAGTACGAATAGGAACGGATACAAACTGGGCGGCGGTATACGCTGGCTGGTTTCACTCGATAGGGCTGAAAACAGACGGGAGCCTCTGGGCGTGGGGAGATAATAGTTCCGGCCAGCTTGGCGACGGCACAACCACGGCCAGATACTTTCCCGTACACATAGTGTCCCCTGTCTGGGCGGCGGTATCGGCGGGCTCTTATCACACGATAGGGCTGAAAACGGACGGGAGCCTCTGGGCGTGGGGAGATAATAGTTACGGCCAGCTTGGCGTTGGTGATACCATGCGCAGAACCTATCCTGAGCGAATAGGAACGGAAACGAACTGGGCGGCGGTATCGGCGGGCATGAATCACACGATAGGGCTGAAAACGGACGGGAGCCTCTGGGCGTGGGGAGATAATAGTTCCGGCCAGCTTGGCGACGGCACAACCACAAATAGAACCTCACCAGTACGAATAGGAGAGGAAACGAACTGGGCGGCGGTATCGGCGGGCTATCTTCACACGATAGGGCTGAAAACGGACGGTAGCCTCTGGGCCTGGGGATATAATGATTACGGCCAGCTTGGCGACGGCACATACACAAATAGCAAAACTCCTGTACGCATAGGAATGGAAACGAACTGGGCGGCGGTATCGGCGGGCGATCTTCACACGATAGGGCTGAAAACGGACGGGCGCCTCTGGGCCTGGGGATATAATAATTCCGGCCAGCTTGGCGACGGCACAACCACAAATAGAACCTCACCTGTACGAATAGGAGATGATACGAACTGGGCGGCGGTATCGGCGGGCGGTCTTCACACGATAGGGCTGAAAAAGGACGGTAGCCTCTGGGCCTGGGGATATAATGGTTCCGGCCAGCTTGGCGACGGCACATACACGAGCAGATACTCTCCAGGGCAGTCGGCCCTTTTCCCTTACACGAGGGACTTTACCATCAGGGTAGCGGCCGTAGACATCTCCGGCGCGAACGTAACGGTATCGCCCATTTCTTACGACGGCAGGAATTATACTTACGACGGTATGTCCTATACCGCTTCTTTTACGGTGACATACAACGGCAGATTGCTTGCTGAAAACATCGACTATACGGCTACCAGAACGTCGCCAACCAATGCGGGTACATACACCGAAACAATAACGGGAATGGGCATGTACGGCGGCACACTCACCGTCTATTGGACTATTAACCCGAAAGAGATAAAAGTCACAGCCGACGACAAATACGCTCGAATCGGTGGCGCTCAACCGTCTTATACATATGACGAGGATTCGGCGGCGGCGGATTTTGTGGGCGAAGATACATTTTACACGCTGCCGACGGTGTCCAGCCCGACCGCAAATATGTCAAATGCGGGAACGTATCCAATCGTCGTTTCCGGCGCGGCGGCAAGCGCGAATTACACAATCCGTTACGTCAATGGAATACTGACGGTGGGAAACCTGCCGAATTACGGCATAAACGCTTTGCCGGCGCGTATGTTGTTTGGCACACTGACAACGATCGACGCTCGGCCCGCTCAGCGGGCGGTGACGGTCACAAACATCGGCCAGGGATCAATCACGCTGACGGAGCCGTCTGTTACTAATTCATCGACGAATTACGATATTGACAGGCTTACGACGACATTGCTTTCCGCGACCGACGCGATAGCGACATTTACGGTTCGCCCCAGTGAAAACCTTCCTGCCGGAACTTATAACGAAACAATCATAATAAACGGGAGCGACGGTGTAAGCGCGACTGTTGACGTGGAATTTGAAGTCATACCTTATGACCCGCTTTCCGATTTTTACCAGAAAATCATGTCTTATGGGTCTGCGGACACCGACGTGACCGTCACGGTCGGCTGGGATATGGTTATGCCATACACCATCAATGTTCCCGCCAACCCGAACGGCAAGGCGTTGATCATTAAAAGCGCGGACGAGGCAAACCCCGTCACTCTGACGCGCGGCTTTGCAGGCGCGATGTTTACGGTAGATGCCGGCGCAACGTTGATTCTGGAAAATATTGTTATTGACGGCAATAAGGCTGCTTACACGGGCGACTTTTATATGGACATGTATATGAGGTCTCCGCTTGTATGTGTCGACGGCGGCGAGTTCATCATGAAAGACGACGCGGTTTTGAAGAATAATGGCGACAGCGGCGTTTATGTATACAGCGGCAAATTCACAATGAACGGCGGAGAAATCAGCGGCAATGAAACCATGTTCGTCGGCGGCGTGTATGTAATCGACTCTTTAAACTGGTTGTCCGGCAATATAGTGAGCGGCGGCGAGTTTATCATGAACGGCGGGAAAATCAGCGGCAATACGACCTCGGGCTTTTTTGGCATAACCGGCGGCGTACTTATAGAAAGCTCGGGCATTTTTACAATGACCGGTGGAGAAATCAGTGGTAATTCCGCGGAATACTTCGAATCACACGGCGGCGTTCTCATAGACGGCGGCGGCACGCTTACCCTCGGCGGCACGGCGGTTATCAAAAATAACACGCCAGGTAACGTTTGTCTTTCAGATGGCGCTTACATCAATATCTCAAAAGATACACCGCCCGCTCCAGGTATGGACATCGGCATCAAAACCGCTACCTCGTCCGGCGTTATCGTCCAATCCGGGGCGCGACCGGAATATGCGGCGTACTTCCATGCCGATGAACCTGTTAAATTTGTAATTTTCGAGAACGATCGGTTGGTAATCGTCCTGCCGTCGATTGATCCGACTTATTTAAACGCCGGTACTTTTGCCGAGCTGCAAACCGCGGTTAGCTACTACCGAATCGCGACAAAGGATATGTTTGTATCGGTTGAAGCGGATTTCGACATTGCCGCTGTTTTGAACATACCCGAGAACACTAACGGCGCGGCGCTCACAATAAGAAGCGCGGATGCGGATAACCCCGTCACCCTATGGCGAAAAAATCCCAATTCCAACATGATTGTCGTAAACAGCGGCGCAAAGCTGGTTCTGGAAAATATTACTATTAACGGCAATAAGGAGTTCTATCCGGCTGATAACTACGCCTGGTCCTCGATTGTATATGTGAACGGCGGCGAATTTATTATGGAGAAAGGCGCTGTATTGATGAATAACCTGTCCCTGTCCAGAGGTAGCGGCGTAGACGTAGACGGCTTATACGGTGATATTGGTAAATTTACGATGAACGGAGGAAAAATCATCGATAACGACACTTCGGGTACCGGCGGCGGCGTGGGAGTGGGCCTCGGCGGCGTGTTTACAATGAATGCGGGCGAAATTACCGGTAATTTCGCCCGCATAGGCGGTGGCGTGGACGTTAGCGGTAAGTTCACGATGACCGGCGGGAAAATCAGCGGAAATAATACCTCGTCGTATAGTAGCGGTGGCGGTGTGGGGATTAGCGGCATATTTACGATGATAGGCGGCGAAATCAGCGGAAATACTGCCGGCTACAGGGGCGGCGGCGTGTATTTGGGAGGACTCTACGGAGAGTTCACGATGACCGGCGGCGAAATCAGCGGGAATAACGCCTCCTCTGGTGGCGGCGTGTATGCAAGTGGCAGCTCATATGGATACACCCCTGCATTCACACTCGGCGGAACGGCGGTTATCAACCATAATACGCCAAACGATGTTTACCTTGCGTCCGGTAATTACATCAGGATTTCAACGGAAGTCACGCCGGCTTCAGGTATGAATGCAGGCATCCAGACCGAAGATACAGACGATGTTATCGTCCAATCAGGCGCGTACCCCGGTGACGAAGCGTACTTCTTCGTGGATGAACCCGGCAAAGCCGTATTTTTCGAGAGCGGTCAGTTGGTGATTAAAGCTACGCCATACACAATAAGCGCGTCGCCGGCGCAGATATCGTTCGGTTCGCTGTCAGCGCCTTACGCACAGCCCGTAGCGCAGGTGACGATCACCAATACCGGTACCGGTTCGATTACGCTGACGCAGCCGACAGCAACGAATTACATTATTGGCACGCTTACGCGAACCACGCTTGCTCCGGGAGCTACGGCGACATTTACCGTTCGTCCAAAAGTGAACCTGTCGTCTGGAAACTATGACGAAACAATCGTCATAAACGGAACCGGCGGAGCAAAGGCAACGGTTTATGCAAGTTTTACCGTTACGGCCCCTGTACTCAGGGATATATCGGGATTGTCGACGACGGGATTTGTCAACTATGACATCGAAAACAGAGGCGAAGACAACTTCTTCGCGACGCTTTACGGTTATACCGATTCTCAAACCATCCAGTACATCCGTTACGCTATTGAGAATGTCCCTTCCGGCGCGGCAATCGAATATGAAATTGAGAAAAACGGGTTTGTCATGCCGCTGTATATCGACAGAACAAGCCTGCAGTCTGATAGTTTCGTCAGTACCGACGGCGTGACGTTCAACCACGGCGACCGTGGCGTTTACAAACTCTGGCTTGACAATGTTCTTATAGGTACATTCACAGTTGTGTATGTGAACGAGACTGGAGCGGAAGTGGAGGAAATCGAACAGGCGGAAAGTGGCGGCGTTTACTATTTCGCTCCCTATACGCTTCCCGTAACCGGCAACAGGTATGAAATTATAAGCCGGCCAAATACCGTGGGCGGTACGGCGGTTCGTATAAACGCCGCCGGGCAGCTTATTTTCAATCAACAGGCGGTGCCTATAAACGTATCCCGCGCGGGCGAGTATGTGGTGCGGGAAATAGACGCCTTCGGCAATGTCGTCTATGTTTACGTAATCACCATTCGATAAGAACCGGATAGATGCTTGCGGATAGATGGTTTTGTCAATCCGCAAGCATCTATCAAAGCAAAAGTAATAAAAGCGGCGTAGCCGCGTTCCCTTCTCATGGAAGACGCCTATCGACGGCCTGCCGAGAACCATCGTTGAGGTAATTAAATTTTACCGAGAGACGCATCCCTGACGGGATGCGTGAGGTTGTATAACGATTTTCTCTACCGAGAGACGCATTCCGTAGGAATGCGAATTGGTCTGCAATCCGGTAGGATTGCATCTCTTGGTAGAAATAGACATTCCAAAAAACCGCATTCCGTAGGAATGCGTCTCTCGGTAAAATTTAGTTACAAGTTCATGTCATGGAAGCGCCGGCGTCCTCGCCGGCGAGGAAAGTCTCAACAAAGAACGAATTATGAATTTGCGTAAACTTGTGAGGTAATTGCAAAACCTCGAATGATTACACATTAAATTCATATGGAGTGCGGCGGCTTGCCGCCGCTTTAATCGTGGGAGCTTGCTACCGCGCCGGCAAGCCAGGAACCGTAAGGAAATGCTGATTAATTCGCCGTGCGGGATGAAGCGCAAGGCGCACGGAGCGCAGGAACCGAGGCATATATAGAAATATGTTGAGGTTACGAGCACCGCGCAACGCAGCGATTCGCCTGCACAGCGAATTAATCAGCGTTTCCTAAGCGTGACAAGCGCCGGAAGCATGTACAGTGATGCGATTACCATAATTTTGTTGAATGCGGCGGCAAGCCACCGCTGTGAAAGCGGGAGCAAGCTCCCGCACTCCATACACACTCCATGAAATCATTCGAGGTTTTGCAATTACCTCCATCCTTGTACTGCGGATCGGGAACATAGGCGTTTACAGCCGCGTCGGAGGCATTGGACGCAGACCGGTTAGCCTGGACTCACTTCAAACTGTTCGCAAGTTTGATGCCGTCCACAAGGGTTATGCTTCCTTTAACGAGAATGTTTGAAATTTAACGAAAACGTAAAAGACCTGCCCGACATGGGGTAGCGCTCCCTTATCTCGTATAACTTGTCAAATATATTGTTTATGCCGGCGGAAACAGACAGGCTATCGCTTAGGCCGTAGTTAAATTTAAGATTCGCGAGCCAGTATGAGTCAAGTTTGTCGATGCCTGTCGTGCTTGCGTAGCGTGCGCTGACGTATTCAAAACGAGGGATTATTTCAAGTTTATTTTCAAGCCTGTTTACTGGAGGAACTATGACCAGATACCCGCTGGTCGTTACTTCCGGATAATAGCTTATAACCAGCACTTCTTTGTTTTGAATTTCATTCAGCTTATATTCATTCAGCGACAAAGCCAGTCCCGCTGAGAAGTATCTGTTCATGTCAAGTTCGGCGCTGAGTTCGAAACCATAAAACGACGTTCGGTCAAGGTTTCTTGCATAATCCACGGCGACGACGGGGTGTTCCGGGTTCGGAATTTTGATATTGACGATTTTGCCGTCCATACTGCTGTAATAAACAGAAGGAGACAGGTAGAGCTTATTGGCAATGCGCCCCTTGTAACCAAATTCATAATGGTACGCAATCTCAGGCCCGAGGTTGGGGTTGGGCAGGACATCCCCGAAACGGGTCGAATACCGCTGCGACATATTTGGAAAGTGATTTTTGCGTGCGTAAGTCAGGTGAAGTTCATGCCCGTCCGTAATTTCGTAAAAAGCGCCAAGCTGCCATTTATAAAGGAACATATCGCGGGTTTTTACCACGTAATAACCCGCGTCTACCAGTTGCGCAAACTCGCTTTCACTGCTCCAGTATTCGTTTGGATAAAGCGCGTCGCCGCCAAATCCCGCCTCCAGGGTGAAATTCCGCACAGGTTTAGCGGTATATTCCATCCCAAACGACCATGTGTCTTCATTCACATGTATTATTTCTTTGCCGCCGCGCAGTCCGCTATGGTCTTCTTTTTTATATACAATGCTTGCCTGCAGCTTATTCAGGTCGCTTATGTTCCATCCGGCAAGGATACGCCCTCCCGCGGAGTATTCGTCATAATCCGACGGAGGGCGGTGCAAACCAGCTTCATAGCGCGCCATGCCGTAGTATTCCAGCATCCGGTTGTCATACTTGTCGTAGTAAGCGAGGGCTTCAATGAAAAAATCATTGAAGGAATACTCGCCGTTCAGTGAAAAGCTCTTGCGCTTCCACAACGGCCATTCCCATATCTGGTAATCCCTGATTACCGTTTCCGGCGGCGAAAGCCCCTTGTCGGCATCCTGGTATATGTAAGTCGCCCAGATATCAAGATCGGGCTTGGGGGTTATCCCCGCTATTGTTGTAACTTTAGTATCTGTAGAGTCGGACCACAGCCTGTTTCCCTTTTGCTGGGGGTTGCGGTCTGCGGGTTCAAATCCGGCAGGCAGTCGGAAGTGGTCAATGTCCCGGCGCTGGTACGTAACTTTTCCGTAAAAGAGATCCCGCTTTGCGCCGGCGCTTGCTACATATGTACTTGACGCGTAGCCGAAACCGCTGTCAGTTTCCACTGTCGGCTGAAAGGAAAATTCGAGGTTATGCGCCGGTTTCGCCGTGCGCATGACTACAGCGCCGCCAAGAGTATTTGCGCCGAGCAGCATTGAGCTGTAACCCTTTTGTATGGTCACGCTCTCAAGATCGCCCGTCAGAACCCTGGCGGCATCGCCCTCGCCGCGAAACGGGTTTGCCATTAGCACGCCGTCCACAAATATAGGCACGCTGTCGGATCCGAAACCGCGAACCCTGAAGTTGGAATCGTTGCGCGCCCCGCCGCCGGATATTATCACACCGGGCGTATGGCGCACTGCTTCCCAAAGGTCCCTGGCGCCTTCACGCCGCATATCTTCCTGCGTAATCAGATTGCCCGTTTCCCTGTCTTTATCGGCGATCACCTCTACTTTCGGCAACAGGAATATATCGCCATCATACGCGCCGGATTCGGTTTGCGCGTATGACTGTCCAATAAATAATGGCATTAGAAAAATAAATGGAAAAAACTTCTTGATCGCTTTAGTCACTATTCAGCTTCCTTTTATCCAGGCAACAACGGCCCGCAATATCAAATACGCAAATACGCAAACATCGGCGTCCGGGCTAATTTATGCCCGGACGCTTCATAGAACCTTTGTTTATGGCCCTGTTTTGCAATAATTATGGGCGGCTGTATTGTCGTAGTCCGGATTGGGGCCGAATTCGCAATACCTGTTGAAACCTTCGGGAACGCCAAGCTGCCCGCCGGGTACGCCTCCCTCGATCTGAATGCGCCCGTCAACCGCCGGTGTAATGGAACCGGCATCATAGATGTATTCAGCTACGGCGTGCCACACGAGATCAAGCAGGTCTTTCCGATTAGTTCCATCTGACGCCAGTGCCAGGTAAAATTCGTCTACAAGCTCATTAGTGGTGGCGATACGGTAGGTTTTGCCGTCTTCGAAATCAGATCCTTTGAACTTGAGCGTACCCGGTTTGATTACGCCGTGTAAATACTGTTCCAGATCGGCGCTTGGAATCGCGGATGCCGCGTTTCCGTCATACGTTATATTCGTGGGCAAATATGGGTATTTTATCGTGTAGCTTACCTCTTTTGACACTATTGCCCAGTATCTTGTGTCCGGAGGCCCGCCGCGTCCGGAGTGGGCTACATCGGCAGCCTCTTCAAATAGAGCTTTAATATCAGATCCTCTCATGGATAAAAGCACTATCGGGGTTTGTCGGTTTTCCGAATCGACAACTCCATAAAACGATCCCACGGAGACGGGGCCTTTTTTTAACACATTGTCTATAAAACCGCCGTTCAGGAAAACGAAGTCTACATTTTCCTCAGGATATTTATCGCTCAGATACCACATCAGGCCGTCGGTAAACAGGTTGCCAAGTTGTGTTTCTTTGGCGCGGTTGAGACGGTCCCAAATTCGCCCGCTTATGCTGGAGCCGCTATGAGGTATAAATTCGGCATAGATATACTCTGCGGTTGCTTCACCCAGTTGAAAACTGTAATCCCTGAAGTTGACAGGCACGGCCGCGTCAGCCGGAGTTCCGGTCCCTGCCGGGCTGTAGCCTGAAGCCCCTCTGGAATTCTCTGCTCTTGCCCAGACATAATACTCTGTGCCGTTTTCAAGGTTTGCGATTGTCGCGCTTACCGTTCCGCTGGCGGGAACCACTTCGCTCGCCAGAGCGGCGGTCGCGGTGTTGTTAACCGTGTTGTAATATAATTGATAAGAAGCAGCCCATGGCACGGCATCCCATGTAACTTTTAGGCGTTTTTTCCCTGGTTCCACTGTGAGCGTACCGGGTGCTGCGGGAGCGGACGACGCTTCCGCCGGGATGGCGTTTACCGGTTCGGAGTAATCGGAATTGCCGTCGGTATTCGACGCCCTGACCCCAATATTATATGCCGTTCCGTTTACGGGAGGGTTCCCGTCCAGGTCGGCGACGGTTATCATATATCTGGGTTCGGTCGTAGTTCTTCTGACCGCGCTGCCCGCGTTTGGATTAGTTCCGGTGCTTAAAGCCACCTCATAGCTAAAAGCGGGACATTCGATGTCTTCAAGCGCGTCCCAGGTGACTTCGATCAATCTCTCACCAGGTATGGCTGTTACGTTATACGGAACGGGGGGGGTGTATACAGGCACTCCCGTCTCCATGTGATAAGCGGATTCACGTGTTCCAAAAACGGCGTTTATCCATACATAGTATGTTACGCCGTTTACAAGCCCCGTAATCTCTCCGGATACCAGTAGGCCGCCGACCTCAAGCACGTTTCTGCCGAGGCTCGTGGCGCTGCTAATATTGTTAACTGTTCCATACTTCAGATCGTATTTTGCCTCAATATCCTGGAAGTCGGCGATTTTTGAAAACTTGATCTGAAGCGCGCCGTCGACGCCGGTCAACTGGAACTGCTGCGGCCCGGTTACCGGTATTGTGGGGTTGCCTGGATCGCCGGGGTCCACACGTCTGTCATTGTCAGGTTTCGATTCGCTGCATCCCGCAAGACAGAGTAAAAACATCGCCAGCAAAATACCGGCAATTTTACAAATTTTTCTTCTCTTGTTCATTATTCTCCTCCGTTTTTTACATTTGTATCAGTACGTACATATGTGCATTTGAAATCTTACATATGACGATAATCCGCGCATTTCCATACGCGCAAAGAATATTCCATACCCAATCCTTCTTTTGACTGACATATCTACGTGTCTTTTATACACGCCTACACATATTGATACAAGACATTTTATTTATAAAAACGACAATGTCGTTTATACAATACTATTCAAGCGCTCACTACTTTGAGATTGACGAGCAGGATTTTCTGCGTAAGAAAGGCGTATCGAAAGAGCATCGGCCACTATCCGGACGAAAAGACGCTCCGGCTCTCGGACGCCTTCAGGCGCGTTGATATTCCCTGCTGTGAAAAATCGTCGGCGCTTGATCTGCAAGTCCGTGTAATTAACGTCAACAAAGGGCATAACGAAAAAAACTTGGGAAATGCGAAGTTTTACGCGGCTACGCCGTCTTCATAGGACAGGTTCGAGATCGGCAGCAGGCGGGATTATCGTTGGCAGACGCGATTACAGACGCCATCGATTTCTGCGTTTCGAACCTCAAAAAGACAGACGCAATACCCCGTGCCCGATATAAAAATGAATCTGAAATCAGATAACACGTCCCTATGTCATTCGTAATTCATACCGCCGCCATAAAATTTCTGTAAAATATCCACTTGAGGAAAACATGGAGCGGACACATGAAACTGTCGTGGGATGAAATTCAGGCCAACGCCGTTGCCTTTTCAAAACGCTGGAAAGACGCGCATAACGAAGAAGCCGAAGCGCAAGCCTTTGAAATTGACTTTCTGCGCGTGTTCGGCGTGGAAGACCCCGCACTTACAGGCGATTTCGAGTTCAAAGTTCCTTTGACAGCCGAAAAGACCGGATACATTGATTACCTTTGGAAAGGGCAAATTGCCATTGAAATGAAATCGCGCGGCAAAGACCTGAAAGCCGCGTTTGACCAGCTTCAAAACTACATGCAACATCTGCCGGAAGGTGAAATTCCCGACCTTTGGATGGTCTGCGATTTTGCGAACATCCGCCTCTGCCGCCGTTCCACAAACGAAATCTGGAATTTCAAAACGAAAGATTTGCGTAAACACATCAAGCGTTTTGCCGACATTGCCGGATACGAAACCGAACGCATACGCGACGACCAGATGGAAGTAAACGTCAAGGCCGCCGAGAAGATGGCGAAACTCCACGACGCTTTGAAAAATCACGGCTATGAAGGACATGATTTGGAAGTGCATCTT
>Ga0082212_10005692_pt1 | contig 16901 bp, 13 predicted proteins | sample TergutNt197P3_FD_71548 | JGI IMG/M metagenome (GOLD analysis project Ga0082212, IMG submission 71548) | Neocapritermes taracua P3 segment gut microbial communities from Petit-Saut dam, French Guiana - Nt197 P3 | ecosystem: Host-associated > Arthropoda: Insects > Digestive system > Gut ... | reverse complement strand
GCGCGGGGTGAAGTATGCCAGCGTTCCGTCGGGCATGGCGAATTGCGTAAATTCCTGAGAAATATGCAGGTATTCATTGCCGACAAAATGATAGCGAAAAGCGACGCCTTCGTTGTATGCGCGTATGACGAGTTGCAACTTTCTTCGCGGATTGCCGGTTTTTGAAATGTAGACCGTATAACCTTTGTACAGGTCTACATACAAACTGCGTTCGCCATACAGCGGTACCCATGCCATGTCAACCGTTCTTTCCGCAACCGAATCAATCTGTAACCCATAAAACCAGTCGCTCAAAGCCTTGTTATCAAATGAAGCATCGGATTCGATCGTCCGTCCCGCCAGATTGCTGCTGATGCCGAGCGACGATTCGTGAATTATCGGTTGTTTTTTGTAATCAACCGAATAATAAATTTGTTCGTTGCGGTCGTAAACACGCATTTGATAATTTCCGTCCGGCGAGGATATTTTTACTTCTTTGGCTGTCAGCTGATGGCAAAAAGAAATGAAGAGCATGAAAACCATCGTGCCTGTCATTAAATGTTTTTTATTTTTCATAACGCGACGGATAAAAATCGAAGAACGCTTTTTTTTACCGTTATTTCTCACATATCTACTCCGTCCGGAATGGTCTTTGACTCGTTTCGCTCCATGAAACTGCGTCCAACAGGTCGCTGTTCGATTAAAGCCGACGACCATTGCCAAAGTATGAACTAAATTTACCAATTGGAGTTATTATTAGTAAAATTACAGACAGGATACCACGAAGTCATCGGTGCGTATTCGTCCGGAAAATTCGTAAAATCTTAATTTTCTTAGAATGTCCGTTATGTTCATCTCAAATAGAATTTCATCTAAACCAGTTATCCCAAATGTACCGGTATCGCTTTTGCCCTTTTTTGCTAAAATTGTCCAAATCGAAAGTGGCGTAAAATAATTGCTGGTGATACATCGTATGTTCTGTAAAATGGAACGACCAGGTAAGTTTCAGGTTCACCACCTCGCTTTTGTAAAAAAAAATTGATAAGTCAGCCCGGTCGTATGATTTGGTACGGTATAAGGGATCGCCCCAATACAGTTCGGTTCCATGGTCGCCACGGAAAACTTGTTGACACTGTCCGACATACCAGGTGTTAAACAGTTCAAGACCTTTGTATTCGACTTTTACTTCCGACAAAAATCCTCGCTGGTAATGCCACTCGCCGATATCCCTGTCGCGTTCCAATCCAAAAGACAGTCCTGCATTGGCCTCTAATTTTTCAAAATTGGTTTTCGATGATAGGTCGACACCTAAAGAATAGGATATCAACCCGTTATCATGCAGCGCTTCAGGTTTTTCCGGTTCCATAATCCCTGCCAGGTGTAACATATACGCAAAATGCTGTCCATAGAATATGTTTAAAGCGTACCTGCCCGACCAACCCATAAAAAAGGATTCGCGTCTCGTATACGTTTGCCGACTCACCCAATCCATCCATATATTAAAGTAACTTCCACCCGAAAAATATTCCCAAAATATGCCGTTTATGACAGGCCGGTAGTTCGTTATGGAATCCTGAAAAAACATGCGCGGATACTTTTCCAATAATAATTTGCGGGGAACCGATCCCCCATAAAAACGAAAATGTTTACCTGAAAATTCATAATAGACGATCGGATTGAAATAATCGATGTTTTTATTGCTTCCATATTCGTGCATCGCATCAAGCCCGACAAAAAAATGGTGATTCGCGTTCCATTTCAAACCTGCTTCAGGCACAAAATGCACGCCTGCCATCGTCTGCGGTATTTGTACGTTTGAGTGTTCAAACTCTGAATTATCGAAGAAATTATGGATGCCGGCTTTCCATAAAAACTCTTGTGAGAAGGCGTTCCAATGAAAACCTTCTATTGATATTACCAAAAGTAAAAGGGCTATACCCTTACATCTGCCTTTTTTTATCCTTAAATTCATATTTTTAACAAATACAAAACATAAAGGGGACGCATTTCAACATGAATTGCAGTTTGCAAAGATACAATTTTATAAATGATTTTCAAAAAAAAGTAACCATATATGTTTTTATCAAAAAAATCCAACTATTTTTGCAGCGTTTTTAATAATTAATGTATTAAAGTTATGATGAAACTGGCATGGAGAAATATTTGGCGTAACCGTCGGCGTGCGGTTATTACAATGGCGTCGGTCTTTTTTGCCGTCTTTTTCTGCGTCATTATGATGGGCTTTAGCGAAGGTGTTTGGGAAAGTATGATAGACAATATGCTCAGGATGCAAACCGGTCATATTCAGATACATGGAAAGGATTATTGGGATGATAAGATTACCGATAATTTCATGTTTATGGCGCAGTCGACACTTTCCCGTATCGAAAGCATCAACTATGTAGAAAATGTTTCACCACGTGTAGAAACATTTGCCATGTCGTCTTATGGCGCTGTCAGTAAAGGAATAGCTATCATTGGAGTCTCGCCTGAAAAAGAAAAGCAAAAATCAAATTTATCTTCGCGTATCATTGCCGGCGCATACTTATCGGAAACCGACGAGGGCATCCTTATTGGCGAAGGGGTGAGTAATTACCTGAAAGCAAGTATAGGAGATACGCTGGCGCTAATCGGGCAAGGCTATCATGGAACAAGCGCAGCACAATTATTCGTTATCCGCGGTATTTTAAAATTTATGACGACCGAAATGGATAATACAATGGCATACATTACTTTATCATCCGCGCAATCGTTCATTGACATGCCTGACGGATACAGTGGCATTTTGATTTCAATAACAGACAACAACAAACTGGACGAAGTTATTTCAGCATTACGAACTATGCTCTATACTCTAAACGCTAATAACTACGCAGTCTACCCGTGGCATTTCACGATGGAGCGCCTGTTGCAAACATCGGAATCAGACAAGGCGTTCAGTGCATTAATTATGTATATCCTCTATGTGATTGTGGGGTTTGGCATTCTTGGTACCATCATTATGATGACCAACGAACGGAAACGCGAATTTTGTGTCATGATTTCGCTGGGAATGCCTCGTATTCGGTTAGCAGCAGTCATTGCTGTCGAGTTTCTGATGATGACACTGATAGGAGTGGTGTTGGCATTTGCCATAACATTACCGGTAGCCCACTGGTTTGCAGCGCATCCGATTGAGATTACCGGCGAAATGGCTGATATGTATGCTTCCTACGGTATGGAACCGGTTTTACCCATGTCTACCCGTTCATACATTTTCGTCAACCAGATCATAAATGTCCTTATTATCGCCCTTCTGGCAGTAATATATCCGGTAAACAAGATTTTAAGGTTGAAGATAAACAGTAAGTAATATGAACAATAAATCACCAACATTCATCATGCGAATAGCAAATCTGGCATGGAAAAATATATGGCGCAACAAAGTTCGCAGCGGCGTCATGCTGGGCGCTATTGCCATTGGACTCTTTTCAGGTACTTTTTTACTGGCTTTCCTGACCGGATGGATTTATGGTACGGCAAAAAATGACATTGATACGCAATTTTCGCACGTACAGATACATGACACGGCATTTGCGACTAATAACGACATCAATGCCTTTTTCGACAGGGAAGCGGTTGAAAAAAACATGATGCAATGTTGTAGTCATGTGACGTACAGCGTTTCTGCCCGTCTGAACATCACCGGAATGCTTGCTTCTCCATACAATGTCGTCGGCATAACCGCAAAAGGTGTATGGGAAGACGAAGAGATGCAAGTGACCGACGTCTGGAAATATATTCCCGACACAATGGGCGTTTTCCTGACCGACGATACCCGTATGGCAATTGTAGTCAGCCAAAAGATAGCTGACAAACTGAAAGTGAAACTACGGTCGAAAATTGTTTTTACTTTTCAGGACATTCATGGCGATATGCAGAGCCTCGCTTTTCGCGTATGCGGTATTTACAAAACATCTAACGGGATGTTCGACGAAGGATATGTGTTTGTGCGATACAGCGAAGTTTTCGATTACACAGGTTTGCCGCAAGGGGCAGTACACGAAGCCGCCGTCAGACTGCCCGATCTTGAGATATGCAACACTATTGCGCCGCAACTTAAAAGCATGTTTTTCGACATGGACGTTCAGGACTGGAAAGAACTGAATCCTGCGCTGTCCATGTACTTCGCCATTATCGATTACATGGCTATTCTCATTCTTGGAATCTTTCTGCTGGCGCTTTCATTCGGCATCATCAACACGATGCTGATGGCGGTTCTCGAGCGGACGCGCGAGCTCGGCATGCTGGGCGCTATCGGCATGAGTAAAAGGAAGATATTTAACATGATTATGCTCGAAACTGTTTTTCTGACGTTTTTCGGCAGCATCATTGGCATTATTCTGGCCGTTGCGTTTATTTTGCCCGCGATTGATACTGGAATAGACCTCAGCTTTTTTATGGAAGACTATATGGAAGATTATGGATTCTCTTCGATTATATATCCGGTAGTCAACATGAAAATGTTTGTGCAAATCCTTGCGCTGGTAATCCTTGCAGGGATACTATCCGCCATCTATCCGGCAAGAAAAGCGCTAAAACTAAAACCATTGGAGGCAATAAGGGAAATGTAAATAAAATACAATCATGCAAAAAATCATTGAAATAAAAGATTTGTGTAGAATCTTCAAAGACACAGCGCAGGAGGTATGCGCTGTAGACCACGTTACACTGGATGTTTACGAAGGCGAATTTACGGCGATTGTGGGGCCTTCGGGTTCGGGAAAAACGACACTATTGAACCTGATTGGCGGTTTGGATTCGCCTACTTCCGGTAGCTTATATGTAGAAGGAAAAGACATATTGCTTTTAAAGGAAAGAGAAATGACTGCGTTTCGTTTACATCATATCGGGTTTGTTTTTCAGGCGTACAATCTGATACCGGTGCTGACGGCAAAAGAAAATGTCGCGTTTGTGATGGAACTCCAGGGCAGGAAAAGAGATGAGATAGAGAAACGGACTACTGAACTGCTGGAAGCGGTCGGTCTGGGAGACCGTACGAACAGCCGCCCAGCCAAGCTATCAGGCGGACAGCAACAACGAGTAGCCGTGGCACGCGCGCTTGCTTCCAAACCAAAGTTTGTACTTGCTGATGAACCGACAGCAAACTTAGACAGTAAGTCGGCAGAAAATCTGCTTGATATTATGGAAAAACTAAACAAACAGGAAGGGGTGACTTTTATTTTTTCAACACACGACCCGCGAATCGTAGCAAAAGCGCGGAGAATCATTACACTTGAAGATGGAAAGGTAGTTAGTAGTTAGTGGTTAGTAGTTAGTAGAGTATAGTTAGTAGCGTTTGATGATTATGAATCTGATAGCTGATATCTAAAAACTGAAAACTATGAAGAAATGTTATTTTTTTACCAGCTTATTATTGATTTGCTGCTCACAGGTAATAGCCCAGGAACTTTCAGGTTACATCAGCGGAATGCCTTCACTCATTATTATTCAATCTGATGATAATACCTGGTGGCAAGCGTTGGCGCATAACAGGCTCAATTTTAACTGGCAGATAACCAATTATCTGCGTGTAGACGCCGGCATGCGAAACCGTTTCCTTACAGGCAGTAAGGAAATGATTGATCCGAGAAGCATTGGTTTTGACCCCGGATGGGTGAATTTATCATGGAATTGGCTAAACGTAGGGGCTACCACGCAAGGAAATACATCATTCGACCGTCTGTACATCACTTACGAAATAAATAAATTGAAAATACAGGCGGGCCGTCAGCGCATCAACTGGGGTCAAACTTTCGTATGGCACCCAAACGATATCTTCAACACCTATTCTTTTTTCGATTTCGACTACCCCGAACGCCCCGGTTGCGATGCTTATCGCGGAACTTACTTCCATAACGAAACCTCCTCATCCGAGTTAGCGGTGTCGGCTAATCGCAATAACAAAGTCACAGCAGCCTTTTTACACCGCTGGAACCGTAACAGCGTCGATTACCAACTAATTGCCGGTGAACAAACCGGTACCGACATCGTGGTTGGCGGCTCGCTGACAGGCGACGTCAAAGGTCTGAACCTCAGAGGCGAATTGTCCTATTTCCATCCCCTTAAAAATCTTTCCGATACAAGCGGAACAGTCGCTGTTTCCTTTGGCGCCGATTATATCTTTTCCAACTCGTTGATGCTTCAAACAGAAGTTTTGTACAACAATGTGAGCAAGGCTTCTTCCAACAATGGCTCCGGGCTAATGGGATTGTATTCCGCCCCGCTTTCAGCCAAAAACCTCTCTATTTGCAACTGGAACATTTTCACTAACGCATCAGTACCACTTTCGCCCCGCCTTAACGGCTCGCTGTCAGGCATGTATTTTGTTGATATACGATCCTTTTATGCAGGTATATCTTTGGATTATTCCATAATGGAAAATCTGGATTTTTCGTTCATTACTCAATATTTTGCTATGCTTAACTACTCCGAAATTGGCGACATGCAGATACTGATGACCTTTGCCAGGTTAAAATATTCTTTTTAGCAATATCCATTTTTTCAATATTCTGCAAATAATTGACAATATTTCTCCCATAAAAGAGTTTTTTCATCCTACGCGTTTGGAAAATCCAAATTTTTCATATACGTTTGTGCCGTGGAATTAATATAATTATTTTAGCAAGAGGTTATTATGAAAAAGTTGATTTTTAGTTTATTATGTTTTTCCTTGTCGGTAGCATTGACAGCGCAAACCTTGTCGGCTCTTGAGATTGTACAGCGTGCTGACGACAATCGCCGAGGAAAAACTTCGTATTCCGAGATAACTATGACGATAATACGCCCGTCGTGGACGCGGGAGATCGGTGTCAAATCGTGGTCGAAAGGAACAGACTATTCATTGGCGCTGATCACGGCGCCCGCCAAAGACAGGGGACAGGCATTTCTAAAGCGTCAGAAAGACTTGTGGAACTGGCAGCCGGGCATCGGACGTATGATCAAGATGTCGTCGTCAGTAATGGGGCAGTCGTGGATGGGCAGCGACTTTACGAATGATGATATTGTACGTGAATCATCTACTGTTAATGATTATTCACACCAGCTTGAAACTACAGAAAAAGTACGTGAGTACGAATGTTACAAACTGATATTAACGCCCAAAGAAAATGCCGCCGTGGTATGGGGCAAGGTGGTTTTGTGGGTTTCGGTAACCGATTTTGTGGAAGTAAAAACCGAATTCTACGACGAGGACGGTGAACTGGTCAATACCTTCAACAGTTTTGACATCAAAACGTACGGGAGCCGTAAATTGGCTTCGCGCATGGAAGTAATTCCGGCAGATAAGCCCAATCAAAAAACCGTGATGCAAGTCGAAAAATACGATTTTGAATTGACCATTGAAGACAGTTTTTTTTCACAGCAAAATATGCAAAAGGTAAGGTAAGGAAGAGATTGACGATTCATCAAGCGTTACTATTTCAGGATTTGATTTTTAACGCTCCAACGCAAAAATTTATTGTCCAAGATACTAAAAACCCTGTAAAAAAGATTGTCAGCGTGCCGAATACAATGGTCAAATAGTTGTGGAATGGACTTTGCAGGCTTTCCGGTAAATACGACGACAGACTCATCCACATAATGACCAGTAAGCCCAATACTGCGCCGATTACAGCCGAAATGTTTCGCGCCTTTTTTGAAAAGAACCCGAGCAGAAATAACCCCAACATTCCCCCGCTAAAAATTCCTGCCAGGCTCCACCACACCGTCAGGATGTTTTCCGCCCTGATCATAATAAATGAAATGGAAACGGCAAATAAAATGATTATTGCCGAGGTGGCGTATAATACGCGAATAGACTCTTTTTCATGTACCGACTTTTTTATCCTTTTATAAAAATCGGTCAGGAGTACCGTAGATCCACTGTTGAGGCTGGTCGAAATCGTACTCATTCCCGCTGCAAAAATGGAGGCGATGAGAATCCCTGTAATACCAGTGGGTAATATCTTGACGATATAAAATGGAAAAACGCTGTCGGACATGCCCGCCTCTCTGAATCCTTGCGGAAGCATGTCGGGAAAGACCTGAAAATAGGCAAATAAACCTGTTCCTATCATGAAAAAGAGCAATGATACCGGAATATACAACAACCCGCCGCCGAGTACTGATGATATAGCCTGTTTGAAATTCCTTGCCATCATATACCTTTGGATATAATTTTGGTCAATACCGTAGTTCTGTAAATTGATAAAAAGGCTGTATATGAAAACGACCCAAAAGGTTGATTCTGACAGACTGCTTCCGAAACTGCCCAGACTGAATTTATGATGCTCCATGCCTATTTCAAAATACTGTGTTAGCCCGCCGGGTAATGAAAAAATCAGATAACACAAAGCAGTAATTGCGCCGGCAATGAGTATGATGGCCTGAATGGCGTCCGTCCAGGCAACGGCCCTGATACCGCCAAGATTGGCGTAAATCAAAACGCTGATACCGGTCAGCAGGATGATCCACTTCATATCCCAGCCCAATATTATGTATAACGGTAAGGCAAGCAGATATAGAATGGTAGCCGTGCGCATGATTTGAGTAAGCAGGTAACAGGTGGCCACATACACGCGCGCCCAGACGCCAAAGCGCTGTTCCATAAATGTATATGCCGAAGCGCTACCAATACTTCTGTATAACGGAACAAAGAATTTTACGGCAATAACTAAGGCAAACGGTATGGTCAGACTGTTGACAAGCGCATTCCAATTCGTGGAAAAAGCAATTCCCGGCAATGCTAAAAAACTGATGCTGCTAATATAAGTGGCAAAGATGGATAATCCTACCACCCATGCAGGTAGCGTTCCGGATCCGGTTGAAAAATCGGCGGAAAGTCTTTTTTTCCTATAAAACGAAGCGCCAAAAACAACAATGCCTAAAATATAAACTACGAAAATGAGCAGGTCGAGCGGGGGCATGGTTTTCAGTTTTCAGTTTTCATGGTCAATTCATTCTGACTTCCAGTTCACCGAATGCAATCCGCTGACGTTTCCATGTATAGGTAAAAATCACGCGATTACCATTCGTGATAATGGCAGGGTATGAATATTCTGCTCTTGTATTTGTATCATTTTCAATCACGACAATCTCTGGCCAGGTGTCGCCGTTATCATACGAAAAGGCTAAATTGAGTGAAGACCTTGAAGCCCAGTTCCCGCTGATGGGATTATAAGCCAACACCAATGTGCCGTCAGGCAGTTTCACGAGGTCGATCCCGCTATTATTGTTAGGCATATCGGTAGCGTAGAGGGCGCGCCATGTCTTACCGTAATCTTCCGAATCGCTGCGATAAATCTTGCCGTCGGTACTGCGAACAAGCATATGAACTATGCCCGGAGCAGATTCCCACAGCGTGGGTTGAATGACGCCCATACCGGTGAATTGACTGCGATCGAGGGTCAGATAAGGCGTTGCCTGCCATGAAAACCCGTTATCATCGCTACGATCAACAAACACATTCCATTGCCCTTCTTCATGGGAAGCGCCTGCCAGCCAACTGCCGTTCGACAAAATAACGGGTTTGTTTCGTACAGGTCCGCGTCCTCCTTTGTTGCCTTCAACTAATTCAACTGCTTCCGACCATGTGTCGCCGTTATCATTCGAGCGGGCAACCCATGTTTCCCAAAAAGGTATTTCTTTCCCTACCTTGAAGAAAAGATAAACCGTTCCTGATTCATCTTTGAACAGGACAGGATTCCAGTGGGCATCCTCCCTTATTTTCATCACCTTGTGCGGAGCAGACCAGTTACCCGCACTGCCTTTTGACATCCATATTCCCACATCGGGGTCTTTTTCTTTTGTTCCGCCAAACCATGCCACCAGGAAAGCGCCGTCGTCCAACGCGATGAGTGTGGAAGCGTGACATTCACGAAACGGACGGTCGTCGCCGAATATGAAATCACGTTGCATCGCCTCTACATTGCTGATGGCGACTTTACGAGTAGTTCCCTGCGTATAACAAACCACGAAAATGCAAAAAATAATTTTTAGTCTCATAGGCTTAATACGGGACAAAGATACTAAAAAGAGTTGAAAGGCGCTTCTTTTTACATAAATTTCTCCCGTTTCTGGAGGTTGAGGAGGCCGATCATGAGGGTGACGATGCCGCCGATGAGGAGGAAGATGCGGCTTTTGAAGATGGTGTCCTGCCAGATCATGGGGTGCATGTTGGTAGGGATAGCAAACGGATTGAGGAAGACATTCCAGAATGTTGTACTGATGCCTGCCGACTGGTTGCCGAAAAACAGCATGGGGAAGATCAGCTGCGCGGCAGCGTTAAATCGTCCACTAACGGGCTGATGTCGCCTGAAGTATTGCCCGCATATCCGATGCCCAACTCATTGTCTAAGGCAAACAGCAGCGGTATTTCCCTGTCGTCATATCGTTTGATGAAATTTTCCCTGAACTGAGAAAGATTGGTTCGTTCGGCAGGTTTGGTTATTTTATTGAGAAAGTTCAATGCCTGTTGTATGTCTTTGAGCAAGTTTCGACTGACGGTTGCCTGTTGAGCAGGTTTGAACATGTCTGTCTGGAACAGGTATTTGATTTCAGTTTCTATATTTGTTTTCTCAATATTTTTGATAATTGCAGGATATATTATGCCGGTCTTACCAATTGGATATTGGTCAATACAGGCGAGATTCGTTTCGATTTCAGATAATATGTCAACAATTTGTTTGCTTGCGTTTGATAATCCTTTCAATTGTGTAATCAGTGCGTTCAACAGCTGTACGTTGGTCACAGCCGGTTCTAACTCACTGACCAATATTTGTGAATCAATCAATTCGTGGATAAATTCGGCGGTTTCTTCCGTTGTTATTTCATCATCTACCAAAGCAGTAATTAATTCGTCGAATCGTGTGCCATCCCTTGCCAAAGACAGTACTTTTTGCAGATATTCAGAGTTGTCAACCTGTGTGATTTGATGTATTCGTCGCAATTTCCTGTAATGGTATTCCACGTATCTAAGGTGGTTGCTGACAGGATACAAACTGTTATTGGGGAAATAATGCAACTGTTCGCGTATGATTTTGTCTTTTTCGATCTGCTGCGTCAAAGCACAGATATAGTTCATATCCAACCGCGTGTTGCGCTTATATTTAATTTGTTCCGACAGCCTGATTTCTGTATTATTTCCGACAGTCCCTACCGAACATCCGGCAAATAAACCAAAAGGAGTAGGACGGGTACAGGCGCGCTGATAATAACGGTATGCTGAGTATTTCGCTCTGTCCGTGCCTTTGTCTATTTCTTCGCTTAAGTCAGGCGTAGCGACTTGCAACATTTCCTTGAAAACACGTTCATGTCGCTTTGCCTCGAAATCCGGCAAAGCTGAAAAAGAGAAAAAAGGAGTTCTAATAAGAAAGGTTTCTGTTGATCTATACATATAACTATTTTTTTTTAATTTACCTTTTGTCGTTTGAAGGTAAAATAACTGAATAAAAGAAAAACAAAAATGAAAACCAGGCAAGCATATTCATGTTTGCTGAATGAGATACTTTGATAATTCAAAAAATCGTACAAAGAATTCAAAACCGCAGCAAAAGGATTCAAGTAACTCCATTCTTTAGATATTGTTAATATAGAGAATAGTGTCATAAAGCATCCAAAACCAATAGGTATGACAAAATTTTTAAATATCAGACTTATCGAATACTGAATGAATGATACAGTTAAAAGGCCTATGAACAAGCGGACATGAAAATAAAAACAGGCAAGTCTTATATCATAATCCTGAAATGACAAGGCCGGTAAAATGTGGCTCAACACAAAACCGCCTGCAATGAATGAAGCGTATGCTATGAGAGAAGATAAAAACACAATCTCAACTAAAAATGTGATTTTGGATGTAAATAGGGTATGAATTGAATAAGGTAACGTGAACAGTCTTTTAAAATTTCTTTTTCGATACTCCATATCACATAATGAATAAGTTAATATCGTAACAAGAAAATGATAAAACATGAATATAATAGCCATATTTCTACCTATAAGAAATACCCATGGATTTGCGCTGTATTCAGTGAAATCTCCTGCGCTTATTGCCGTAAATGTCACGATAGCTCTATGAATATAAACGCTTGTAATTGCCACAAACGGAAATAGCAAAAACAATAAAATCGCAAGATTTCTTTTTGTTTTATAATGCTCGGCTTTGAATAGAGAAATTAATCTTTTCATTTTGTTTGATGTGATGTTAAGGTTAAAAAAACGGACTCCAAATCAAGTTCATCTGTTTTTAAAGAATGAATAGACCCTTGATAGATCAGTAGTCCGTCATCTAATATTCCGATATGGGTACAAACTTTTTCGATTTCACTCAAAATATGGCTTGAAAGCAAGATGGTTTTCCCTTCATTGTGTAATCTGACGATTAATTTTCGCATATCATGTATTCCTTCAGGGTCTAAACCATTTAATGGCTCGTCTAAAATTAAAATATCGGGATTATGAAACAATGCCAGTGCAATACCCAAACGCTGTTTCATGCCGGACGAAAATTTTTTTGCTTTTTTGTCGCGGGCGCCATTCAAATCTACCAGCGAAAGGACTTCGGTTATCCTGTCTTCTCCGCGATGAAACACGATGTCCAAATATTTCAGATTTTCATAAGCCGTCAAATGGCTATAAAAACTCGGCGATTCTATCAGGTTTCCGATCCTGTACAGCGTATTTGCCGTGAAAGGGTGGCTATCATACCGGATTGAGCCGGATTGAGCCCTTAGTAATCCCAAAAGAATCTTGATGGTAGTCGATTTCCCTGATCCGTTTTTTCCCAAATATCCATATATGCTACCTTTGGGTACTTTTAGATTAATATTTTTCAGTACACTTTTATCCGTGTATGAAAATGACAGGTTTTCTGTTGTAATCATATCATGTTTTATTTTGCATTCAAAGGAGTTATGGCGTCAATAAAAAAGACGCCGTCGAATTGTTTTTTCCAATTATTTTTTGTGTTCATCCTCTGATTTACCGTAGAAATAACGTCCCCGTTCAGAAAAGAATCCTCAGGCAAATCATTCAAATTGATGAACATCCGGCTGTTTTTAGTCGTATATAACAGATATTCAACTGATTTGTTGCTTGCAACGTCATATAAATGTCCGTCTTTGTTTGTTTGAGCATAAGACGTAAAAGCCATCGAATAGGTATCGTTTTTGTACTTATCCTTTATGTAAGCTCCCATGGGTTTATAATACAATTCATCTTTGCTAAAAGTAGTGGTAAATATATGAATGTTGGCAGTCCATACAATTATTTTTTCATCTTTATATACTTCATCCGCAAGCCATAGCAGGTTGTCAGCCATTAACGAATCACGAATACTCATACGTTTCGGGTCGCCCGGCGAATAATTCCATCTCAATTCGTTATATACCTTAATTCCTGATAGATAACGATAATGAATCTCATCAATGTATCCTTCTTTTTCCGTTTCCAACTTTTCTAAAATAAGCGACAAATCGTTTTGGATGGAATCGTATAACGAGATTTCCATTTTTTTATACTCCCACCAAAAACTTGCATAAATACGGTTCATCATTGTGCGGAAAGAAGGATAATCAACCGATTCAATACCTTTCTTAGACAGATAGTCTTCAATGAGCTGTCTCCGGAGAGCCACTTCAATTCGCCCGGAAACCTGAATATCGAAACCTCCCAACTTAATTGGATTTTCTGACTGTTTGCTGCTTCGATAATAATCCCATAAAGGACGACATTCATTATTATTCCCCCAAAAATAAAATACCCCTTCATTCGGGATCAATGTGTCACTCAAATCCATATTCCACATATCATATAATCCGGATTCATAAAGAACGACGTTATATCCCAACCTTTCATGCAAGTATCTAATAATCCTCGATTTTGCTTCAAAAGTTGTTCCATCGGAATGGACTTGCTCGCCTAATAATACAATCCTTTTATTTCGTAATATTTCATCAAGAAATGCAATATCATCGTAATCCGTATCATTTATATCGATGCTTCTAACAACGGTAGTCAGTCTATCCAATACTTCCGTTTTTTCTTTTATCAGCTTTTGTGAAGTGTAATTGTAGATGATATTACAACCCATAATCAGTGTAATATGAAATACAATTAATAAGAACATATTTTTGAATTTGTGCATAATTTTGTTCGATTAAAGTCCGGTTATCTAATCAAGTAATAAGAACTTGCTCCATAACGGAGGCTTCTTATGATAAAATGACAAAAGCGTAAGACCAATGCCGGCTAAACCTTCTAAAATGCCAAGTCTTATTTCATATTTACCTGTAATATTATTGTAAAAAATAATTTTATTGTCACATAAATTTCTCCCGTTTTTGGAGGTTGAGGAGGCCGATCATGAGGGTGACGATGCCGCCGATGAGGAGGAAGATGCGGCTTTTGAATATGGTATCCTGCCAGATCATGGGGTGCATGTTGGTAGGGATAGTAAACGGATTGAGGAAGACATTCCAGAATGTTGTACTGATGCCTGCCGACTGGTTGCTGGCAGGGCCGCCGGGGCCGCCCGGACCTGATCCTCCGCCGCCTCCGGCGTTCATGAACAGGAAGAATAACAAGCCAATGATGATCATGAGGACGGCTGTGCCGTTGCCGCTACGTGTGACGGTGGAAAACATGAAGGCGAGGTTGCCGAAAAACAGCATGGGGAAGATCAGCTGCGCGGCCATCTCGAAAATGTTGACCGGATAGAGCAGCAGACGGGCTACATAGGCGAACAGGATGATGATAAAGTAATTGGCGATGTAAACCATCAATATGCGCAATCCCCAAACCTTGAAACGGTAGTTGGGGATGCCGAAAATGATTTCGAGTATCCGGTTGTCCTCGTCATTCTGGATGCCGAAAACTACGGGATAGAATATCAGCAACAGACACGGGAACATCAATGTGTTGTAGATGGCGCCTTCGTTTATTTCCAGCCTGTTCCATGCCAGATTGAACATGAAAAAGGCAAAAAAGGCAAATGCTGCCAGCAGAAACCAGAAAAACTTGCCGGCGAATATAATCTTCAGATTATATCTGACCATTTTGTATCCTAATGTTAAATATCTATTCATTGTAATTTGTAATTCGTATTTCGTAATTTATAGAGACGCGGCGTGCCGCGTCTCTACATGTTTTTTAACAGGCACAGATAGGCGTCTTCGAGGTTGGCTTCCACCTGTTCTGCGCCCGGATAGGGCTGCGTTATCGACAGGTAACGAACCGTTATCATGTCGCCGTCCTGGATGTTGTGCACGACAAGCGCCTTGTCTAATTTTTCTTCAAACTCATCCTTGTCGATCTGGAAACGCCATACCTTGCCGACGGCCATATCGACCATTTCAATCGGTTCGCCGAAGTATTTCAGTTCGCCCTTGTTGATTACAACGACCTGATTACACGAACTGGAAATGTCCTCGATGATGTGGGTGGAGAAGATCACGATGCGGTCCTTGCTCAACTCAACCAGCAGGTTGCGGAAACGTATACGCTCGCGGGGGTCAAGGCCTGCGGTAGGCTCGTCAACAACAAGGATACGCGGCAGGTGCAGCAGTATCAGTGCGATGCCGATGCGTTGTTTCATGCCGCCGGAGAACGATCCGATCTTGTGGTCCTTGCGGTCGATCAGGTGAACGGAGCGTAATACGTAATCGATACGTTCGTCGCGTTTATGCTTATCTGTCAGTCCTTTCATGATTGCCTGGTAATCGAGGAACTCCCATGCCGTCATGTTTTCATACGTTCCAAACTCCTGCGGCAGAAAACCGATGAGGCTTTGCAGTTCTTCGCGGTGTTCGATCGTGTCTAATCCGTTGATCCAGATACTGCCGTAACTTTGCTCCAGAATACCGGTGATGATACGCATGAAGGTAGATTTCCCGGCGCCGTTAGGGCCAAGCAGTCCGAACATGCCGGTTTTAATCTCGAAAGAGATACCGCGCAGGGCCTTGAACGGACGGCGACGTTTGCCAAGTATCGGAACGCTTTTGACGAAGCGGAAATAAACGCGGCGAAAACCGGCAAAACGACCTGTCAAACGCTCAATATTGACGTCATTACCATACAGATACTGCGAAGTGACATAGATAGTCATGCCTATCGCCCACAGAAAGACAATAACGCCTACCATCGCGGGGTTTTCCAGCCTCAGGTACAGGAAATAAAATGTTACCAGCGGAATGCTCCAGAAGACGAAACGGTTCATATACCGCACCACACGGCTTTCAGGAAAGTGATGAAACAGATACGTTCTGAACATCCTCCACAAGTACAGCGTAGATGCGTACATGGCAAGCGAAAGGAAGAAAAACCATGTTTTACTGTCGATGTAAAAAAAAGTGAAGAATATACCAAACGCCCAAAGCCCGATTTGCCAGCTCAGGCCGAGAAAGTCCTTCAGTTTGTGAAATTTGGTTTTGATACCCAGCCTTTCGTTCATTTCGAGGCCGCTGTTCCACTGACGCGAGAAACGTCCCGCACGGTCGTATATTTTCACCAGATTACTTACAACAATGTGTATTTCCTTATTTTCATCAACCACATCTGCTCTGGCGCGTCGCAGACTTGTCTGGGCGAACCAGGTCGCTCCGGGTATTAAGATGATCAGCGCGATCAGATAAATGACCTGCCACAGCGTCTCGTCGACATACAGCCAGATACAGACCATGCCAATCAGTACAAGCGCCAGATGAAACAGTTGTGTCCTGCGCGGCAATGCGCGGTACCAGGCCAGCGTATTTTCCAACCCCATGGCAACGGTAGGTATGACGACTAAGGTCAGCAGGGTTGAAAAAGCAAGTCCGCCAATCACAGTAATAGCAAATGGCGCTCCGATCTGACCCGAATAGTCCGAATCGCCCATGGCTAACGGTAACAGCGAAATGATGGTCGCA
>Ga0082212_10005691_pt1 | contig 16902 bp, 19 predicted proteins | sample TergutNt197P3_FD_71548 | JGI IMG/M metagenome (GOLD analysis project Ga0082212, IMG submission 71548) | Neocapritermes taracua P3 segment gut microbial communities from Petit-Saut dam, French Guiana - Nt197 P3 | ecosystem: Host-associated > Arthropoda: Insects > Digestive system > Gut ... | reverse complement strand
CCTTTAAACAGTAAAAATACACGCCTGTCTCGAGAAGATTTCGCTATATTTCATGATGATTTCTGTACCCTGGTATCATCTCCTCCCCGAGGGCTGTAATTGACTCTTTTTTCAACACGCCCTAAAGCAGAAATGCCGTTATAATATAGACTGATTAGCATTACCACCTTCTTAATCTTACAACAATTTATTAATTTTGCAACTAAAAACCCATCAGTATATCCATACTAATTATAGGATTAGGTGCTATTTCAACACCTAATCCTATAATTCATCATCCTAATGTTGTTTATTATTTTACGGATTCTTAGAGTTATAATATTCCCAGACAGGATATTGACTCGTATTGTAATAATACGAGCTATGAATAGTCCCTTGAGGACACTTTGCGCTTGTATTCGATGTGTAGGTATTCGCATAATCCCTTGCTTTAAAGCGATCATACCCATAGGAATTAGTTGTAGTATAATTTATCGTGAGTTTTGGCGCAAGCGTCGAGCTTCCTTCACCAGATACAACGCTGGCACTGACCATCACATTTTCGGGGTACGAAGACCACCCGTTCTTTGAAAATCCTTGCGGCAGCAGGCCGCGCCATGCTATACTGAAAACAAAAACGGATGTGAGGAATCCTGATGCCATACAATAATAATAAGAATAACAACAACAACATTATTATTCCGGAACTGCTGCCACCATACGAAGACGGAATCTTCAAATCATTGCTGACACATCCAGAAGCGAAGCCCGTCCTGCGCGATGTGGTTGAAAGCTACCTATAAATATCCGGTCGTGAATGTCGAAGTTCGAAACGTCGAACTGGCCATTTCAGATATCAACGAAAAACGGGAACGATTCGATGTCAACTGTACAATAGACGACGGCAGTCAGCTCGATGTGGAAATGCAATCCGATGCCATGACGGGAGACAGCTTACAAACAAACCATAAAATCGTTAAGAGCAGAGCCATATACCATCTCTGCGATCTGCACTCAGGACAGGAAGGCCGCGGCATTCGCTACGACAAGCTGCTCAGAAGCTTTCAGATGACACTCTGCGGCTACACCGTGTTTCCCAAGCGCGAAGACTTCATCAGCAGGTACAGTTTCCGGGATGAGAACGGACGGGAACTCTCAGACGCAGTCGGAATTATCTTTGTAGAATTAACCAAGCTAAGCAAAGTGATCAAAAAGCCGGTAGAAACCATGACAGGCGAAGAACTCTGGAGCGTGTTCTTTGCGTATGGGTCCGACCCAAAATACAGGGAACTGTTGAACAAACTCACAGCCGTCAGGGGGGAAATCAAAATGGCTAAAGACCTGCTTCAAACCATCAGCAAAGACGAAATCGAAAGGGCCCATTTCCGTTCCCGCCGCATGTTCCGCATGGATATGGAACACAACCTTATTGCCGCACGGGATGAAGGGCATGCTGAGGGGCGTGCTGAAGGGCGTGCTGAGGGGCATGCTGAGGGGCATGCTAAAGGGCGTGCTGAAGGGGTGATTGCCGTAGCCAGAAATATGCTGAAACGCAACAGATCGATCGATGACGACGAAATGGAAGAATTGCTCAACGCGAAAAAAGGTGGCTGAGCCTCATCATGATCTCCCTATCGGCCTATCCTCCCTTTCGGAACGTAGCAAAGAATGTATTGGCGATGGAAACGCTTTCCATGGCGTCCCGGGCGTAATGCTCGGCGCCGACGAATTCGGTGTAGTCTTTGTTTAAGACGGCCCCGCCGACCATGAAGGTGCAAGGGAGCTCTGCGGCACGGACGGCGGCGATGGTTTCTTTCATGCTTTTGAGGGTGGTGGTCATCAGGGCGCTGAGGCCGATCAGGGGAGTGTTGTGTTCCCGGGCGGCGGCGACTACTGTTTCGGCGGGGACGTCCTTGCCCAGGTCAACAATGTCGTAGCCGTAGTTTTCCAGGAGCATACGGACGATATTTTTTCCTATGTCGTGAATATCGCCGTGGACTGTGGCGAGAAGGATTTTTCCTTTTGCAGGGCGTTCTTCGCCGCTGGCTTGCATATGGTCGCGGATAACGGCGAAGCCGTTTTGGACGGCTTGGGCGGACATCATCAGCTGGGGGAGAAAGATTTCACTGGCTTCAAAACGTTTGCCGACTTGGTTGAGAGCGGGGATGAATTCTTGGTCAATGATATCCAGGGGCGGTGTGTTTTGCAGCAGGGTTTTGACTTTGTCCGCGGCTTCGTCCCGGCGTCCTTGGGTGATGATTTGGGCGAGAGAAGAGGATGGGTGAGGGGGAGTCGTTGTTTCTGTTGAGGCATAGGTGCTGATATAGGCGACGGCGTCTTTGTCTTCGTTGTTGAGTACGCGGTAGGTGTCGAGGACTTCGCGGCAGCGGGGGGAGAGGGGGTTGATGATAGCGGCGTCCAGGCCGGCGCCGAGGGCTGCGGCGAGAAAGGTGGCGTTGATGGCGTCGCGGTTGGGCAGGCCGAAGGAGACGTTGCTGATGCCCAGGACGGTTTTGAGGGTGAGATGGGATTTGACGAGACGAATGGCTTTCAGGGTTTCTTGGACTTGGGCTTGTTGGGCGGAGGCAGTGAGAACGAGGCAATCGATGAGGAGGTTTTCTGCGGGGATCCCGTAGGAGACGGCGGTGTCCCGGAGGCGCCGGGCGATGTCGAGGCGGCCCTGGGCTGTGGGGGGGATGCCTTGTTCGTCCAGGGTGAGGCCGATGACGAGGGCGCCGTATTTTTTGACGAGGGGGAAGATGCGGGCCATGGAGTCTTGTTTACCGTTGACGGAATTGATAATGGGTTTGCCGTTGTAGAGGCGCAGGGCGGCTTCGAGGGCGGCGGGGTCGGCGCTGTCGATTTGCAGAGGGGCCGGTGTGATGTTTTGGACGGTACGGATGAGGGTGACCAGGGCGGCGGGTTCGTCGATGTCGGGGAGGCCGGCGTTAACGTCAAGGATCTGGGCGCCGGCGTGGATTTGGGACAGGGCTTCGGCGATGAGGTAGGTGGTGTCGTTTTGACGCAGAGCGTGCTGCATTTTTTTCTTGCCGGTGGGGTTGAGGCGTTCGCCGATGACGGTGGTGGCGCCGTCCAGGATGACTGTTTGGGTTCCGGAGGTGCAGGCGGTTGGGATGTGAGATGTGGGATGTATGGGTGTTATAGAGCTGATGTGCCGGCGTAATTCCCGGATATATTCGGGAGTGGTGCCGCAGCAGCCGCCGACGATACGGACGCCTTTGCGCATCATTTCGGCGATGTGGGCGGCGTAATCCTGGGGGCTGAGGGTGTAGAGGGGTTGGGTTGCGTGAACTGTTGGCATGCCGGCGTTGGCTTGCACGATGATAGGAAGGCGGGAATAGGTGAGGAGGGTATCGACGATGCCTGTCAGGGAGGCGGGGCCGACGGAGCAGTTGACGCCCAAGGCGTCTACGTTGAGCCCTTGCAGGATTATGGCGGCTGTGAGGGGATCGCATCCTACAAAGGTGCGCTCGTTTTCCTGGAATGTCATGGAACAGATGACAGGCACAGAGGTGTTTTCCTTGGCGGCGAGGATGGCGGCTTTGGCTTCGTAGGGGTCGGAGAGGGTTTCGATGAGGATAAGGTCAGCTCCGGCGCTGACGCCGGCAATCATCTGGCGGCGGAAGATGTCATAGGCTTGTTGGAAGGTGACGGTTCCCATAGGTTCCATGAGCTGCCCGAGGGGCCCTATGCCCAAGGCGACATAGGAGGATCCGGAGGCCCGGGCGCAATGGACGGCGGCGTTGATGAGGGGCTCGACTTTGTGATCTTGGCCGAGTTTTAATTCGTTGGCTTGGAAGGTGTTGGTGGTGATGATGTCGGCGCCGGCACGCACGTATTCCCGGTGGATGCCGGTTATTTTGTCCGGGTCGCTGAGGTTCAGGAGTTCGGGGAGTTCGCCGGGAATGAGGCCGCGCTGCTGCAACATGGTGCCCATGGCTCCGTCGAAGAGGAGGATTTTTTGTTGAGTGAGTGCTTTTAGGTTTAACATGCGGGATCTCCTTTTTCTTGTCATAGTTGGCGATTTTACTGCGAATGGTTAACAAACGTGATTGCCGTATAAGAAATATGGTGTATGCTTTATAAAGCATACACAGAAAATAGGATCATATCAAATCAATGTGCAGAACCCGTACCCGTGACGGCGGCAAAGCTTGTGATGAGAATGTATGAGATGGAGGGAATCAATTGAAAAATAAAGAGGCGAGAACTCTCAGGCTCGAAAAAGTGCGCCAGAGCATGGAGCAAGAGGCCTTGGACATCGTGCTCGTCTGTTCGCCGGACAATATTTTTTATCTGAGCGGATTTGTGGGTACGGAAGGGGTTGTGGTGGTGACACAGGAAGAGGCGTGCCTGCTTGTGGATTTTCGCTATATGGAGCAGGCTCAGCTTCAAGCGCCCGGATGGGAGCGGGTTCAGCTCAAACATTTCCGCGGCGAATGTGTTGTGGACTGTTTGCGGGAAAAGGGGTGGCTTCACCAAGGGAAGGGGATGTTCCCGCCGGGGAGGAACCGGCAGGGGAATGGCAGGGTGCGTGTGGGCCTGGAGGAGGATTTTTTGAGTTGGAGCTCGTATACTCACTACAAGGGGCTGCTCAAAGAATGTGACATGGTGGGGTTTTCTCAGGCATTGGCCCGGCAAAGACAGATTAAGGACGCTGCGGAGAGTGCCCTTATACAGCAGGCGGCGGAATTGACAGACCGGGGGTTTACCCATATCCTGCGGGAGATCCAGCCAGGGAGAACGGAGCGTGAGATCGCGCTGGCTTTGGAATTTGCTTTGCGGGATTGGGGAGCGGACGGATGTTCTTTCAGCTTTATTGTGGCTTCGGGTCCGCGTGCGTCTATGCCTCATGCCGCGACATCGTCGCGGGTTTTGGCCCGCGGTGATCTGGTGCTGCTGGATTTTGGTATTTGCTATGCCGGGTACTGTTCGGATATAACCCGGACAGTGTGTTTGGGTGAGCCGACGGCTCGACAGCAAGAGGTCTATGATGTGGTGCGGGAGGCTCAAGAGACGGGGCTTCGTGCCCTGCGGGCCGGCAAAACCGGCCGGGAGGTGGATGCTTGTGCGCGGACAGTTATTGAGGAAGCGGGTTATGGCTCTTGCTTTGGACATGGTCTCGGGCATGGGGTCGGCATATCTGTGCATGAAGGGCCGTGCCTCAACATGCGGGATGAGACGTGTCTGGCGCCGGGCATGATCCTGACGGTTGAGCCGGGGATTTACATTCCGGATTGGGGGGGCGTCCGTATTGAAGATATGGCCCTGGTGACAGAAAATGAAGCCCGGGTCTTGACACAGAGCCCGAAGCAGTTCATTATTATTGAGTAACAGTCTGAGTTCTGCGCAAGAAAGGGTTGCGCATACATACTTATTTCAGGAGGGCGCTATGATTTCATCGAATGATTTTAAAACGGGAATGACCATTGAACTGGACGGAGATGTTTATCAAATTGTTGAATTCCAACATGTGAAGCCGGGGAAAGGGGCCGCTTTTGTCCGCACGAAAATTCGCAATGTCAAAAGTGGCGGTGTCATAGAGAAGAAGTTCAACGCGGGGGAACGAGTGTCGCCGGCCCGTTTGGATCGCCGTGAAATGCAGTATTTGTATAAAGAGGAAGATGGTCTCTATGTCATGATGGACAATGAAAATTACGAACAGCGAACCTTGACGGATATGCAGATCGGGGAATCGGTCAAATGGCTGAAGGAGAATATGAACCTGGGTGTACTCCTCTATAATAACGATGTAATTGGGGTGGATATGCCCACTACGGTACACTTGCGTGTGGCGGAAACAGAACCCGGAATCAAAGGGGATACGGCAACAGGGGGAACAAAGGCGGCGGTGATGGAAACCGGAGCCTCTGTCCAAGTGCCGTTTTTTATCAATGAAGGGGATATGCTGATTATTGATACGCGGACAGGGAGCTATGTGTCGCGGGCTTAGGGATGGATTTGGTGGCGGAACTTGTCACGCCTCGAACAAAGGGCAAGCAGAGGGGACGAACATTTATAAGCGGCGACTTTGCTGAGGAAATTCCTGAGCTACGCAGCGCGTGTTCAGAAATTTCTCAGCATGGAGCGCGTTAAATGTTCGTCCCCTCTGCTTGCCCGCCTTAGTTTTTGGCGATCCAATCCAGCACAGTTTTGGCGGTTTGCTCCTGGTTGGAGCCAGAGAGAAGGAGTGTTCCTGAGGCGGCTTCTCCACCGACTTTAAAGACGCGTGCTGCCGGATATTTGCTGGCGTTCCACCCGTCATAGGGCATTCCGGGACAGGCGAGATAGGTCATCAGATGCTGCGAAATCCAAGAGTCATGATCTTGGGACCATAAAACGAGGTTTGCGGCCATAGCGGTGTTTGTGAATTTATTAAAATCAAATACAGCAGCGGGATCAATAAGGTTTCTGTTGTAGGCCCAGTCGCTGCTTTCTACTTCCAGATGAAGGTGGCTGCCGGTGGAGTTTCCGGTGCTCCCTTCGGTTCCAATGGTGTGTCCTATGGAGATAGTTTGTTTTGCGCTCACATTTATCTGGCTCAAATGAGCGTAGAAGAATGTCCAGCCTGTACTTGTCTCTTTGAGAATGATATAGTGGCCGTAGCTTTTGTCATTGTATACTGTGGCAGCTACAACACCGTTGATGCTGGAGACGATGGTTTTGTCAGTTTGCCCGACAAGGTCGATGCCTGTGTGTTTTCCTGCTGCGTAATTGCCGGGCGCCCCAAATCTCTGGGTGATGATTACAGGGCCTTTTGTATAGGGGCTTCTGTACATTATGGCGACTCACTCCCTTTCTCGGTTTCAGTCGGGCTCCCCTGTGTGTCAGGGTATGAGATTCTCGTAGCTGCAAGTAGGATTCCGCTCACGATGCTTACTATATATTATACTTTACAAAACCATAGGATATCAATACAAATAATTGTTTGGAGTATGTATCTTCCTGGCTGTGTTCCCGGCTGTTTTTCTGTGGAGGCGGGTCATGTATAAAACAGCTTTTCAAGCAAAGGCTATGACAGTATATTGAGTTATGAGTTATGTTATGTGTGGAGGTGGTCGAATGGCGAAGGATTCCCAGATTGATCCTCAAGAAGTCAGACATCAAAAGGCAAAAGGGGGGCCGACGGTGGCCTCAAGTGAGCTTGATGGGGAGAGCCGGAATACAAAGAAACAATCAGGGAACCGGCATAAACCGGGGGATGATAAGAAGTGAGCCCCAGAGTGGGCTTCTAAACCACAACATCAAATATACGTTTGCCCTCCAAGCTGACCCACTCCGCGCCCAATTGCTTATTTTGGCCCTTGCGGAAATCAAATGTGAGCAGATAGCCTATATGGGCATTCTTGCTTGCCATGTAGCCAAGCAGCTGTTGATACGCCTCTTGCTTATATTTTTCGCCGTGCCAGAGCTTAAGCTCGATAATGAATTGCTCCTGCCCAAAGTCAACCACGATGTCCATGCGCCGCAAGTCTGTAAACTGGCTTTCTATATGGTAGAATCCCTGTCCGTTGATTAGAGGCTTCAGGTATGACAGGAATAAGAGACGCCCATGCCGCTCAAAAAATTTCGTATCGTGTTCGCTGAACAGTTCGGCGTAGTGTTCGGCAAACTTGCGCAGGCATAGTTCCATATCGAATTGCTCATTTTGTACAACATCATACTGTAAAGTTCCTGTAATCTGCTTATCCGGATTAGAACGAGATTCCTTTGATACGTAATAGTTTGCCATTCTCACCTCAAAGATTTTATTGGCTATGGCCACTTTTCCATGATTGTTTTTCAGGAACCCAAATGTAACTCCAAGCTCTATAAATGGATCATCAATAACATAGTTTCTTTGTTCCCCTAAAATGAGCACAGAGTAAACCAATTGATATAACTCACTATAGGCTTCCAAATTCTTGAATATGTCGTCAAAGAGAGTATTTTTCTCTTCAAGAACGACTTTAACAGCCTGTTGGATTCCGCCAAGGGTCCAGTTTTTACCCAATTCTTCGTCTAGACATTGGCATATTCTTGATACCAGAAACGGGTAGCCGCTTGTGTAGATGCAAATTTCTTCCGCTATAGCCGTAATGTCCATGCCTGTATGGTGGTCTGATTCATATTCCAGGAGCATGGCGGCAGTTTCAGTTGGGCTGAACGACATATCAACCTTAAAGCTGACAGCTATATTCCATGGAGAATTGTACAGCTTATGTTCGTTAGACGCAGGTTCGTAGGACCCCTCGTTTATCATCTTAAGTTTGATGTTTTTTATGTCATAGACACCCGCAAGGATCACACTATGGAAGGTGTCTTTCGCATTCCTTCTTGCCAAAAACTTGTCGCGCAGGATGCCAAGAAAATGTATAAATACTCGATTGTTGCTTGTTTTATCGACCTCATCAATTATTAAAACAACTTTTTTGCCTTTGCACATTTTCGTTATGTGAGTGCTCAAATCTGCGAAAGTTATGATACGGCTATCCAAGCAGCTTTCTCGATAGGCATCCGGAACATCTGTAAATTCCAAAGCTTCGTGAATGAGTTTTATGAAAGCTTGACAAAAGGCTTTTGGCGACTCAAAGCTCTCATCACCAACACCCTCAAAACTTATAAAGATCACAAGATAGTCATCCTTCAGCGTTTTCTCAAGACATACCAACGTTGTCGTTTTTCCATACTGTCGGGCGCGATTAATGGTGAAATAGCTGCGGTTGTCCACCAAGTGTCTGATCTGCTCTATCTTACAGCTTATTTTTGCCATATAATGTTCTTCAGGTAAGCACAACCCGGTCACATTGAATTTACGCATGTAGTATCAAACCTTCTACCTTCCTGATAGTCGAAGCTCAGATTAAGTCTAGTATACTATAGCTTTCAGACAATGCCAAACGGGCAGCACCCTAATGCGGGCTTTGCCCGCAAGTGGTCAGCGATCAGTGGTTAGTGGCTTGCAGAATACACATATACATCAAACAGGTAACGAAATTGTAAGTGTCGTTCCATGATCCTTTTGGCTCTGTAAAGATATTTTTCCGCCGTTAATGTTGACGATATGCTTTACAATGGACAGTCCCAACCCGGTACCCCCGACTTTTTTATTTCTGCCGTAGTCCACTCTGAAGAAACGTTCAAACACCCGTGTCTGATATTCCGGAGGAATCCCGATACCGGTATCTTTCACAGTAAGAACAACATTCTGAGTGTCTGCTTTAAGGGAAATGTCCACCTTACCATCCGGTTTATTATATTTAACGGCGTTTTCAATCAGATTGACGCAAAGCTCGTATATCTGCCGCTTGTTCGCCTGGTAGACAACATCATCCAAGTCCATGTTGATTTCAATAGCCGTATCATCCTTGAGAGGGGATATAGAATTAACGGCGTCTTTGATAACGTCGCCATAATTAAACTCGGTGCATTCCGTTTCCGTGCTGTTTGATTCGAGCTTTGAGATAGTCAGAATATCACAAATCAGCTCCGACATCCTTTGGGCTTCTGTTTCGATCCGGCTCATAATGGCCTTTTTTTCATCCTCGCCTTTAACCATATCTTTGTTGAGCATTTCAGCAAAGCCGAGGAGTGATGTGATGGGTGTTTTTAATTCGTGTGACGCGTTGGAGAAGAACTCACGTTTTTGCAGTTCAAGATGCCTTTCGGTCGTCATATCAACAATCATCATAGTCGCGCCTTGCTCACTCGCCGCTGTTTTCGAGGGTGAAATGTAAACATTCGTAATCAAGCCCTGTTTGAGTTCTATGTCAAACGCAACCGACTGTCCAGTGTCAATTGCCGATTGCAGAGCGTTATTAATTGCCTGATTACGGGTGAGACTGTAGATGTTCTCAAGCTTGGTATGGCTCTCACAGGAGAAAAATTCACGGGCGCTGTTATTGCACAACAGGATATTCTTTTTGCTGTCTACAAGGACAAAGCCCTCGGCCATATTCGAAAGAATATAATCCACCTTTCCACGCTCGTCTTGCAGATCTATATTAGACTCGGTTATTTTGCGTAAGAGTTCTTGTAAAGTTTGCATGACCTTGTCAATTTCATAATATGAGGAGTTAGATTCTGACAGCTTATCATATTCATGCGCCGATAAGGCGTCCACCATATTTTCAAGAGGTTTCGTAACCGTTTTTGTCAATCTGGCCGCTAAAACAAGTGACAGGATAAGCGCAATGCCTATCGCGGCAAGAATGGCAGGAAGCTGCACAGCCAGATTATGAAAGAGTCCCGAATACCTGTGCGCAAGTCTTAAAATAGTGCCGTCGTCGGTTTTAATAGTGGCATACATAAACCTTTCACCCAGCGTGTCGCTCAACCTTATGGCAATGGTTACACCGCTGCTTCTCGCGTATTTGACTTCTTCGCGGTCAGAGTGGTTTTCCATAAGGCCGGCGCCTGTTTCCGAATCTGCAAGTACCGTGCCGTCAGGGGCGATGAGGGTAATGCGGTTGCTGCCGGCCGTTCTTGAGAGAGCCGAAACATCAGTATCATATTTGTAATTCTCCGCCGTGGATATAGTCAGCTTGGTCAGCCACTCCTTTGTTTGATTCTGGGTGTACACGGCGTAAATGATCGCGGAAATCAAACTGCACATCAAAACCGCCACCAGCGTTATCCCCATGAGCCTTAAATAAATTGCTTTTTTCATAAGCTATTCTCCAATGAACCTATACCCAACATTCCGAACGGTTTTGATATATTTGGGATGATCCGCGTCGTCCCCGAGTTTTTGCCGCAGAGTCCGGATATGCATGTCTAATGTACGGGACTCCCCCAAGAAATCAAATCCCCAAATCGCACTTATAAGCTCCTCGCGGGGAACGATCCTGCCGTGTTCCCGGATCAGCATACATAGCAGTTCGTACTCTTTAAAAGTCAAGTCGATAGGTTTGCTGCTCTGTACGACCTCGCGTGTATTATTGTTTATATGCAGATCAGAGATTTTTATGTCTTCCGAAGACGGGGAACCCTCTTGCCCGGTACGTCTGAACAGGGAACGGATACGTGCGCCGAGTTCCATAATGCTGAACGGCTTTGCGATATAATCGTCTGCCCCGCAGTCAAGTCCGGTCACCTTATCAAGCTCGGTGTCTTTTGCCGTAAGCATAACAATCGGTATTTTTTGAGTTTGGGAGCTGCTTCTGAGCTCCTTTGTCGCGTCCAGGCCGTTCATTCCCGGCAGCATAATATCAAAGATAATCATATCCGGCGGCGTAGTGTAAATGGTGGCAAGGGCATCCTCTGCGTTATCAAAGGCCGTGACCTCATAGGTAAGAGAGGTCAGAGCGATCTTAAGCATTTCGCGGATGTTATCATCGTCCTCAATAATATAAATCTTTTTATTCACATTATCTCCTCGCTAAAAGATCAATGTATTTTTATGTTCTCCTGTCTGAGAAAAATGAACCCATTCGCAGATGTTGACAGCGTGATCGGCAATACGTTCAAGATACTTCGCGATTAACAGAAAGTCAATAGCATTATCCATATTCTGCGGCTGATCTTTGAAGATTTCAACAAGCTCGTGCTTGATAAGGTTAAAATACTCGTCTACGATGTCGTCTTTCGCTTCCGTTGCGTGTGCCAACGGGAGGTCGTAATTAACATAAGCTGTAACCGCGTTGCGTACCATTTCAATAGCTACCGCAGACATCTGCGGAATGTGGATTGAATCTGCAAAAGTATTTTCATCCGTTATTCTGATAACCAGTTCCGCGATGTCTACTGCGTGATCTCCAATGCGTTCCATGTCGGTAATCATTTTCAAGGCTGTAGTGATTTTCCTTAAATCAGACGCGATAGGCTGCTCACGGACGATAAGCCACAGACATCTGGATTCGATCCTTTTTTCCATATCGTTTGCTTGTTTGTCGTTTTCAATAATGGTTTTGCAAAGATCCAAATCATTATTCTTAAAAGCCTTGATAGAATCATCAATAGCCGTTTCCACAAAGCTGCCCATTTCAATGAGTTCAAGATGAAGCCGATCCATTTCCTTTTCGAATTTGGTGCGTACCATTAGGGGCCTCCTTGTCATTTTACATATTAATTAAATGGTGTTTACCCGAAGCGTCCAGTGATATAATCTTCGGTGCGTTTATCCTGCGGGCTGGAAAAGATGGTTTCTGTCTTATGATTCTCAATCAGCTCTCCCAGCAGAAAAAAGGCTGTATCGTCCGAAATGCGCGCCGCCTGTTGCATATTGTGGGTGACGATGACGATACTGTAGTTCTTCTTCAACTCGGCAATGAGTTCCTCTATTTTGGTGGTAGAGATGGGATCAAGGGCAGATGTGGGTTCATCCATCAAGAGCACATCCGGCTGTGTTGCCAACGCTCTCGCGATACAAAGTCGTTGCTGCTGCCCGCCCGACAGGCTGAGGGCGGATTTCTTCATTCTATCCTTAACTTCGTCCCAAATCGCCGCTCCCTTTAAGCTCTTTTCAACAATTTCGTCAAGTTCTATGCGTTTCTTGACGCCGTGCATGCGGGGGCCATAGGTGATATTATCGTATATACTCATGGGGAACGGATTAGGCGACTGGAACACCATGCCCACTTTTTTTCGCAGGATGGTCACATCAACTCCTTTTCCGTAAACATTTTCATTGTCGAGAAAGACGTCGCCTGTAATTTTAACTCCGTCTATCGTATCATTCATACGATTCAGAGTCTTTAAATATGTGGATTTCCCGCAGCCGGACGGCCCGATCAAGGCTGTGACATTATGGCTTTGTATGTCCAGGTTAACGTCTTTCAGCGCATGGACGTCGCCATAAAACAAATCAAGGTTTTTCGTATGAATTTTAACTTTATTTTGAGTTTCAACTTCATTCATTGAGTATTTAACCTCCCTGCGATAAAACGCGTCAGCAAATTCAAAAGAATGACAATGAGAATCAGCACCGCCGCGATTCCAAACGCGGTTTCGTTATCCCCCCGCGAGTAGGCGTACCGGTAAAGCTCTACGGAAAGGGTTGACCCCGAGCTTGACAACTGGTCCCATAGGCTGCCTTTGGGCATATACATGGCGCTCCCCCCGGCGGTGAGAAGAAGGGCGGCGCTTTCGCTCACCATACGCCCGATGGAAAGAATAATGCCTGTCAATATCCCTTTTAATGAAGAGGGAAGAAGTATCGTCCTCACCATATACCATTTTGTTGCCCCCATGCCGAGGGCCCCTTCACGGTAGGATACAGGCACAGATTTCAAGGCTTCCTGCGTTGTTCTAATCATAATGGGCAGCACCATGATGGTCAGGGTGAGTATGCCGGCTATCAACGAAACCTTAAAGCCGAAAAGCAGGCAGAAGACCACATATCCAAACACGCCGTACAGAATTGACGGAACGCCGGAAAGGGTTTCAGTGGCAAATTCGATGGCACTGACAAGCCGTTTGTTTTTGGCGTATTCATTAAGATAAATCGCACCGCCGACACCGATGGGAATACAACAGAGCAACGTGAAAAAGATGATATAAAGTGTGTTGACAATGCTTGGAAAAATACCGATGGTCTGCTGGATCGGGTTCGGTGCGCTGGTCAGGAAAGAGAGTGATAGGGCGGGCAGCCCTCTTATTAAAATAATCGCAATAAAATAGATAACTAACGCAAGAACACACCCGGACAGCAGATAAATGACAGAATAGAACAGTTTCTCAAAGGGGCGCTTTTTTCTGTCGGTGATTGCGACGTCATTTGAAAGTTTGTCACTCATTCAGTTTACCGCCTTTTTCAAAACCATGTTCAGGACAATGTTAATCACCATAATAAAAATGAAAAGAACAAGACCGATCCCATATAAGGCTTCCCGGTGCAATCCGCTTGAATAGGCCCACTCAATTGGAATGGAAGCTGTCAACAAGCGGGCGGGTTTTAAAAATTCCGGCATAATCGCAGCGTTGCCGGCAACCATAATAACCGCCATGGCTTCTCCTATCGCGCGTCCGACCCCCAACACCATTCCGGCAACGATGCCGCTTTTAGCAGCAGGAACGGTAGCCCTGAAAATGCTTTGCAGTTTGGTTGATCCGAGAGCGAGAGACGCATCTTCATATTGCTGTGGGACAGCCCGGATCGCCGTTTCGGACACGCTGATAATCGTTGGCAGAATCATGATAATCAAGATGATAATCGCGGACAAGAGACAGCCGCTTGTCGGCAGGCCGAGCGAGGTCTGAAGCTCGAAAATCAGCGGGACAATCAAAATCGCGCCCAACAGTCCATACACGACAGAGGGAATCCCGGCCAGGAGGTCAATCAGAGTTCGCAATATGGATGAAAGTCGGCCGGGTATTAATTTTGAAAGAAAAACGGCAACTAAAATACCCAAGGGTAAAGCGACAAGAATTGCAGAAAAAGTTGCGATGATGGATGAAAGAATCATGGGAGCAATCCCGAACTCTGAATTTTCAGGATCCCACACCTGACCGAATAAGAATTCAAAAACTCCGATTTTTTGGATGGCAGGCCAGCCGGAAATAATCATATATACAGTCATGCAGATAACACAAATCACTGCGGCAAGACCGCAGATGAGAAAAATAATATTCATGATTCTTTCGACAGTGGATTTTGACTTGTTCCTGCCAGTGGTTAAACCCATTTGTTCCATTATACATCTCCATCTTTTCATATAGGCGGGGACTGTGGCAAAACGAATAATTTTGCAACAGTAGGCAAATTTATTCGTTTTGCGCAGTGATTTGTCCCGCAAGACACTTTTTTATTTTATTCGGAGCAGTTTGTTATCAGCCACAATGTCCTGGCCTGCCTTGCTCATAACGAAATCCACAAATGCCTGCGCCGCTGGGGATAGCGTTGCGCCTGTTTTTGTCAGCAGGAAAAACTCTCTTTTCAGTGTATAGGTACCGTCTTTGAGTGTAGCTTCAGAGATTTCAACACCTTCGTATTTAACAGTATTGACCTTCGAGTCGTCCACATCAGAGTAGGACATATATCCGATGGCGTTCGGGTTCGAAGAAACTTGTGTCTGAATCGCGCCTGTATTGTCGGCGACACTTGCGGAAGAGATGATGTCGCTGCCACCTTTTTCAAGACCGATGATCTCTGCAAATGCGTCTCTTGTGCCGGAACCGGGTTCTCTGGTTATGACTGTAATTGCCACATCATTGCCGCCGACCTCTTTCCAGTTGGTTATGGCGCCTGTGTAAATATCCTTGAGCTGCTTTTGGGTAAGGTCTTGAACGTCGTTCCCTGTGTTGATGACAATCGCGATTCCGTCAATGGCGTAGGCGGTTGCATCGAGCCCGTCCTCTGTACCGTCTGTTTTTAACTCGCGGCTGGAATGGCCGATTTCATATTGACCGGATATTGTGTTCTTGATCCCGTCACCTGAACCGTTGAGTTCATAATTAATGGTTACGTCTTTGTTGTCTTCCTGAAACTGATAAATGAGCGCGGTCATTACTTTTTCAACTGATGTCGAACCGCCTGTTTTGACAACACCGCTCAGCTTTTCGGCTGTGTCGGAAGGGGTGTTGTCTGTGTCGGTGGCAGTGGTGTTGCTGCACCCGGTTAAAAGTGTCGCTGCCAGCAAGACCATCATAAGGAGAGCTGAAATTTTTTTCATAAATAAAAAACTCCTTTTTATTTTGTAGGATTTGAGCATAATCTATATTTTGACACCGCAAAAGCAATGTAGAGTATAATTCAGGTAAGGTTTGTGTAAAGTGAAAGCGAAAATAAAATAAAAGAAATAAAACGATACATGTTGATATGTTTATTTTTTTATTGTAGCATAAGCATAATGATCAATATAATATTTTTCTTGTTGAGTGAATAAAGTATTTGGGGGGAGGGGTTTTGCTGCCAGTAAGACAGAAATGAATGTAATCATTTATATTTTCTCAAGGGGGTCTTTGTTTATATGAATCATGCGCGGGGTAAAGGATTGTTAATGGTAGCAGGTATCTTGCTCATTGTATTTGGGTCAATCAGTGTTATTTTGGCTTTAATATCATTAGCTGCATCTAGTTTCATTATAGGGGTATTGGAATTAATATGTGGAGCCTGTGGTATTGTGGTAGGGGTTTTTGGTATTAAGAATCGGGGTTTGCCAGAAAAAGCGCAGCAGTGTTTACTGTTAGATATCATTCTTATGGTTTTATTAGTGGGGAGGGCCATTTATAGTGTAACCGTTTCCCTGGGAGCCCTGAATCAAGTATCAAGTTATTCCTCTGTAGATTCTGGGGCGCTTTTTGCCGGAAGCGCTATTGGGGTAATCATTGGGGTTATTATCACATTTACTATCCCTGTTTTGTACCTCATTGGAGCGATTATGAACAAAAAGGCCTTTACTCAACTCTCACAATATCCAAATCAACCCTATCCAAATCAGCAATACCCGAATCAGCAGTACCCGAATCAGCAGTACCCGAATCAGCAATACCCGAATCAGCAGTACCCGAATCAGCAATACCCGAATCAGCAGTACCCGAATCAACAGTACCCGAACCAGCAATATCCGAATCAGCAATACCCGAACCAACAGTACCCGAATCCATAATATTCCAATTCGGGCTTTGCCCGCAAGTGGTCAGTGATCAGTGATCAGTGGTTAGTGGTCAGTATTGGATTTTCTTGTTTTTTATTGACGCTTCGCGTCTGTAAGGTGCTAAGCTTTCTGGCTCCCACAACGGTGGGTGTTGCACAAAGAATAAAATGCGAGGTTTTCGCATTTTATTCTTTGTGCAACACCCCTCTTGGTCTCTTGGCCTCTTGGCAAAGGGCGCACCAATTAATTGTTGTAGCAATATATGGAATAAACCTATTGGGCTTACGTATGGAGGCCACACAGAGCGGGTGAACATTTATAAGCAGCGACTTTGCGGAAGGATTGATGCGATTCTTAGCGACGGCGCGGCAAAATTCGACTGTTTGAA